>MPLU02315804.1_pt1 | contig 28114 bp, 18 predicted proteins | sample 1617381 | NCBI WGS metagenome assembly MPLU02 (sample SAMN05944801, study PRJNA350692) | marine metagenome | biome: marine; feature: ODZ; material: water; isolation source: 90 m water sample filtered on 0.2 um supor filter | place: Pacific Ocean | collected 2012-04-08 | depth 90m m
CAACACTGGTAATTTTCATGATCAATATTACTCATCAATAAGGGATAGCGGATCCAAGATGTGCCAGGGCCACGTAACGATCACCCCGGCTCGCTAACGGAACCCTCGGCATGGACAAAACGCCGCACCACGTTGGCCGTGATACGGGAGACTGCGTCATCCACTAACAACGAACTGGGCCAACAGATCGAACCGGCGGAAAACACAGCGCCCCCCTCCCCAGGCTCGTGCAAAACCATCTGGGCTCCACCCTCATCCGGATTTTTCCCCTCGGCCAGCAATTGTGTGTTGGCGGGAGAACTGGCCGACATCTTGTCAGTTTCATGCCCGGATGCTCCACCTGGAATACGTTGATGTTGGCATCGTTCACCGAACAAATCCCCGGCCTCCAACGACGTACCATCAAATACCCAGTGGTTCGGTTCCTTTACCTCGTAAGGAGCAGCGGTCATGATACCGCGATCATCGTAAACGACGCCCAACAAGCTCGCTTCGCTTTCGTTTCTCAAATTAAAGCGGCTCTCGTAACTGGAATCGGGATCGCTGAGAAGCCGCTCATCTCCATTTTGGTAAATACAAGTCTGTTCATCCGTGAATTCCACTTCGCAGTTAAGTCCATTACCTCCCAGGTAAATCAAACGACCTCCACGCTCAAACACCCAGTCCTTAACCCGTTGATACATGGCCCGGGACCAGTACTCGGGATGGGTGCTGATGATCAGCACCCGGTAATCATCCAGGTTTAATGTTTCCCAGTGCAACTGGGTCTCCGAATAGACATCCGCATGAAATCCCTCGCGTTCCAACCAACCCAGCAAACGCCACTCGGTGGGAGCTACGTGACAAGCGGCACGGCCTTCAATGGGTCCGGTAATCTCCTCGTCTTCGGGGATATGATTGATTAACTCCGGGCGATCAAAAGAGAGTGGATCATAATGCTCGAATCCATAGTTGACATGATCGGGATTCGTATAGCGATGCAGTTCCAGGCGGGCATTGGCCGTGGGAGTCGGAGGCAAGGTATTAGCATGAATGTAGTTACTGCGTCCCCCGAAGTTGTTGTATGCATTCCAGTTAATATCGGCCATCAAGACTGCAATCGGTGCAGTCGGACGCGAGGGAGCAACCACCCAGGGGAATGAAAAAAACAGGCCGGATTCCGTCTTGGCGTGGAAATAATAGAGCCCGGATTGTTCCGGTGCAGTCACATACTGCTTGTGATGGGGATGGGTATAACCAGCCTGGTTCCACTGCACCCCGGTCTGCGAATAATCACCGTCGGGTGTAATCTGGACCGTGGCCCGCGGACCATGTTCATCGAACCAGCCAATCGTACGGACGTGGGTTTTCTCTATCCCGTAACGAAAGAGATCCAGCTTGTAGGCCTCATGCGAATGAACACGAAACTCGGACGCTTCGCCGGCTCGCACGCATTTCGGCCAGGCGTATCCCAACAACTGGTCTTTCAACAGTCGAAACTGGTACGGTTCCGCCCCGTCAATATCTAACGTGAGTCTCTTGAAGCCATATCCCGCGCAGGCCAATGTAACCAGGTAACGCCCCGGGGGGATATCAGCTCGCACTGCACCCGAGGCCGTGGACCGGACTTCCTGTTGAATGTCCTCGTTCTCAAATTCTACCTGGACTCCCGGCAAGACCACGTACCGTTCATCACTGACATAACCTACAAGCATGATCGCACCTAATCCTATTCATGAAATCCACTGGCCTTGCTAGCTGGGAATTTTGATCCCCATATCTTTCATCAATATTTGCATATCATCCCACACTTGGCGTTTAGCGCTGGGATTCCGTAGCAGGTAGGCGGGGTGATAGGTCGCCAACACCTTGATGCCCTGGTAATCATGAAACGTTCCTCGCAAGTTGCCAATCGTCTCCTTCGAATCCAGCAGGTTTTGCGCAGCCACCGTACCCAGGCAACAGATGTATTCGGGCTGAATGGCATCCAGTTGTGCCTGCAGGAAGCCACGGCAATTTGCAGCTTCCTCGGGAGCTGGATTCCGATTTTCCGGTGGACGACACTTGATGACGTTCAGGATGTAAACATCTTCACGCTTCAACGTACAGGCCTTGATAATATCGTTCAGCAACTTGCCAGCTCGCCCCACGAAGGGAACTCCCTGCTTGTCTTCATCGCGTCCTGGTGCTTCGCCGAGGAAACAGAGTCGCGCCTGGGGATTACCATCTCCAAAAACTGTCTGGGTCCGACCAGCGACCAATTGCTCACAACGTTCACATCCCTGGACCTCTTGCTGGATTACTGCCAGGCTCGCCGCGGGACCTTTTTTTCCTGCCATTTCAGTCACTCCCTGCACCGTTGCTGTTTCCTTGATTTCTACTGCTGGTTCTACTGCTGGTTCTACTGCTGGTTCTACTACTGGTTCTACTACTGGTTCTACTACTGGTTCTACTACTGGTTCTACTGCTGGCTCTACTGCTGGCTCTACTGCTGGCTCTACTGCTGGCTCTACTGCTGGCTCTACTGGGGAGGGGGCAGGCGAACGTCCCCAATGGGTAATCCCCGCACGACGATGGCTCTGCAATCGCTGGATGGCCATCCTGCGAACACGCTCTCCTGGCGGCAAATTGTCTTTTTCATCGGCCACAATTACGAACTTTCTCAAAACTTCTCTAACGCGAGTTCACTGAACCGAACTAATTGTCCGAGTATACGGGTATTGGTAGGAAATTGCGACACTCCGCTGCCAACCCACTCCTGGGACATGATCCTTGTCCCAAAACAGGAGTTTCAACTATGATGGAGTTATCATGGCAGTACCTCAAGTCGTCATCATCGGTCGTCCCAACGTGGGAAAATCCAGCCTCTTCAACTGGCTGATCGGCCGCCGCTTGGCCATTGTCGACGATGTAGCCGGGGTTACCCGAGACCGCATCAGTCATCTCCTGAACCATGGAAAGAACTATTTCGAACTGATCGATACCGGCGGAATCGGTGTCGAGGATGCAGACAACCTGACCAAGGAAGTCGAGGATCAGATTCTGCAGGCCATGGATCACGCTGACCTGATCCTGTTCGTGGTCGATACCCGCTCTGGCATTACTGCCTTAGACAACGAAGTCGCCAAGCGATTACGCTACGTCGACAAACCCATTCTCTGTGTGGCCAATAAGGCCGATGACCCACGGTTGGATTCTCAGGCTGACGATTTTTACCGCCTGGGGCGAGGCAAGCTAGTGCGCGTTAGCGCCCAGGAAAACCGCAACAAGAACCTGTTATTGAATCTCATCGGTGAACGGCTTCCCGAAATCAGCGTGGATCCCACGGAAAAACCCGTAGAACCGGAGATGAAAATCGCCATCACTGGACGGCGCAACGTGGGCAAGAGTACTTTCGTCAACACGCTCAGCAAGGCAGAACGAATGATTGTCAGCGAGGTACCAGGTACCACACGTGACAGCGTCGATGTACGGTTTGAGCTGGATGGCAAGGTCTTTATTGCGATCGATACACCGGGACTTCGCAAGGGAAAGAGCGTCCGCACCGACATCGATTTCTATAGCATGGTCCGGGCCCAGAAGAGCATCCGGCGTGCCGACGTGATCCTGATGTTTTTCGATGCCGGGCAACGCATCAGCAAGGTTGATAAACAACTTTGCAATTTCATCAACGAGAACTACAAGGCCTGCATGTTTGCCGTAAACAAGTGGGATACGATGGCCGAGCACATGCCCACCGAACGCTGGGTTACCTACCTGCGAGATACGTTCCAGACCATGTGGCACGTACCGATTGCCTTCATCACCGGGCAATCCGGAAAGAATGTCAAGGCACTACTTAACCACGCCCAGATGTTGTTCAAGCAATCCAGTGAACGCATTGGCACCGGCGCACTCAACCGAATCATTCGCAAGGCGATCGATCACCATCCGCCACCGTTGTTCAAGCATAAGCAACCCAAGATCTTCTACGCCACGCAAATCGGCACACAACCGCCAACGATTATTCTCAAATGCAATAATCCCAAGGCCTTTGCGCCCCAGTATCGTCGCTACCTGCTAAGCGTCCTGCGTGACCAGCTAAGCTTCGGGGAAGTCCCCATCAAGCTCTACCTGAACAAGCGAACGTCAGACGACGAACGTGATGAGATCAGCAGCAAGAAGTAACTGGCTCGCCAGGACAGCCTGTCTCATGGGTATGTTAGCGGTTTAGTTCCAGGCGAGCTCGCAGGCCACTCTCCTCGAACGTGACACCGAAATTGCCAAGTTTGAGTTGTTTTAACTGGTCAGGAAATCCCACTCCAACCTTGGATTTCGCGGGATGTCCGAAAACCGTCGATTCCATCGTCTGCCATTCTTCATTCCAGACGTACTTCCCACCACCAGGGCAGATTAACTGGCGTTGCCAGAAACGAGCATGCAACGCGACCGGATCCTCTTTTGGATAACGTTTTTTCCACTCGTTAAGGATCACCAGGTTCGCCCATGATAAGCGTCGCATGTTCTCACGATACTCCTCGGTCAAACCACTCTCCATTAACTTCAAGACCCTGGGTTTCACCTGTAATCCCATACTTTTCCCGAGCCAGGAAATCTGATCCGGTGACGCCTTATCTGCCACAGGTGCTTTTCCAGGTGCGGACCGACGAGCCAGCGCGCGTTGCAGCAAGGACTGACTCAAGGTCAAGATCAGTGAATCACCGGTAGCCGCATAGTAAACCGCCAGGTCGTTTGACAGGTCACCCGCAGTTCGTCGACCTTCGGCCGTCGCCGAAACTTTCACGTAGGGCTGTCCCTCGTGCTCCAGGGTTTCCCAGTTCAGCATCCCCGGCCCCGTACTTTCCAGGAACGCACGCACACCGGCCAGGAAGAGTGTCAACTTGAAGCCACTTTGCACATCAACATGCAGCGCCACCGGTAGACGATGGAAACGCGTTGGGAAAAACTCCTCCAACGCATCCTCGGGACTCCCCTTGAAACCCTTCACAAAAGTAATCAGTTCCTCCCAGAAGGGATCCTCGTCGACAAACACCGACACTCCCTTCCCCAGCCAACTCAACGGGTTCACCTTGATCTGCGGAGCAAACAACCGGATTAGACCCGTGCCTTGCTGCAGCATTGGTGACTTGGCATTCAGCGCCAGGGCCCAGTGAAGAATAGAATCAGGATGCTGATCACCAAAGTCAGCAGCCAACTCAACTCCCTTGGAAACCGCAATCCATTCGCGGTAATCACTATTGTCGATCAATGGCATCACGGTCACGTCGGTTGCTATTTTCGAGTCCGTCACATGGAAACGTACTGCAATCGGATCGAAAACATTGCTCCAGTAACGCTGGTAACTATCACGCCAACGCCCGTACAAGCGAGCCTCCTCCTGGGTCACCTGTTCCATTTCCAGTTCCACGATCGGTGTCTGGAAATCGAGGGTTCCGTATACCGGCGAAAACACTCCATTGTCCACCATGCTCAATTCACCTACATCCATGAGTGGTGCTGCAATCGCTGGATGGCCTTCCTCTCCAGCAACCAGGGCATCCAGCTGGCTTGCCTGGATATCGGCCATGCTGGCCGCCGCCCGGGTACGACGTGAGCTGCCAATACGCCAACGCGGTCCACACCATCGTCGAATCGTATTATCTGAAATCAACATCAAGGCCGTCTCCTGCCCATCCCCCAGTGGATAGCGTTGCCGGAAGAACGTGTATTCAGACAACTTGCCCAGAGCCGTCCGCGTTCCCTGGTGCGTTTCTACCAGTCGCTGCAACTGGGCCAGGGAATTCGTGATCACAACGGTCTTACCGAGCGTGGCCACGTAACTACAGATCACCCGGTCCGGGGATCTCATCCCCTTGTAGGCAACACCCACCAACTCTCCCTCGACGACCTTGGCTGACTCGTACTGTTGACCCCGCGTGGCAACCTGCGTGTCGATGAATTTCCGCACCACGACAGCACTCTTGGCTTCCAGGAGTACCGCCACATCGGCCCCAGTGCGCAGGTAAGGATCTGAGCCCGTCAGGGCCACACTCTTAATCATCGTGGGTCCCAGCAGTCGAACTCCCGCATCCAGGGACAGCCCCAGTTGCTGTTCGTATCGTTCCTGGACCAGGGCCGTCTCTCCACGAGGTTCCGCCATGGTCAACAACGGTCCACCTTGTTCGGCCATTTCATCTGCCAGCGTGACAAGGGCCTTGAAACTCGGAAAAAAGATTACATGCTGATCCGCAGGAATGTGGGCTGCCAGGATGTCTCGCTCGGGATTTAAACCCTTGATCGCCGGTTCCCAGTCAAACTCCTCAACCGTGATTCCCTCGATCGATGCCAACGCGATGTTGGCTTCCGCCTCCTTGCTGGTCGCCAACTGGCGATCCAACTGAAGGTTCTCACTTAGCGCCCGCCCACCACTAAACAACGCATACGTATCCGTTACATCGTTACCTCGGTTTCCAAAAAACCTTCGATTATTCTGAAGATCAGGAGCCGATTGATCCAACTTATTAGCAGTCTGGAGTACCTGGTGTCGATACCACGCGCTCCCGGTCACACCACGTTGGAACAATTCCTGGTAGTGGGCCAGGCGAGCCTGGAGAAACGTTTTCCTCAGTTCCACTGATGCCAGGTCCTGCGACAAAATAAACTTCAGCTTGACGTACCCACTGTAATCCGTCTTGGGCCAGTAAAGCCAACCTGTCACATCCTTGGCTACGGTGGTATGGACGAGTAACCGAGCATTATCACGGGGTTGGCTCCTGATCCAGTGGTCCTCGAAACCCTGGATATAGGTTTCACCGGATGTTTCCAGGACCGCCCGCGGATGCATGGCCTCGACACGCCGCCAATCCACACCTCGCGTCCAACCTTCCCCCGGTCGAGCGGGTAATTTACCCTCGACAAATTTCAGTTCACCAACGTCGATCGAGTAGTAGTGATCCTCTGCGACCGCAGAGGTTACCGAACCGAGCAGGAAAATAAACAATGCAACCAAAAATATTTGTTGCCGTACTAACATCTTTCGCTTCCCTTTTCAGAATGTTTATTCCAGTAGATTTCCCACTGGGAGATCTTTCTGGTTATATCAAAATCCAACCTTGTTTAATGGCAAAAGTTTAATGATTCCAAGAATACAAACGGCCGCTCAGGCAATTTCCCGGCACCCTTCCGGTTGCCATGCGTCCGTATCAAGAGCCCTGCCCTGGAAAGCGGCTGGCCAACCTCCAGCCTGATCAATCGCCTGATCAATCCCGACCATCCGATCCATCGTTTCCAGGACGGCCAATACCAGTCCTGCATACTGTTCTCTCTCGGCCTGCGTCAGTTCTCGACCACGACGATCGACCAACCATTTACGACATACCTGGTGCCCACCCACTTCGAATTCCCAGACGTCGGCCGAAACCGGGGAGAAATACTCGACAGGATTAATCCAGACACGATTGTTCTCATGGCGAGGAAAGGATGCAGCCACCTGGCCTCTGCCGGTCGCTGCTTTCCCCTGCAGCGATTTTCCTTGTTCTTGCTCATGCAAGCTGACCGAGCCCGCGGATGGATCGCCACGCATCAGGTGCAACTGCACAAGTCGTTCTCCCTCGGCGACCAGCAAGCGAAATAGTTCTCGCTGACGCGGCAAAAAGACCCGCGGGAAATCGATCCGCAACCAGGGCGCATACCGCTGCCGATAACCACCGGAATGAAACTGGGCATAGACCATGTAAAACCAATCGAGAGAACCACAGGTCTGTTGCAGGTCCCCTCGATTCCCAGGCAACCAACGCCATTGGTAAAGGTTTTCGAGGGAGCCAATCAATGAATCGCTGACGTTCGCCTGGGGCTGACCTGTTTCATCATGCCTCGTATAGAGTGGAAAAATGGATTCACTACCGCGATTGTCCGAACGGATCATTCCATCGAGACAGATACTATCGGTCACCCAGAAGAAATTGCAGGGGCGCGAAGGCAGCATCTGCCGCCGGGCCACGATCGCCAGGTTGGGAAGTTCCACCATGTGTTTCATGACCGCAGTACGTGGCCAGTCGATCATCCAGGGGGCCCAGTAAATCGAACGACGGTCGAAAGGTCGATAAAAGCATCGCTGCAAACGGTTTTTCCACTCAGGATCCGCAGCAACACGGGCCCGGGCGGCTGTCAGTTTCCAGCCTCGCGTATCACCCGGGGGATATTTCGACGAGCGGCTGTTGGTAAAAAACTCTCGTCGCAATTCTTCGTCGGTCACGTTGGCATCCCGAAATGACTCCAGGCGTTCCAGGATCTCGGCTTCACTAAAACCAACTACGAAACGATCGCGAGCAGTCACGGCGGCCGTGGTTCGTTCCTGCATCACGTCACACAGGGAAAACCCTGCCAGGTATTCATCCTGCAACTGGCAATCATGAGGCAACAGGAAGTAATGGGGCGGTGCGGGCTCCAGGGTTTCATGGGAGGACGTAACGCCTGCATCCAGGGCCGCTAGTTTCCGTGAGGCTGTTCCCCACAGATCCCGATGTTCGACAACGGCATCTCGATTCGTTTCCTGGTCTCGAAAAAACAAGCCAACCGCAATTCCAGAACTAATCGGAAACACGTTTTGATCCACGGACCCATCAGGACTACATTCTTTCTTCTTCTGGTTCCCATGCAGGTCCAGGATCTTGATCCTGGTAAAGGTCTCGCAAAGTGACTGTCTCAAGCCACGAAAGCTGGGACCATCCAGGTAACCGTGATTGGTCACAAGTCCGACCATTCCGCAGCCGGCCTGTTCAACTTTCCAATGGCAGTACCGCAGGAATTTCACGTAATCATCCTGCAACCAGACCTTTCGCTCGCCCAGGGGTTCACCCTGGACCTGGTAGTAATTGGACAATGGCGTTTCCGGGCCCGTTGTCCCTGCCGGTGCTTGACCTCGCATCAGCCTTCCCATCCAGGGCACATCATTCATCGAGATTCCTGAGAATGGCGGATTACCGAGGACCACGGTAAACGGTCGCTCCAGCCGCAACTGTTCCAGGTAACGCAGGTACTCAGCCAGTTCCTGTGGTTCCTGGCAAACTCCCTCCAGGGGCTCGGCCATGGTATCCACGACGTGAAACTGCAAGTTACCTGGCTGGCGAAAAACAAACCCCGTCTCAGCCAGTTTGTGCATCATCACCCATTGCCCCAACAAGGCTGCCGGCAACATTAATTCAAAACCGGTCAAGCGTGGTAACAGGCTGTCACACACATAGGTATTCCAACGCGTGTTTGCATCTGCCGCATCCACATTCTCTTTACGCCAAGACGCCTGCATCGTCCCGGCAACCTGTTGAATCACTTCTACGAGGAAGACTCCGGTACCTGCTGCTGGATCAAGGATATCAATGCCTGGCCCCCCCCTGCCTGATCCTGCCTCGCCAGGAACCAGGCCCGTGGTCCCGGGAAATGTCTCCTGCACCTGTTGATCCACCGCCTGGATCATCCAGCGAACCACGGGGACTGGCGTGTAGAAAACCCCGTGGCCTGTTCGACTGTCAGCATCATAGTCGGCCAGGAAATCCTCGAATGAAAGAGTATCCTTGCCGGTAAACTCCTGTTCCAGCGCCAGCTGTTCTGGTAAACGCCCTGTCTGCAACCACGTTTTCACCACGGGCAACTGGTAAATCTTCTGCCAAAAAGGATTCGCATTCTCCCGTAGCCACTGCCGGGCTTGTGGTGGCAAAGAGGCAGCACCCTGGGCTATCCGGTAAGCCTCCATACAGACCAGCGCCTGGGCAATTTCTTCGATCACTCGCTGCAGGCTCCAGTCAGATCGCGTGACGGCCTGCAACCAGGTCCGCGCCGTCTCCCAGAGCGGTTGTTCTTGCTCCGTATCTGCTACCGTGCTAATGTGAGCAGAGAGGCGTCTGACAGCATCTGGCAAACATTGCGTAAGGCTTCCGGACATCGGCGTGTGGCCTTCGTTATGAACAGTTAGCTACTGGATTACACGTCTTTCAATGAATCACTGGAAGATCGCGATCATTGTGGCAGATCCGATGAATTGCGAGAAGTTTGAATTGAGGTGTTTCTCGGTCTCCTGGCCAGGTCTTCCTTTTTAATGAACGGACAGCAACCTCGTGAATCAACCCACCGAGAGCGCTCATGGGAAACCCCACGTGTTATTCCTGATGATCAAGGCCCTGCGGCCTCATCAATGGATCAAGAATATCCTGCTGATCGTACCGCTGTTGTTGGCCCATGAATTGGGTGACTCGGAAAAACTCCCCTCTTTACTGTTTGCCTTTATTGCCTTCAGCGCGATCGCGTCAGCCATGTACCTGGTGAATGACCTGGTCGACCTGCAGGCGGACCGAAGCCATCCCACCAAGCGACGGCGACCGATTGCTTCCGGTGACGTATCTGTGCTCCAAGCGCTGGTCATGACCGCAGGACTGGGCATCCTCGGCTTACTGTTAGCATTCCTGGCACTACCACGACCATTTGCACTGATGCTGGCACTCTACCTGGTTACCAGCGGCTGTTACTCCCTGTGGCTCAAGCGGCTGGCGATCATTGATGTGCTGGTATTGGCAGGACTCTATACACTGCGGATCCTGGCCGGTGGCACGGCCGTTGCCGTAGATGTCTCGGAATGGCTACTCGCCTTTTCGATGTTCCTGTTCACATCGTTGGCGTTTGCCAAGCGTTACGTGGAATTAAATGCCCTGGACGAGAGTGCCGGTGATATCCTCGCCATGCGTCGTCGTGGCTACCGACAAACCGACGTGGGAATCATTGAAACCATGGGGATGACTTCAGGTTATCTTGCCGTCCTGGTCCTGGCCCTCTACATCAACAGCAAGGAAATGCTGGACCTCTACCTCAATAACTGGGCACTCTGGATTATCTGTGTGCTATTATTGTACTGGTTGAGCCGATTGTGGTTACTGGCACAACGGAAGCAATTACCGGACGACCCGGTATTGTTTGCCATCAAGGATCGCACCAGTTGGTTCATTGCCATCCTGGTCGCAATGCTACTGGTCCTGGCTGCCAGCAAGATTCCCGGCCAGGTCGTTCCACGTGTTGAGTCCCACCTCCAGCCACGAGCTGCTCCGGACCCCGTTCCCAGGCAGGGCATAAAAGATCGTGAAATCGAATCCGCAAATCATCAGCGGCTGGGGTAATTTCCCCTGCCAGCCCTGCCATCTCAGTTCGCAACGTTACGAACACGAGATCGTAAAGGCCGTGCAGGATCCCGGCTTTACACAATACATCGCACGGGGACTTGGCCGTGCCTACGGGGATTCCGCACTCAATGAAAACCAGGCCGTGATGATCCAGACACGGCGCAATCGCTTCCTGGGATTCGATCCGCAAACCGGCATTCTTACCTGCGAAGCGGGTACCTCCTTTCACGAGATCCTGGAACATTTCCTGCCCCAGGGATGGACGCTGCCAACCACGCCAGGAACCCGGCATGTCACCGTTGGCGGAGCCATTGCTGCAGATGTCCATGGCAAGAACCATCACCGCGATGGATCCTTTGGCAATTATGTGAGCGGATTTCGCCTGCTTACCGGAAAGGATGAAATTCTTACCTGTACGCCCACGGAGCATACCGATGTGTTCTGGGCCACGATCGGTGGTATGGGACTGACCGGTATCATCCTGGATGCCCAGATTCGCCTGCAACCGACGTCCAGCGCCTATTTCCAGGTAACCTATCGTCGCACCTCGCACCTCGCCGATACGCTCAACGTCTTCCAGGAAACGGACTCGGACTATCGTTACAGCGTGGCCTGGATTGACGGACTGGCCCGCGGGAAAACGCTCGGGCGCTCCATCGTGATGCTCGCCAATGATACCCAACCCGGCGAGCTCCCCCGTTCACTGGCGAAACATCCGCTGCAGTTGCCCAGGAAACGGACTGCCCAGGTCCCCTGCAATCTACCTGGATTCACCCTCAATCCAATCAGCGTGCGAATGCTGAACCAGGCTTACTACAACCTTCATCGTGACAGCCAAAAATGGGTGGACATGGATTCCTTCTTTTATCCACTGGACCGGGTTCACCACTGGAATCGCGCCTACGGGCGACGTGGTTTCATCCAGTACCAGGCACTTTTCCCTCACCAGTCCTCCCTGGCGGGACTTACTGAAATGCTGGAACGCATTACCCTTTCGCGACGCGCATCATTCCTGGCCGTGCTAAAGCAATGTGGACCTGCCAACCCCGGACCACTCTCTTACCTGTACCCAGGCCACACCCTGGCCCTGGATTTCCCCCACACCGGCGATGACCTGAACCACCTGATCGCTGACCTGGATCGTATCCTGTTGAAATATAGCGGCCGACTCTACCTCGCCAAAGATGCCATGATGGATGCAAGTACCTTTGCCTCGATGTATCCACGGCTAGCAGAATTCCAGGCAGTGAAGGCCCGCATCGATCCGGAAAACCGTTTTAGTTCATCCCAGGCACGCCGCCTGGGGATCGTACCGGCATAACCAGGACTCCTTCGTTCTCTCCGGCAATTAACGGCATGGCAACATCGACTGAACCCATAACACCGATCCAGGAACCTCGCACAACAGGCTGGTTCCTGGCCAGCCTGTTGCTGGCCACGCTGGCAACCTGGTACGCCTATGCCCAGGTAGATCGACCCTTGACCGGCATTGATGACGCCAACATCTTTCTCACCTACGGTCAGCACCTGTCGCGAGGTAACGGATTCGTCTACTACGCCGGAGGGGAACGCGTGGAAGGCTTCACTTCCCTCCTCTGGACCCTCATTGGCAGCCTCTGTTTTCTCGTAACTGATCATCCCGAAACCCTTTTGTTGGGTATTAACATCGCCCTGGTGGGAACCACGCTATGGCTGGTCATTCGATTCCTGCAAACGCAAACTCTGAAAACCACGCCAACGGACCCTCAAGCCAGTCTACTGGTACCAGCCGTCCTGACCTGGGGATGGTGCCTGTTGAATCCCAAGTTTGTCATCTGGACCACGGTTACCCTCATGGATAGTGGACTCTGGTGTTTTGCCTTTACGGCAGGAACCCTGGCCTTTGCCCGGGAAGCATCCAGACCACAACGCCGCACACCATCATCCAACTGGATACTTTGCAGTTACCTGGCCCTGGCCCTGCTAACGCGACCGGAAGCCATGTTGATTGGCTTGGTGTGGCTGCTTTGCCTATTCATCGGTCGACTTGCCAATCCGCGGCCGGGTCCCCGAAACCCGGTGTTACAAGCCCTCTGGGAATGTCGTGCTCCAGCCCTGGGCTACCTGTTGATACTGGTCTGCTTGACCTGTTTTCGTCTTATCTACTTTGGCTACCCATTACCCAACACGTACTATGCCAAGGTCTCTCCCAGCCTGCTTTACAACCTGAAGCTGGGACTCGGTTACCTGCGAGGATTCTTCCTGGATCAATGGTGGGCTGGTCCTGCCTGCCTGGTGATGGGACTGCTCACGATGCGTCTGCTCATCAACACTTTTCGGCGAAAACCTGCCTTGGAAGGACAACCGATTTCTCATGCTTACCTGGAACATGGCCTGGTCGCCCTGGCTACATGCGCCGTCATCGCTACCCCGGTACTGGCGGGTGGAGATCATTTCAACCTCTACCGCTTCTTCCAGACCGGCTGGCCACTCCTGCTGATCGCCGGGATCCTACCTCTCTACACGTGGGGAGTTGGCCAGTTATCCAATACGCCGAAGTGGCTGGCAAACGCGCTGGTGATCCTGCTGCTGGTAACGTTTTGCACCTTGCAACGTCCCTGGTGGAACCAGATTGGTCCCGAGATCCAGGTTGAGTTTGATTTTGCCAGCGGAGGTCGTCAGCTTGGCGAACGGTTGAACACCCTGTTTCCTGCCGATCAGCAAGTCTCCCTGGGCGTGATCACGGCGGGTGGAGTGGGATTCACTTACCAGGGCCCGCTGCTGGACCTGATGGGACTGAACAATGTCTCCATGGGACACTCTTCCGGAGATCGCAAGGGAAACAAGAACCATGCAGCATTCCATCCAAATGTCTTTTTCAGGCTGAATCCTGACCTGGTCGATCCTCGGTTAGTAGCCATCCGAAACGCGCCAAAAGTTCGTGCCGACCTGGTCCCGGCACCCGGCAGTTTCTGGGACGGTGCCTTGCAACAGGTCCACCAGGAGCAACGATTCCAAAAAGCGTATCGCCCCATCGTGATTCGTGCCCCAGGAGATCGTGAGGGAGAAGCCCGGTTGATTTCCTGCTGGTGCAAGCCGGAAATCATTGCCCGGTTACTGCGAGAAGGGATCCCGGTCCAGGTGCTGCCGGATTCCGACGATTAACCAGAACCGCTTACTTGTTCAGGGTCACGGAAACCGGCTTACGCGAGTCACGGTTAAAAATCAGCGTTTTCCGTTTTTTCCCATCTCGAAAACGAACGGTATTCACCTGGTCCGGAAGAATTTCCAGGAAAATTCGATTCAGCAGTTTCAGGTTTTCAATCCCTTGCGGCCGCGGGATTTCGAAATACAACCAGGCTTCTTTTGACGAGACTTCTTTACCGACCCAGCGGATCGTCGCTGGTTTTTCTGGCTGGGGTACGACCAGTAACACCTCAGTCAGGTATTGCTGAATCAACACATCCACGCCCTTGGTCGTTCCAAGATCAACACGACGCTTGGCCCGGGTCCTGAGCACACGCTCCAGGTCCTCGGGTTGGACACGCAGGGCAACCTCCAGCACCTTCTTCTTCGCATTCCAGTCCACTTCCGTATAGGTGGCATGAAACGGGTGTGCCTGCAAGGTCGCACTGGTCGTGAGCACAACCAGCAGACCCAGAATTATTGGCAGGGGTCGACAGTTCATCATGAGTAGCTTCCCTAGGGTTTCGGTTTAGTTTTACCTTCTTTTTTAGCTGGTTCCGCGTTTTCTTTTTTTGGTTTGTCCGCTGGTTTTTTTGGCATGGGCTTGGCCTGGGATGCCTTCAGGGGATTGTTTCCGGGTTGTTTACGTTCCTTGAAGACCTGGAATCGAGATTTCAACACCTGGCGTGGAAAGTAGTTGTTTTCCAGGTTGGTATCCGCCGTCTCCAGGTTCGGGTCCAGGATAATCTTCTTGATCGTCCGGGGGGTAATGACCAGCTTGGAGACCTGTTGATTGTTGCGTCTCCAGATCTCGGCGGGCATGCGAATCTGTTCCTTGTGCCCATCTTCGTATTCGATTCCAAAAATCACGGGCATCACCAGGCCACCCAGGTTCTTCAGATCGACCACGTAAAAATTATGTGACTGTTCCAACACTTTTTTATCGCGATCGTTCAGTCCCTTGAGAAACCGCTGGTACGCTTTACGATCCTGTTCGGTCACGTCCAACTCGTCATAGGTATTGTAGAAATCCTTGAGTTCTTCAAACCGATGGGTGCGCTTGGGGGTTTCCTCGTTACGTTGTCGAGACAGCGTCGCGGGCAACTCGGCTCGCTCATCGCGAACCCGTTTCTTTTCGGTCTCGGGGTCGGGCGATTTCATCGTGTAGAGCTTGACGGCCTCGATGGAAAAATCGGTATGTGCCGTGGAATAAAACCAACCACGCCAGAACCAGTCCAGGTCCACCCCGGAAGCATCTTCCATCGTGCGAAAGAAATCTGCCGGCATGGGCCGTTTAAACTGCCACCGACGAGCATATTCCTTGAAGGCAAAATCAAACAATTCTCGACCGAGGATACTCTCCCGGAGGATATTTAATGCCGTGGCCGGTTTCGCGTAGGCATTGTTTCCAAACTGCTGAATCAACTCCGAGTTGGTCATGATGGGGACCTGGTTGGAACTGGACATGTAGCCCACGATATCCTTTGGTTCCCCGCGACGGGACGGATAATGATCCTCCCATTCCTGCTCGGCCAGGAACTGCAGGAACGTGTTAATCCCCTCGTCCATCCAGGTCCATTGGCGTTCGTCAGAATTGACAATCATCGGGAAATAGTTATGTCCCACCTCGTGGATAATGACGGAAATCAAGCTGTACTTGGTGCGTTTGGAATAGGTGCCATCTTTTTCGGGGCGCGGGCCATTGAAACAGATCATGGGATATTCCATGCCATAAACGGGTCCGTTGACCGAGATCGCCACGGGGTAAGGATAGGGAAAGGTGTATCGCGAGTAGACCTCCAGGGTATGGACGATGGCATGCGTAGAGTATTTACTCCAGAGCGGCTCTGCCTCCTTGGGATAGTAAGACATGGCCATCACCGGGCCGGTGGGAGATGGCGGACCTGGCAGGGCATCCCAGATAAACTTGCGAGAGGATGCAAAGGCGAAGTCGCGCACGTTTTCAGCTGCAAAGGACCAGGTCTTTTTCCCGGTAGGTTTCTGCGATTCTTTCTTCTTGGCTTCCTCCGGCGTCACGATAAAGACGGGAGTTTTCGCCTTCCGAGCCTGTCCCATTCGTTCTTGCTGAACCGCTGTCAGTACCTGGTCGGGATTTTGCAGAACGCCGGTCGCGGCCACGATATGGTCGTTCGGCACGGTAATCTTAACCTCGTAATTACCCAGTTCCAGCGTGAACTCACCTCGCCCCAGGAACTGCTTGTGTTGCCAGCCAGTTGCATCTGTGTAGGCCACCATCCGCGGAAACCAGTGGGCAATCTCGTAGAGATAGTTCTTGTCCTGCTCAAAGTATTCAAAACCCGTACGTGCCCGCACCAGGCTGGAATCATTGATCTGGTAATTCCAATCAATAGAAAATGTGAACTGTTGCCCCTTGGTCAAGGGCTCGGCCAGGTCAATCCGCATCATCGTCTTAACGATGGTATACGGCTGTTTCTTACCGTCGTGCATGACAGACGTGATCTTGAGACTGCCGTCGAAGGTCTTCAGGAACAGCAGACGATGCAGGGCGTCGGTAGAAACACGCTCCAGCGCAGGAGGCCGCAGTGTCGTGTTCGCATCTGAATCCGGTGCAAAGATATTGGCATCCAACTGCAACCACAGGTAATACAACGGATCCGAGGAATGATTCGTATAGGTAATGGTTTCAGAACCGATGATCCGCTGCTTCTCGTCATCCAGTTCCACCTGGATGTCGTAGTCTGCCCGTTGCTGCCAGTAATAGGGGCCAGGCGCTCCCGAGGCCGTTCGAAAACTGTTGGGAGTAGGTAGTAACTCTTCCAGCTGTCGAAAAGCATTAATCCGACCGTTACTGCCGGCACCCGGCGGCTGAGCCATGACCATTCCCTGCCCCGACAATACAAGTCCGAGCAATAACAAACCGATCACAGGGTTACATATTCTTTTCATGTTCATTTACTTTCCATGGCCATCAGGAATTACTGTTCTCTAGCCTATTAGCAGGCAAGGCGACTGTAAAGCAACTTCTCAAGATGAAACCACCGGGGGAACTCCCAGCGACTTTCCACCATCCACGGCGATGCAGGTGCCCGTCACCATACCAGCGGCATCGCTGGCCAGGTAAAACACCGCCTGGGCAACTTCCTCGGGAGTCATCATCCGGTCCGCAGCCCGGGCCAGGGGACTGGCCCCGATCATCTGCTGGACCAATCCCTGGGGATCATCTGCGGCCGCAATATCCGCATCCATCATCCCGGTATCTCCAACCGGTCCCGGACAAACCGCGTTGACACGAATTCGCTGTGGACCATGGCACAGGGCCAGGCTCTTGGTGAGCGCCACCAGGGCATGCTTGCTAATCGAATAGACCGGGTCATGGGCACGCGGCAGGATTCCCGCATTACTGGAAATATTGATAATCGATCCTCCATGCTCCTGCATCCGTGGAATCACGTGCTTGCAGGTGAGGAACGATCCCTTGAGGTTAGTATCCAGGCAGGTGTCCCACTCTGCCTCACTGACCTCGGTAATCTGCTTGACCAATCCGACTCCGGCATTATTGACCAGGATATCAATCCGTCCCTGCTGCGCCGCCTGCTGGACGAATGCTTCCACCTGTTGTTCAACACGGATATCGCAGGCCACCTGCTGGATATTCCAGTCGGCGTAAAGAGCCTCGTTCTCGGGCAATGCTTCCCGGTCTCCCACGAAGACATGCGCTCCTTGTTGTGCCAGCAAGAGAGCGGTTGCTCGACCGATGCCGGATGATCCACCGGTCACCAGGGCCACGCGTCCCTGCAGGCTGCTGCCTTGCACCTTAACCATTTCGCTCTCCCAGCTGTCGAATCACTCGTATTCCCATTTGCGAACCCATGGATCTTTGGTCCGCTGTTGAAATTTTTTGAGCTTGGCCTGCATCGTCTTCAACACATCTTCGTAACGCACATCCGTCGCCAGGTTATCGATCTCATGCGGATCTTTTTCCAGGTCATACAATTCGAACTGAGCGCGATGAATGTAGTCCCGCACGGTACGCTTCCCATAGAGGGCGCTAGGACCCTGGCGATAAATATCCTGCCAGGTGGGGGCTGCCCAGAGATCCGAGGCAAACGGATAGGGCAATCCGTAGGCAATATTCCAGATCAACTTGTACTTGCGAGAGCGAATCACTCGCATGGGGTAATACATCGTGATCTCGTGAAAAGTATGCGACGCCTGCACCTCGTCCCATCCCTTGGGATTAACTTCCTGCATCGCAGAGAGGAAGGACCGTCCATGCACTGACGCTCCTTCCAGGGCACCAGCCACATCGAGTATCGTGGGAGTCACATCGGCCAGGTTAATCATGGCATGGCAATCACGATTACGCTGTTTTACGTCGGGCGAGTGCACGATAAACGGGATACGCATTCCTCCCTCGTACAGGGTGGTCTTACCACCCGGAAATGCGATGCCATGATCCGAGGTGTAAATGATCACCGTCTCCTCGTAAACGCCTGCCTTCTTGAGAATCTCGACAAGTCGTCCCAACCCCTGGTCAATCCGCGATACGCTCTGGTAATACTGGGACAACTCCTCGCGGCAGACGGGTGTATCCGGCAAAAATGAATGCACCAACACATCACCCGGATCGTACTTGACTTCTTTCACACCCGGATAACCAGCCGGTCGATTACCGAAGGCATTCGGATTGAAGCGGGTTCCCGGTACGCTACCGCCGCTGCGATGGGGATCCGAGGTACAGTAATAAAGAAAGAAAGGACGTTGATCCTGGGCCTCGATAAATTCCTGGCAGTTATTGGCCATTTCAACGGGACTTCGTCCATTCCCCGGTAAAGCCGTATCAAACTGGTACACTTTTTCGGGACCGACATGGTACTTTCCAATTCGCGCCGTCCGGTACCCGGCAGCCCCCATCCGCACCGGCAAACTCTTGACGTTATCGTAGGTCCGGAAATGATGATACGAATGCTGGTGACCGTACTGGGCATTCGCATGATTATAGATCCCGGTCAAGATCACGGAACGGCTCGCACTACAACTGGCCGTCGTGCAAAACGCCTCGGTAAACCGAACCCCGTCCTTGGCCAGGCGATCCAGGTGTGGAGTCTTGATCACGGTGTTGCCATAGCAACCGGCATCCGGACTCTGGTCATCCGTCACGAACAGCACCACGTTGCGAGGGGCTGCAGAGGCCGTCCATGCAGACAGGAAAATGATCAGTAAGCTGGCACTGAACAATCGTTGGTTTTTCATCTACAGGCTCCTGTCATAAAACGCATACTCTATTTAATCTTCAATCGGCCAATCGAACCCTGCCGTAAATCCGCCATCCACGTAGAGAATCTGTCCCGTCATGAAGGCGGCAGCGGCAGAGGCCAGGAAAATAGCCGTCCCGACCATATCCTCCGGTTGCCCGAGCCGACGTTGCGGGGTGTTGGCCAGACCCCACTGCTGGATCTTTGGTTCAGACCATAGTTTACGTGTCAAATCTGTGAGGATAAAGCCGTGGGCGAGAGCATTTACACGCACCCCGTGAGGGCCCCACTCCGACGCCAGGGCACGTGTCATGTGCCCCATACCAGCCTTGCTGACCGCGTAGGGCAGCACATTTTTCAAGGGGCGATCGGTATTGAGAGAAGCAATATTGATCTGGCTGCCTGAACCCCGTTCCACCATCAACCGGCCCACCGCCTGGGAAAGCAAAAAAGCTCCCTTGAGATTGATATCCACGATGAAGTCATAATCTTCTTCGGTCACTTCCAGGCTCGGTTTACGACGATTGACACCCGCTACATTAATCAACGTATCAATGCCTCCATGCCACGCCTGTACCTGCTCCACCGTGCGTGCAATATCAGCTGGCTGGGAAACATCGCAAACCAGGGACCGGGTAGGTACCGGTGTCTCACCGATCGCCGAGACCGCCTGGTCCAGTGTTGCCTCCTCGCGACCGGTGATCACCACGCGAGCGCCACGCTCGGCAAAGCCAGCAGCGATAGCCAGGCCAATTCCCCGGCTACCCCCGGACACCAGGACCACTTGATCTTTCACGGCAAACAACGGATCGGTCATAACTTCAATCACTCCAGCAACGAGGTCGTGGGAAAACCGGCAGGGAAGCATTCTGGGCTATGGACCGGTAGCGCGTCAAGCAACCAGCAAAGCCACCTGCTCGCTGTACCAGCATGGGATACCGTCCGGAGATCCAGCGGCGCAAGAAAAACGCCAGGACAAGCCTGGCGTTTTCTAGTTATGATTTTGTCACGATTCGCCGAATCAGAACTTCGGGATCCGGGAGGTAGCAGCCTTGCCACTCTGCAAGGATGCTGCTGGACGCAGGAAATTAATAACCTCGCCTTCCTCTTTCAAACGGTCATACTCGCGTGACATGGCAATTCGCATTTTCTTTTCGACGATATCTTTCTGCAACTCGCTCCGCACGGCCTCGAAACTAGTCACGACCGGCTTGGTCTGGCCGAGGCATCGCATGATGACAAACTTGTCACCCAGGGCAACCACTCCGGAAAGTTCGCCTTTCTTGAGTCCGAAGGCCTCCTGCTCGATATGAGGCCGACCACCGTGACGACGAATCGGAGGAACTTTCCCGAGGTTAGCCCGCGAAACCGGCTCGATTGAATATTGCTTGGCAAGCTGGCCAAAGTAAGCATCCGTGGGATTATTCCGAGCCATTTCCCAGACCCGGCTTGCCTGACGCTGGTCGCCAATCACCATGGCCAGTACTTCGACTCGACTGCCGTAGTTCGATTCAAATCCCAGCTTCAGGTCTTTTTCACTCACCTCGACCTGGCCATCGACCAGTTGTTTCAGGGCTACCGTGGGCCACACTGCATCCCGAATATAAAGATCCACGGTCGCACCGTCTTTCTCCGTGACATCCTTGAGCCAGGCAGTCACGTTCGGCTTTCCTTCCTTGGTCAGGTAACCGTAGGAATCTGCTGCCCGTTCAATCTCGCGATCAATATTCTCAGGAAGCACCTGTTTCTTGCGGCGTGCCAGTTCCTGCATCAACAACTTGCGATTAATCTCGCCATCCAATACCTCGGCACCATAGCGCGTGATACATTCCTCGGACAGTTGTTGTACCGTAATCGGTTGTGCGTTGATCGTGGCTGCAATGCCGGGATATTGTTTACGCAACTGTGCATCGCTGTAGATCAGCACGACCTTGGCTGATTTCTGCAGTTCCTGGAACAGGCTTGCCGAAGCAGCACGCAGCTTACTGTCCACGATGCGGTCCTGTAGTCGCCGATTGGCATCCGGTCGCAACCGTTCCGCCACGTAGATCGGCGGCACTCGTTTTTCGCATTTCAAAATCAAGAACTGGTTTGCCAGGGGTAAGACCTGTGAGATTTCTCCCTCGGCCAAGGCAAAGGCTGCCTGTTCAACACTCTTCTCACTGGAATGCTTGCGAATGACTGGCACGAGCCCACGCGCACTGGCACTATTACGATCCTCGGAATGCTCCTTGGCCAGGTCTCCAAAACTGCTCGGCTTGGCGACAGCCTGGGCACGCAATTGATCGGCTTGTTCGCGATTCGAAACCATCATCATACGAATCTTGACACGAGGTCCATACTCCCGTTCAAACGCCTTTTCGAGTTCTTCATCGGACACTTCAATCTTATCTGCTGCAAGTCTTCGCAGGGCCAACGTGGGCCAGATAATGTCACGACGATACTTGTCCGGCGACACGTCACGATCTTTCTGCAACATGCTCAACCATCGTTCGACCGACAGGCCAAAGCGGCTGGCGATACGAGCAATCTCTTCCTCGACGTCCTTGTTGGTCACCACGATCTGACGCTGCTGACAGGCCTGCAGGATCAACTTCTTGTTGACCATGCTCTCCAGGACCTCGGACCCGTAACGGCGCAACACCTCACGGGCCAATTCCTGCCGTGTAATCTGTTCCTGATTCACCACGGCCACAACTTTCAACTGGCTCGTGGTGCCCGCAGACGCTCCACGTCGTGAAATCACAGGTGCTGCAGACTTGCCTCCTGGTACCGCAGGTGCCAGGGCCTGGCCCCACAGCGATGTGATCCCCAGTGGACCATTCGTTACCAAAATTAACAGCGTCAGCAACAAGCTTCCAACTCGCCTTGAAGTCCGCCATCCCCTGATGCTCATCGGGCATCCCCTGACTGCCTTACCATCCATGCGCATGTTCTCCTGAACCCTTGCTGAGTTAATGACTTCCTTGTCATATCCCCCTGGCCTCATACCAAGTGGGCGGAGAAGTATAGAAAGGGCAGCAACTTGCGGTCAAGAGAACCTTGGCTGCAGAATCATACCGGCTGGAGTACGATCTTACCTGCTAGCGTTCCCTCACGCTGCAACGTGTTCTCTTCCTGGAGGCGATGTGCCTGGGCCGCCTGTTCGAGTGGAAAACGCTGGCTAATATGGGCTTTTAACGTCCCTGCCACCAACCAGCGGTTGATATCTTCAGCACAGGTACGTAGTTCATCCGGAGCTGCCTTGAACATCACAAAGCCATGTAGTGAACAGCCTTTGACATAAAACGGACCTACTGGAAATTCCGGCCGGGCATCTCGACCGGCCATCAAAACCATCCGACCACGCTCAGCGAGACAACCCACGACCAGGTCGAAATCCGGCTCCCGCAGTGTTTCCCAGAACACGTTCACCCCACTGGGCGCAGCCTCCTGGACAGCAGCCAGCACATCCTGGGACTGATAATTAATGGCCAGGTCCGCTCCCAGTTCGTGGCAGGCAGCCACCTTCTCGTCACTGCCACCAGTCGTAATAACACGTGCCCCTGCCGCCTTGGCCATCTGCACGACCATGGAACCAACTCCTCCGGTCCCGCCATGCACGAAAACGGTTTCACCGGCCTGCAACCGTGCATCGCGAAATAGGCCCAGGTGGGCTGTCACGCCTACCAGGGCACAGGCCGCGACATCCTCATCTGCCACTCCCTCCGGCGTTGGATACAGCCAACATTCATCCACGGCACAATATTCCGCAAACGTACCTTGCCGACCCATCAACCCCTGGTTGGTACACCACACCCGATCTCCTGGCGCAAAACGACTGGCATCTGGGCCCACGGCTTCCACTACGCCTGCCAGGTCACAGCCCACAACAAAGGGCATTGGCAGATCCCAATAGTTGGCACCGTTGCGAATGTAAGTATCGACAGGATTCACGGCCACGGCAGTCATCCGTACCAACACCTGGGTCCCACTTACCTGGGGATCCGGCAAATCACCATAGCGAATGTTTTCAGCGGGTCCGGTCTCTTCAATAAAGGCAGCTTTCATGGAAAATTCTCATCATCATGCGGTCAATCGATTCCTGGAACGAGCGGCCATTCTATCATGCCCCGCCCATCTCCACAGGCAACCAGGGGGGATTTTGCGATTGTCGGCAGGATCCCTCCAGGTAAACATTCTCTCGTCTCGGCCACCTGGCTCACTTTACCAGTTGGCGAATTGGCAACCGCGCGTTTAAAATTGTCCCTGTCCATTTACCTTCCAATCCAAGCACTTTTCCCTGGCCTCCATGTCATCAAGCCCTCTCGATCTTCCGGCAATCATGGCGTTGGTCACGCAGGCCGTCTCCAACGAACAACTGTCGGCAACCGCAGCGGAGAACATTCACCGCTGGCTTAGCGAGGAACGTTATGCCGCTTACGCGCCCCTGGTGATCGAACATATCGATCACAGCCAATGGCAAGAATTGGATGATGCGTTCTGGACGGTGATTCCCTTTGGGACCGGCGGCCGGCGTGGTCGCATGTATCCCATTGGCAGCAATACGATCAACGACCGAACCATCGGTGAAAGTGCTCGTGGCCTGGCCGACTACATGCTTCAGGTGACACCGGATGACCAGGATCTCGCCTGTGCCATCGCCTATGACACGCGTCACAAGTCTCGTCATTTTGCTGAACTCTGCGCTGAAATCATGGTCGCCGCCGGTTTCCAGGTCTACTTCCTGGATGACTATCGACCGACCCCGGAGTTATCTTTCCTGGTGCGACAGCAAGATTGCCAGTGTGGCATCATGGTCACGGCCAGCCACAATCCTCCCAGCGATAATGCGGTCAAGGTATACGGTCCCAGTGGTGGCCAGGTACTACCTCCGCATGACCAGGGCATCATTGATGCCGTGGCCGCGGTCCAGATGATTCCCAGGATTAACTTCGCTACCGCCGTCACGGACGGCCGTATCATCCTGGACACCGTTAGCACGGACACTGCATACCAAGAGCAAGTGGTCTCCTTGAGCGTCCCAGGCCCTCGTGATTTAAAGGTGGTCTATTCGCCACTACACGGGGTCGGCAGCAGCAGCGTCCTGCCTGTTCTCCAGCAAGCAGGTTTTGCGGATGTCCACGTTTACGAACCCCATGCAACCCCGGACGGCGATTTCCCCAATGTCCCGGAACATGTCTCCAACCCGGAAAACCCGGCTATCTTTGACCAGGTGATTGCGGATGCACAGAACCGCGCAGCGGACCTGGTCCTGGTCACCGATCCAGATGCCGACCGCATGGGCTGTGCAGCACCGATCACGGCTGATACCCAGGGCGACTGGGCCACGCTCGATGGTAATTCCCTGAGCGCACTGCTGGCCGATTACGTCCTGTCGCGTTACCAGGCGACCGGTGGCCTGGAAAGTGATCACTACATCATCAAGACGCTTGTCACGACCGAGTTGGTTCGTCGTATTGCTAACGCCTACGGGGTCCGTACCCAGGGCGATGTCCTGGTTGGCTTCAAGTGGATCTGCGGCTGCATGGATGACGAGGGAGCCGACCAGATGCTGTTCGCCACCGAGGAATCCCATGGATTCCTGGTTGGGCAACACGTACGGGACAAGGATGGTATTGTCGCCTGCCTGCTGATGGCCGAACTGGCTGCCCAGGTCAAAGCCGAGGGGCAATCCATTCACGATCGCCTGGAACGGCTCTACGAGCAACATGGAATCCACCAGGAAAGAACCTTGAATCTCCGCATGGAAGGTTCCCAGGGCATGCAACGAATGACGCAACTGATGGCTGCCCTGCGAAGTCATCCCCCCACTCATTTAGGCGACCTGGCGGTTATCAACCGGCGAGATTACCTGCAACAAGTGAGCATCGATACCGCGGGAAACCAACAACCTTTGCCAGGCCCCATGGCGGACCTGATTTTCCTGGACCTGGAAACCCCGGGAAACCATGTCGCCATTCGACCCTCTGGAACCGAGCCAAAAATCAAGATCTACCTATTCATGTTCATGGATCCTGGCAGTTGGACGGAAATGTCGACTGGGAAACAGCAGCTACAAGAGCGGGCCGACCAGATTGAAACAGCCCTGCGTGACTTTGTTGCATCCACCTGATCCCCGGCAGCCCTATCCAGGCTTCTCATCCGGACAGGATCGACCAGCGGCATCCACGGCAACTCTTTTTCTGCGTACAATGGGTAGCCATTCATGTCGATTCCTAACCCGTTTCCTTTACCAGCTCTTTTCATGTCAGACACGCCCACTCCTGAAGACCAATCGCAACCGGTAGAGGATGGCTTGCAGGCATTCCGTGCAACCGCTCAAAAGGTTCGAAAATTCCCACAGGTCCCTGGCGTCTACCTGATGAAGGATGAGGCCGGTCGCGTGATTTACGTTGGCAAGGCAACCAACCTGCGAGCACGGGCCGGCAGTTACTTCCTCAAGGCAGCTGCCGTAGAGCCACGAACGGCTCACTGGATTCACGAAATCTGTGATGCTGACTACCTGGAATGCGACAGCGAGGTCGATGCTCTGCTCTCGGAATCCCGCCTGATCAAGGACATCCAACCCAAGTACAACAAGGAATCCAAGGATGACCGCTCCTTTCCCTACCTGATGATCACCAGCCGGGAAGATTTCCCCCGCGTGGAAGTCACTCGTGAACCGAAGTCCAGCAGCGTCAAGCTCTACGGCCCATTTGCCAGTGCCGGCGCCTTGCGTGGTGCCATCCAGGTCCTCCAGAAGATCTTCAAGTTTCGCACCTGCAGCCTGGACATCGAGGAAACTGATTCCCGCTGGAATTGGTTTCGTCCCTGCCTGCTGGCTGATATCAATCAGTGCACGGCTCCTTGCAACCTGCGGATCAGCAAGGAAGCGTACCGTCGCGACATCAAGCGGCTAAAACTTTTCCTGGATGGCCACAAGACAAAATTGATCAAGCAAATGCGTAACGAGATGCTGGCTGCTTCGGAATCACGCGAATACGAGATTGCTGCTCGCTTGCGCGACGAGATCAAGATGCTGGAAACCCTCGATCAACGTGGAAAACTCGACACGCATGCCCAGCCAGAGGTTTTTTACACGGATCCCAAGAAGGGACTGCATGGACTGCGCCAGGTCCTCAAGCTGGATGAACAACCGCGCATTATCGAGGGAATCGATATCGCGCACCTGGCCGGCCAGGAAACCGTGGCCAGCCTGGTCCAGTTCATTGACGGCTTTCCTTTCAAGAATGGCTACCGTCGCTATAAAATCCGCTCCGTCCAGGGCGTCGACGACTATCGCAGCATTCACGAAGTAGTTTCTCGCCGCTACCGAAAACTTTACGACGAGCAAGAGATCTTTCCCGACATTGTCTTGATCGATGGTGGCAAGGGGCAACTCAATGCGGCCCGGGCAGCATTCGAGGAACAACGGATTCCCATTCCGACACTGATTTCACTGGCCAAGCAGCAGGAAGATATTTACCGACTGGGGCACTCCGAACCCCTGCAATTAAGCAAGCATTCGTTTGCCCTGAGATTACTCCAGTACGTGCGTGATGAATCCCATCGCTTTGCCCAGCACTATCACCATATCCTGCGACGAAAAAAGACGCTGGGAGAATAGCCACGAGCCGGGCGTTCTAGGCCGCGCGACGGTCTGCGGGATAGGCAAATCCGCTGGCTCCATCGTTCCACCGACGCAACAGGATACCGACCAGGTGGCCGCCGAAAGCGACGGATAACTTGATCGCATATTCGAAATTGACTTTCTTGCCCGTCAGTGGCACACAGTCAAACGTACAGGCTGGATCAATGTCATTGAGATTAATCGTGGGAGGTGCGTAACCGTCTCGCTGGGCCAAAACCGTGATCGCCAATTCAACTCCGCCCGCTGCATTCACCAGGTGACCGATCATGGACTTGCTGGCGCTGACCGCCACCTGGTCAGCCGCCTGCCCCAGGGCCGTGCGAATTCCGCGCATCTCGACCAGGTCATTCTGTGCCGTACCTGTACCATGTGCGTTGATATAACCCACGTCCTCGGGTCCGACAGATGCCTTCTCTAAAGTACGACGAATCAGCTGCACCAGTGTCTTGCTTTCCATGTCCAGTCCCGTGACATGATGAGCCTCTGCCAGGATCGCTCCCGATACAATTTCAGCATAGATCGTTGCGCCTCGTGCCAGGGCATGGCTCAGGCGTTCCACCACGAACATGGCTGCACCTTCTCCCATCACGAAACCGTTGCGAGATCGATCGAATGGTCGGCAAGCCTGGTTAGGATCCGGGTGACTGGCCAGTACACCCATGCGTTGAAAACCTGCTGCGAATAAAGGATCGATGGCATCGCCACCACCGGTCAACATGATGTCCGCCTGCCCATCACGAATTCTCCGCATCGCGCTCAGTATACTGACCAGGCTACTTGCACAGGCTGTCGAATGACAGACCCGTGGCCCCTGTAAATTGAATTCATTGGCAACCAGGGAACCAGCCGTGTTCGGCAGGAACTGCTCCCACCAGTTAGCACTACCTGGTTCCTGCTGGGAAACACCGTCACCCAGCCATCGTGTATCTCCCATGTGACCCGCAATCGCAGAACCAAAG
>MPLU02163254.1_pt1 | contig 27966 bp, 23 predicted proteins | sample 1617381 | NCBI WGS metagenome assembly MPLU02 (sample SAMN05944801, study PRJNA350692) | marine metagenome | biome: marine; feature: ODZ; material: water; isolation source: 90 m water sample filtered on 0.2 um supor filter | place: Pacific Ocean | collected 2012-04-08 | depth 90m m
CGATCCAGGATGAACGGATTCGACGGGTCAAAGCCAATCCGGAAAAAGAGCTGGTCATTGGCCGCGGGCATTTAAAACAACGGCAGCCAAGTCCCCGGTAAGGTTGCTGAAAAAAGTTGCCTCACGGGTTCGAATCAGGTATGCTCGTTGCACGTGAGTGACGTTTTAATCACACCTTTAATAACTCCCTAGTTCAGTTCCAGGAAATGACGACATGTTCATGAGACGAATTGTAATAGCGACGGTACTGACAGGAATGATAACGGCAGGCGCCTTGCTGGGAGCTGCTGACAAGCCGGCCAAGAAGAAGATTACGATCAAGTCGGCCATGAAAGATATCAAGGGTGGGTTGCATACCAAGGTCATCGAGGGCAAGGCAACTGCTGCAGAAAAGACCAAGTTGCTTGCTTACGCCAAGGCACTCCCCGGCTTAAAGCCACCCAAGGGTAGCAAGGAAAGTTGGAAAAAACTGACCACTGCGTTGCTCAAGGCCACCACGGCTGCCGTGGAGGGAAAGGATGGCGGCACCGCGGCTCTTGGCAAGGCGATCAATTGCAAGGCCTGTCATACACCTCACAAGATTTACCCGCCGAAGAAGTAAGCAACTGGCGAGCCAGTTAGCGGGGACGTTGGTAAGTTCCCTCGGTGATATCGATCATCAGTTTCTTTAGCCGGATGACGATATCAGGATGGGTCGTGGCCAGGTTCCTGCGCTCGCCGAGATCGGCGTCCAGGTTGTAGAGTTCCTCGACTTCCTGGCGTTTGTTATCCCGGGCATAGCCATATACGTTGTGCTTGGCCTTCAGGTATTTCCACTTTCCCTGTCGCACCCCGTTGTTGCGATAGACGAATGTCTCTCGATTCCCGGCAGGTTTGCTGCCCAGCAACAGGGCAGTCTGGTCGACACCGTCGATGATGCGATCGGTAGGAACCTGGAACCCGGCCAGGCTGGCAAAGGTTGGCAGGAAGTCGAGTGTTGAGAAAATTGCAGTGGATTCTGCTTGCGCGGCAACCTGGCCGGGCCAGCGCACAATACAGGGTACGCGTACCCCAGCCTCGTAGCAGGATCCCTTGCCGTTGCGAAGTGGTCCGGCATCTCCCCAGAAAATGGATCCTTCCGGATGTCCCTTCTTCTTGTTGGTATAGGCCGGTTGATTCCAGGGGCCGTTGTCCGATGTGTAGATGACCAGCGTGTTGTCTCGCAGGCCCTGCTTATCCAGTACATCCAGCAGTCGGCCGGTCTCGAAATCAAACTCTTCCACCACGTCACCGTAAAGACCGCCCCTGGACTTGCCACGGAACCGGGGTGAGGCATCGATGATCGTATGCATCATGGTGTGAGCGACGTACAGGACAAAGGGACGCTTGTGATCCCGCTTGTTTTCCAGGAAGTCAATTGCCTTATCCGTGTAGAGCCTGGTCAGGCTGCCCATGTCACGGGTACTTCCTGCCTTCTTGTTGTTTTCATGAAACGTAACATTGCCACCATCATTGGCACCGAGAGGACCGAAATAGTAATCAAATCCCTGGGCATTGGGCATGCGTTCGATGATCGGCTTGCGATTCGAGACATCCCACTTGCCGATGCAGGCCGTCTGGTAACCAACTTTCCTGATAAGTTCAGCAAAGGTGATTTCAGTGGCTGGCATGCTCCAGCCCTTGCTGCGGAAGGGGTATCGCCCGGTCAAGAGGGCCGATCGTGAAGGGCCACAGACGGATTGCGCATAGAAGCTGGTAAAGCGGGTTCCTTCTTTTGCCAGTTGATCAAGGCGTGGTGTCTTGTTCTTCTGGTTGCCATAACATCCCAGGTCCGCATAACCCTGGTCATCGGTGAAGATGATCAGGATGTTGGGTCGCGGTGACGGTTGGTCCTGCTGCTCGGTTGCCTCAAGCGAAGAAGCTCCGAGGGCGAGCAGCAGTAACCATGGTCGCAATCGTGACATGATGTTATTCGATTTCTTTCAGGCGAATGTTGCGCCAGGAAACCTCGAAGGGCCCCCGGTTTCCCACGCCGTGAACCTGGAGGCCAATAAAGCCCTTGGGGTGGGTCTTGAAGATAGGTTCGTCGACCAGGGTTTCGATGTGCTTCCCATTGATCCAGGTCTCAATCTTGGGTCCCTTGGCGACAACCCGGAACTTGTTCCAGTCACCATCTTTCATGACCTTGTGGGGCTTGAGTCGGTCCTTGGTGGTTAACCAGCCCCGGCCGGTTGCTTCCCCGTAGACATAGCCTGCTTCTGCTCCCTTGGCACCACTGGCTTCGATCTCCACCTGGGGTCCGTTCACCCGGCCAAACTCCTCCTTCTTGCCCTTGGCAACAGGTTTCGTCTGGGAACGAATCTGGACGCCACTGTTCAACTGGTTGTGAACCTTGACTTCAAACTCGAGCTCGAAATCGCCGTACAGTTTCTTGGTGCAGAGAAAGGAATTGGGACTACCAGGTGTGGTTTTTCCCGTGATCGCATTTCCTTCAATACGGTAGGTCGCGGTGCCATTTTTCTGGATCCAGTTATCCAGGTTCTTGCCGTTGAACAGGTTGACCCATTCGCCAGCCGAGGCGAGTGGGGCCAGGCTGGCAGAGAGCATTAGTGCGAGGGCGAATCGTTTCATGGTGTATTCCTTTATTGGATCATGGGTGGTCGGTGGGAATTAATTGATTCTCTGTTTCTGCCTCACGGAGAGGTCTGGATTATTATAGTGGATTTCCATGAGCGAGTAATCCAGGCAGGTAACCAGGTCCAGCCTGCTTCGTGCAAAGGCCTCTATTCAGTGGTACAATCGCGGTGCCGTAAGGCACCAAGATATTCTTCAAGAACCTGGCAATAAGGGAATTACACGATGCGTCATATCAAATCATGCGGGTTTACTCGGTGCTTGTTGCTGGATACAGCTCGGTCGTTAGTAAGCGTCATTGCGTGCTCGCTCGTGTTGGTCCTGTTGCTGGGAAACAGCCGTCTGCAGGCTGCGCAACTCCAGGCCGGGGCTGCCAAGATCGATATTTCGCGTGTTGAAAGTGGCCCCCTGGAGAGTCCGCTGTTTGCCAAGGCACTGGTCATCAAGGGCGAAGCGACCACGGCGGTATTGGTCACGCTGGATGTCGTCTCATTCGGGGAAATTGGTTATATCCCCAACGATTTCATCGCAAACGTACGGGCACGTGCCAAGAAAGAACTTGGCTTGAATCCGGGGCATATCATGTTCAACGCAAGCCATTGTCATGGAGCCCCCAGCAAGGATGTCGAGGAAAGGACGTTCCAGGTTATCAAGAAAGCGGCTGCGAACCTCGTGCCGGTTCACGTTGGCGTCGGCGCCGGACGGGAAGACCGGGTGATGGAAAATCGTCGTATGTTCCTCAAGAATGGTAAAGAGATTGATGTGCGACAGGCGTATTCGTTGCCTCCAGACGAAGAGATTGCCGGTGTCGGTCCGGTTGACTCGGAAATCGGTATCCTGCGACTGGACCGTGAAGATGGACGGACCCTGGCGCTGGTCTATAACTTTGCCTGTCATCCAATCCAGGGAGTTCCCAGTGGAAACCAGACCGCGGACATGACCGGTTTTGCCTCCCAGGTAATCGAAGATAACCTTGATGAAGGAACGATTGCGCTGTTCATCCAGGGATGCGGTGGGGATATTAACCCGATTGGGTACAAGAATGTCAATCGTCCCCCGAATGCCGAGACGCTCGGTAACATGCTCGGACTCAGTACCTTGAAAGCGTTTCGCAAGATCAAGACAGAGGACAACAGTCGGCTGGCGATCGTGAACGAGACGGTCGAAGTGCCTCGTGCTGATTTTGCACCACGGATTGCAGAACTTGAAACCCGTTTGCAGGTGCTGGTTAAATCGCTGGGGGGAACGACGCTCAACTTGCGGACTTTCATGCAGTTGGCTGCCAAGCACAATATTGCCAAGGACTATCCTTCCTACCATATCAGCAGATATTTGCACGATGAAAAAATGGGGAAGTCGGAATTCAAAAATCTCGATGCCCGCAATCGCAGTGCGATGAAATCTTATATTCGTAATATCTACACGATGGAGGAAATTACACGACTGCAAACCAACTTGAGATTGCTCAGGAAGAACCAACAGAAAAACCTGGATGCAGAAAAACGAACAATTGACGTGGAAGTGGCCGGCCTCCGGGTAGGTGATTTTCTGCTGGTCACCTTCCCAGGTGAACTGACGGTTCGTATTGGTTTGAGGATCAAGAAACGTACCGACCATGAACATACGTTCGTGGCCGGCTACACGAATGGGTATATCTACTATTGCCCGACGGCTGAGCAGATGAAAAACGTGGGGGGCGCCCAGGAAGACAGCGATTGCCTGGTGGGCCCAGGCTGGCTGGACGTGTTTGACAAGAAAGTGGATGAGCTGGTCCAGCGATTGAAATAGGAGGTCAGGTGGGTGATGGGGTGGTTTCGGATATCTTGCTTGTCGGCAGTGCTGGTGTTCTTGCCGGGGGGCGCGTCACCCGCAGCAGCTGAGTTTCCACTCAGGATTCAATCCGTGGGAGCGGAGTCACCTCGTGGATTCTCTCGTACTTTTGGAAAACGGGTCGACGTTTTCGGGATCCCGGTCTATGCCACGGCCAACACACCGGACGCCAAGGTGTTGCATGCGGCTAACGTCTTAGCCCAGTACCTGGACAATAATGCGGATGGGCAACCGGACCATCCCCAGGTGCATGCCATGATGAAAAAGAAGCAGGCTGGAATAGTGATGACCGCGACGGAGCGAAGCTTCGAACGGCTTGATGTGCATCGGTATATTCCCGAGCGAATCTGGGACGCCATGATCATGCAGGGGCTTTTCGGTGAGGAGACCCTGCCAGGGTGGACACGGCGAGGTCGCTTTGATGCAACGCTGGAAGAAGTGCTGCACTTGATCACCCATGCCGGTTATGCACACGTGTATCCCGAGGTGTTCGGAGAAAAACCAGGGTCGCAAATTGCCAAGGCCATGGACCTGGCGCGAGGTGGTTATTTTCGGCGAGTTCCGCGCAGCTACCCGGCAGGTGCCTGGTATACCTATGATGATCGCAGTTGTGATTATGGCTGCCAGATCACCGAGTACACCTACTGGGGGCTGACCTCGATCCTGGGCGCCCAGGACTATCCCGGTCGTGGCCGGGACATTGGCGGGGAATGGCGGCTCAATACCCGCGACAAGGTCAAACAGCGTGATCCGACACTTTATCGCTTGTTGACCGATCCCAGGTACCGGTTCCCGTCAATTCTTCCAGACGGAAAATACCGCCCGCGGACCCGCCCCTCGAATTGATCGTGCCCAGATCGCACAGTAAAATCGGGGCAATCAAGGGTGGAGCAGGTTTTGCTCAACCTGGTTGTTTAGAGTCCTTTTAGCCAGGAGATTCCGAGATGATGTTGCGAGTTCTTTCCGTGGCAGTGTTCTTGCTGATCAACAGTTTTCAACTGGTCGTACATGCTCAGTCACAACATCGGATGACGAAGGCAGATGTTGAACAGCAGATCAAGAACCTTTCTAACTGGGGACGCTGGGGGAAGCAGGATCAACTGGGGGCTCTCAATCTGATCACGGCCAGCAAGCGGGTGCAGGCAGCCGCTCTCGTGAAGCGAGGCATTTCGGTCTCGCTTGCCCGCCAGGCAGAAACGGTCGAGGCGGCAGATAATCCCAAGCCTTTTCAGCACCAGATGCTGGCCTGGGGTAAAGGAAATGGGCCATGGGCCATGGATAACTATAGCGTTTCCTATCATGGGCTGGCGCACACGCATATGGATTCACTTTGCCACCTGTTCTACGAAGGGAAAATGTACAACGGGTTTTCCCGGCAGCAAATCAAGGAACAGGGAGCCAGTGTGCTCAGTATTCATAACGTGCGTGGAGGTGTTTTTACCCGTGGTATCCTGATCGATATCCCCGAGCTGCGTGGTTTGAAGTTCCTGGAACCAGGGTCTGCCATTTATCCCGAGGAATTAGCTGCCTGGGAAAACCGGACAGGAGTCAACGTGCAGGCAGGTGACGTTGTCTTTATTCGAACCGGACGCTGGGCCCGCCGCGCGGCCAAGGGGCCCTGGAGCGTGGAGAAGGAGGGTATGGCTGGATTGCATGCCTCGTGTGGTAAATGGATTCGGCAGCGTGATGTGGCCATGCTGGGTAGTGACGCGGCCGCAGATGTCATTCCCTCCCAGGTGCCGGGAGTGACGCATCCCATTCACGTATTGACCCTGCACGCCATGGGAGTGCATATCTTTGATAATTGCGACCTGGAAGACCTGAGTGCCAAGTGCAAGGAGTTGAAGCAATGGCATTTCCTCATCCAGGCGGCTCCCATTCCCGTCAAGGGCGGGACCGGTTCACCACTTAATCCTATTGCCAGTTTCTAGTTCGTGATTGTGATGGAAAGCTTCCCGGAAGGAGTGCACCCAGCGTGAGTGATGAGAAACAGCCCGCGGCAGGTGACTTGAATAAACGCGTGATACCCGCCGACATACCGGTCTTTAATTGCCTGGTATACGTGGGGCCGTCACCGGATGGAGGGGTGCGAGCACGGGTCGCTAACCTGGCTGGCCTGCAAGTTGATGGCAGCAATGAACGCCAGGCCTTGACACGGATTGTGCCAGCTTTCAAGCAACGTGTCAGCGAATTTATGAACGCCCAATCGGAAATCCCCTGGATCGATCCGCCGCCTGAACCAGCAGAAGGTGAATCAACACGGTTTATTCCCGTGCACCTGTAATGCTGAGACACCAGGTTGATTGCGAGGCTGTTAGAGAACGCCGCGGCGTTTTTCCATCATCGACAGCGTGGATCGAACCTCGGTAGGCAGATCGGTCAGCAGGCGAGCCTGCCCGTAGTCGAACAGCGTATGGAAGATTGTTGCCATCAGGTCATCCGGTGTCTGGGGAGGACCGATAGGCGCTCCACCATCACGTGTTGACTTGCCGATGACCTGGCCGTGTGTCAGTCCCCCACCGTAGAGCATCAGGGGAGCGAGTTTGCCCCAGTGATCACGTCCACCCTTGGCGTTGATCTTGGGAGTTCGTCCCATTTCACCGACACATACCAGGAGGATGTCATCCGAGAGACCGCGCTGGTCACAATCCTCGATAAAGGCGGATACGGCGTGATCGAAAGGAGCGATGACAAGTTTCTGTCCCTCGGGGACGGCCACGTTATTGACGTCTGCATGGAAATCCCAGACGAATTCCGAGTGTATGGTGACAAATCCACAACCGGCTTCGCAAAGTCGACGGGCCAGCAATAATTCCTTGCCGAGGGTCTTCGTGTGGGCCGTGTACCAGGGGATATTGTTGCGTTTCTTGTTGCCGTTGTATCGCCATTGTTCCGGATCATAAAATCCGCTGGTATCGTAACGAGCCAGGGTGCGAGGATCTTCCTTGGAAAGATCGAATGCATCAGCCACTCCCTTGGTGATCAGGTTGGCAGCCTGGGATTGCAGGCCGGTCAACCCATCCATTTCAGCGAGGGAATCAAACTTGCGGCGAATGTCATCCAGGTTGCTAAGCAGCGATCGGCGATCCTCGAATCGATCGCGTGACAGGTTCAGGTTCATGGCTTCCTGGAGAGGTCCCTTGCCACCTGGCATGAAGGGCGTGTAGGCGCTTCCCAGGGATCCCGTGGCATCGTATTTTCCAAAGCGAGTACCAAGCGTTTTCTGCTCAGCGTCGATGGATTGGGGAATGATAAACATGGAGTTCGGTAAACCAGTAACCGGGTGATTGGTTCCCGCCACGCGTGAATAAGCGGCACCAATATTGGCGTTACCCAGGTGAGGACTGACGACAGGGTTGACCCCCCCGTGTCCCATGTTGGTCTGGTAGTTGCGAATGACCGCCATGCGATGAGCGTGCTTGGCCAGCTTTCCCATGGCGACCCCGAAACGGGTTCCTGGTACCGAGGTCGACATGTCACCGCCCACACTGGCGATACCACTGGGGGCGTCCACCTTGGGGTCGAACGTTTCGTGCTGTGTGGGGCCACCCTGCTGGAACAGGAAGATTACGGATTTTCCGGTTACCGGTGAACCAGGAGTGCCGGAACCGGCACGAGCATTGAGCCACGGTAAGGCCATGCCTCCCAGGCCCAGGCCGCCGACTTGCATGAAATGTCGTCGTCCCATGGGACGATTGCGTGAGATCCGATCGGAAAGAGTAAACATAAGTATCGCTCGTTGTTTGTGGTGAATATTGTTTATTACCAGTTACCAAGCAAAACGCATTGTGTACGTGTAGGTTATGCCAATAGTCCCTTGACGACGTTACCGTAGACATCGGTCAGGCGGAAATCCCGGCCAGCGTAACGGTAGGTGAGTTTTTCATGGTCCAGTCCGAGCAGGTGCAGCATCGTGGCATGCAGGTCATGCGTATGGACCTTGTTTTCCACGGCCACGGCGCCCGTCTCGTTGGTCTTTCCATAATTCTGGCCACCCTTGGAACCACCGCCGGCCATCCAGAACGTAAAGCCGCGGTTGTTGTGGCCGCTTCCTTTCTTGCCTGCCTCGGAAAGTGGCGTGCGACCGAATTCACCACCCCAGACGATGAGCGTGTCCTTAAGCATGTCACGATCCTTCAGGTCTTGAATCAGTGCGGCAATCGGTTTGTCGATAGCCGTGCAGTTGGCTTTAATCTCTGCCACATGATTTCCATGTTGATCCCAGTTGGAGTGGCACAGTTCGATGTAGCGAACACCGGACTCGGCGAGTCGCCGTGCCCACAGACACTGCCGACCGAAATCATCGTCCCGGCAACGCCCCGTGGATTTGGTCTTGCCCACGTTGTAACGTTTGAGCGTGGCTTCCGTTTCTTGCGAGACATCCAGCACCTCGGTCACGGAATCCTGCATGCGATGTCCAAGTTCCAGTGACTGGATAGCGCCTTCCAGTTGGGTGTCCAGTTGGCTCTGCTTGAGCAACTGGTGGTTCATGGACTGGACCAGGTCCAGTTGCTTGCGTTGCAGTTCTGCGGTGAGTGGATTTCCCGTGACGTTACGAATTCCTGACTTGGCAATATCGGCACCGACATAGCCGATCGCGGTTCCCTGGTAAACGGCTGGCAGGAAGGCGCTGCCATAATTCTGGGCACCGCCGACGCGTGTTTCTGCATTGATGGAAATGAATCCGGGGAGATCCTGGTTTTCGGTGCCCAGCCCATAGAGTGCCCATGAACCAACAGACGGTCGGGCAAAACGGAAATCACCCGTATGTAGCATCAGGTAGGACTGGGGATGATTGGGCAGATCGGTATGCATGCTGTTGATGACACACAAGTCGTCTGCATGCTTGGCCAGGTTAGGCATGCTGTCTGCAATCCAAAGGCCACTCTCACCATGTTGGCTGAATGGCACCACGGATCCTGCCGGTCCCTTGCCTGCGTACTTGCGTTTGGTTGTCGGTGTAATGTTCGTGGTGACGACCTTGCGATCACGCGGCTTGTAGTCAAAGGTATCTGCCTGGGCAGGAGCACCTCGCATACAGAGGAAAATCACGCGTTTGGCCTTGGCCGGAAAATGAGGTGACTTGGGTGCCAGCGGGCCAGGCTTGGCCGAAACCTGTTCCGACAGGAGTGTTGACAGGGCCAAGGTGCCAAAACCAAGGGAGGTTGATTTAAGCAGGGCTCGTCGTGAAATAGATTGCGGAGTCAGCATCTTGAATCCTCTGGTATTACTATTCCCTATCAAGGGAGGTATCGAAACTCACTCGAGACGAACAACGCCTGACAAAAACCGGTCCAGGCGGTTAGTTGTTTTTGGTCATTACTTTGGGTGTCGGGCAGCGATTGTTGGATCTCCTGGACGAAACGCAGGGCCTTCTGCTGCTCCGTCGAGGTTGGCAACCGTGACAGTGCAACCTGGTAGGCCAGCTGTATCCGTCCTTTTTCGTCATCGGAATCCTGTAGCAGACGCTGTGCAAATTCCCCTGATTTTTCAATAACAAACGGGTTATTCATCAGGTACAGATCCTGTGACGGTACGATCGTTACGTTCCGTTGGCCGACGACGAGACTGGGGTCTGCCATGTCAAAGACCTCCAGGACCTCCGGGAGTCCATTGCGGAGGATCGGCAGGTAGACACTGCGATGATTGCTGGGCTTGTGAATCTTGTCCGGCGTGAGGCTGTCTTGAATGAGCTTGCCACCATGCATGGTGACGACCGAGCCCTTCGGGGGTTCCAGTTGAATCGTTCCACTGGCCGCCAGGATCGCATCGCGAATCACCTCTGCTTCCAGTCGTTTTCGGGAATGTCTCCAGAGGTAGATATTGTCCGGATCGACCTGGTAGTTCTGGGGATGATGTGCGGCCGACAGTTGGTAAGTGCGTGTCAGGACAATACGCCGAATCAGTCGCTTGACGGACCAGCCATCCTCCATGAAGACAGCTGCCAGGTAGTCCAGTAATTCGGGATCACTTGGTCGGGTACCGTTGACGCCGAAATTATCCGGGGTACGAACGATGCCGATTCCCAGCAGATGCTGCCAGACACGATTCGCCATCACGCGAGCTGTTAATGGGTTGTCGGGACTGGTTAACCACTCGGCAAGTTCCAGGCGGCCACTTTGCTGGTCATGGAAGCGAGAAGATTCCGAATCAGAAAGCACGGTGAGCAGGCGTCGCGAGATGGGACTACCCTTGGGGGAAACGCCGCGCACATAGATGGGAACCTCGGTGACCTTGCCCGTGTCGCGGATTCCCATGGCAGCCTGCGGACTGGCCACGGAATTGGATCGTAGCTTCTTGAGGTCGGTATTAAGACGTTTTTTTTCTGCGTTCAATTCCTTCAAACGTTCCTTCTGGTCGGACGTCAGCGGTGTTGGCTTCTCACCGTTCTTGGGGCGCACACGTATTTTCTTGATCTCATTATTGACTTGCTTTTGTCGCTTGGTGACCCTGGCTAACTCGGCCTTATATTGCCGGAAAGCCTGGTCCTCGGCTGGATTATCGGAGACGAGTTGGTGAAGCCCCGAGGCGGGTGCGCCTCCCATCGAATTACCGCCGCCACCGTAAAGCGTTTGGCTGCTGGCAAAGATGCCAGCCAACCCGTAATAATCAGTCGTTGGAATCGGATCGAACTTGTGATCGTGACAACGCGCACAGGATACGGTTAAGCCCAGGAAGGTGCGGGTCGTGACCTCAATCTGGTCGGCTGCGATGTCCGGAATGAAGCCGCCCTTCTTGCCACGGATCACCGGCTTGGAGGCCAGGGCCAGGAACCCCGTGGCAACCAGGTTCGTGTTTCGTTGGTCGGGAGTGTCGTGGGGTAACAGGTCCCCAGCAATCTGCTGGGTGATAAAACGGTCGTAGGGCGTGTCAGCGTTAATCGCATCAATGACGTAATCACGATAACGCCAGGCATGCGGAAAGGTGGCGTTGCGACTGTTCCCATTGGATTCTGCATAGCGTGCCACATCCAGCCAATGTCGCCCCCAGCGTTCACCGAACTGGGGAGATTCCAGTAATGAGTCGACGAGAGTTTCCAGCACACCATCACGCTTGCCGCTGGTTTCCAACTGCTTGACCCATTCAGCTAAAGCCTGGGGAGCAGGAGGCAGGCCAATCAGATCCAGGTACAGTCGTCTTACCAGTACCTCGGAACCTGCCAACGCAACGGGCTGCAGGCCCTTGGCCTGCTGGCCTGCGGCGACCAGGCGATCAATACCGGTCCGGGACCATAATGCGTTATCAATCGTAGGTAAAGTCGGTTTCGTGACGGCCTGGAACGACCAGAACTGGCGTCCTTTCTCCAGGTCAATGTTAGATTTCACTGCCGTGACACCATCGCGTGGGTCCGGGGCTCCCATCTTGATCCACTTGGAAAAATCAGCGATCACGCTGGCCGGTAATTTACCCTGGGGAGGCATCTCCAGTTCTTCGTGGCGCAAGGCGGAAAGTAATAAACTTTTTTTCTCATTTCGAGGGACCACGGCTGGACCGCTTTCGCCACCTCGACGGACGGCCTCGCGATCGTCCAGCAGTAAGCCTCCCTTGAGTTTGCCGGTTGCTTGAGCGGCTGCGGAATGACACTTGTAACAGTGCTGTACAAGGACAGGCCGAATCTTGTTCTCGAAGAAATCGGTTCCTGGATCGCCCTCGGCAGATTGCGTTACCGTCAAGCACAAGCAGCCTGCCACCACGAGCGGAAGCATGAAAAAGAGGCGGTCTCGCAGTAGATTGCGGAGGGCTGGAGTGTCCATGGCGGTGGGGGCTGAAGGAGATTCATTTGAAGCATTAATCACCGCTAAATTATAGCTTTTTGAAGGCGAATTTACCATTAGAGTTTGCGGCCGGGAAAAGGCCTTTATTTGTGTGTCGAACGCCAGTGAAGCTGGTTCCGTTCAGGGGGCGGTAGCCGGTCCTGTCCCGCAGCCCGCCCACTCGCAAAATCAAGCAGCGGCGATTAGACCTGGTAGCCACTGGCTCGCAAGATCGCCTCGTGAACCGCCAGCTCGTGGCTCAGCGGGTAATCCGTCTTTTTCTCCTCGCGGAGAATGGCCGCCATGTCGCGGAAGGCGCTGACAAAAATACCAGGTCCCTTGGGTAGCGTGACATCCTGGTACCCCTTCTTGTATTTGCCCTTGGGGTGTTCCAATGCGAGCCGAAACGAATTGCCGCCCAGTGGGCGCAGGTCAAAGGTTCCGAATTCGCCGCAGGCGGTAAACTGTCGGCGCTGGAATCCCTCGTACTCGATGAGTGTGCTGCGGATCGAGGCAATGGCATTCGAGTAATCGAAAACAGCTAATTGGTTGTCGACCAGCGGGTCCTGGTCCGGGTGCGTCTTTCGACCGTAGGCCGTAATCTTTTTCGGCTTGCCCAGGACACGTATAGTGGCATCGATCACGTGGCAGCCGATTTCGAACATGGAGCCACCGGCAAATTGTCCCAGCTTCTTCCGGGATTCCGCGTTGACCTTCTTGCTCATCACGCTGTGGACTTCAAACAGATCTCCCAGCCAGCCGTCGGCAACGGCCTGGTAGCAGAACTGAAAGGCAGTGTGGTAGCGGTAGATATACCCCATCTGGAGATGGAGTTTTCGGCGGCCCATATCGTCCAGTAGTTCCTGGAAATCTTCCAGGTTTTCTCCGGCGGGTTTGTCGAGATGGATATGCATGTTGGCCGCTGCGCAACGCTTGGCCGTAGGCAGCAGTTCCGGAACTTCGGTCTCGACCACGACGGCCCTCAGTCCCGGTGTATTGAGCAGCTGTTGCTCGCTGATCAGGTTGACACCCTGGTATCGGTCACCCAGGGCCTGGCGTCGCTGGGGATTGTTTTCCACGATGCCGACGATCTCGAAGTCGTCGGTCTGTCGCAACTGGGAAAAAACCCCTGAGGCGTGGGCATGCCCGGTGCCAATTTGACCGATCTTGATCTTCGCTTTCTTGGCAGTGGCGGCGATGCCGGAGGAAGCGATACTCATGCAAGTGGCGGCACCGGCAGAGAGCAAGAAGTCACGGCGTTCGAGCTTTTTCATGAAAACGACTCCTGGAGTGTAAGCTTGATTGGTACTAGGGCAGTTCTCGAATTCGAATGTTGCGGAATTCGATCGGTGACCCTTCCGCTTCCAGGCAGAGATAACCACTGGCTGGGAGGCAATTACTTCCGCCAGAGACTTCTTCGCCATTAACCCAGAGGCGTACTTCTCCATTAATGGCTCGGACGTAGTAATGATTCCATTGCCCGACACCCTTACTCAGATTCTTGCGAGGAAAGCTGCGGCGGCCATTGGGGGAGATTGGAGGGAAGGGCTTCATCTTTGATTCGCCCACCGGGAAGACATCGCCGTTGGTTGTGAACCAGTCAGACTTCTTGCCATTTTGTTTTTCGTAACGGGTTGCGTAGCCGTGATCGAGGGCCTGGATTTCAATGCCGCTGCCGGGTAATTGTCCCGGCTTGAGATTGGTCAGCGATTTTTCCATGACCCAGACAAAAACCCCCGAGTTGCCAGCTTCCTTGAGATGGCGCCATTCCAGGACCATTTCCAGGTTCTTGTATTGCTTCGTGGTTCGTCTCACGCCGACCGGCACCCCGGTACACTTGATCAAGTTTCCTTCAAACTTCCAGGTGTCTTTGTTGCCGTTCACATCAGCAAAATCCTTTGCGCCGAGCGCGACCCAGCCAGGTCCCTCGCCATTGATGAAAGCCCGCGGTGATTTTTCCTGGGCAACAACAGGAAGACAGACTGCCAGGGACCAGAGTCCCAGTAAGATTGTTTTGAGACGCATGCTTGCCTGCCGCTCCTTGAGAAGGTTGTTCGTGTTTAAAAGTAGACGGAAATGACACCGTTTATTTTAAACGACTGGCAGGCCTAATGAAATCAGGTGGCGTGTGCCAGCGGGCGAGTGCCTGATAGTCTGCATTCGCTAGAGCAGCTCGGTGATCGGTTCACCGTGGGGAATCAGCGGCACGGGACGGCCCGAATTGTCGGGAACCATCTTGCGGTAATCGATGCCGAGGTGCCGATACACGGTGGCCAGCAGATCGTTGGGATCCAAGGGGCGATCCTGGGGATGTTCCCCCTTGTCATTGGTTGATCCGATCACCTGGCCGGTGCGCATCCCGGCTCCGGAGACCAGTACCGACATGGCACCCGGGTAATGGTCACGCCCCGGTTGCATGATTTTCGAGGCGGTTCCCTTCTGGGGATTGATCCGTGGTGTGCGGCCAAATTCGCCACACACGATGAGCATGACCTTCTTGTCGAGGCCCCGTGCGTAGAGATCTTCCACCAGCGCTGCGATCGCCTTGTCAAAGACCGGTAGGCGAGCCTGGGCATCATCGTAGAGGTGTCCGTTGACCGCATGGATATCCCAGTTGCCAATGGCGCCCGGGATACGAGGGTTTTGCATCTGCATGGTTACGAAACTGGTTCCCGCCTCGACCAGTCGCCTGGCCAGCAGGGCACGTTGCCCCCATTTGTGGCGACCGTACTTGTCCCGGACGTGGTCCGGTTCCTGGGAAATATCAAAGGCCTCGCGGGCCCGGTCACTGGTCAGCAGGTTGACCGCGCTCTGGTTGAAATGGTCCATCGACTCCATCAGCCCGGAATGGTCCACGTCACGACGGATCCCGTCGAAGGCGGTCAGCAGCGCACGGCGATCATCGAGTCGGTCTTTCAACTCGGGGGCCAGCGACAGGTTGCTAACCTTGAACCCCTTGGCATTCGGATCCGCGCCGACCACGAAAGGCAGGTAAGCTCCGCCCAGGCCGGCACTGCCGCCACCGTACACGTTAGGAGAATCTGCGATGTAACGAGGCATTGATGGGTTACGTCTGCCTTCCAGCATGCGAGAGACGACAGGTCCCAGGCAAGGGAACTGCGCCTTGGGGTCCAACGGCTTGAGCGGGTTGTAGCCGGACAGGAAGCGGCCGGCGCCACCAGCATGGTTAGCAAATCCATGTGAAATAGAGCGGATCAAGTTGAACTTGTCGGCCACCTTCGAGTGGAGCGGCAGGTACTCGCCGATATCCATGCCGGGTACGACCGTCTGGATTGGCTTGTTGTCGCCGCGGAACTCCAACGGCGCTTCCGGTTTGAGATCATAGGTCTCCATGTGACTCGGGCCACCCTGCAGCCAGATGAGAATCACGGAGGTATCACTGCTGGAAGCCGCTTCGCTGGCCGTGGCACGTTGACGCAGCAGGTCCCCGAGCGTCAGCCCGCCCATCAGAAGTGAACCGGCCTCGATGAAACTACGGCGTGTCAGTGGTCCTGCACAGCGGTTGGATTTCATGGCGTTCATCCCGGGCGGCGGCATCCTGAAGCTAAGTTCGTCACTAAATCATATCAACGGTAACTATTATGTTCGGAGGGGGTTGCGCACGTCAATGTGTTTGTGCTGGATTAGGATGGTAGGCATACCTCATTTGTTTTGTCATCATGAGGCTATGAAAGAACTTAAGTCCAAAACACCGTTACGCGTGGGAGTCGTTGGCTGGGGCCGTTTTGGCCGCCTGCATGCACTCACGTTGAATCGACTCGCCGAGGCCGAGTTGGTGGCGGTCGTTGCCAGACGCCAGGAAAGCCTGGATATGGCCGCTGAGGAACTTCCGGACGTACCCGGTTGGACCAACCTGGATGAAGCCGTCGAGGAGTCCGGTGCCGATGCCTGGGTGGTCGCCTGTACAACTTCTGCGCACGTGGAGGTCACGCGTGTGTTACTGGCAGCAGGTAAGAAGGTGTTGCTGGAAAAACCAATTGCCGATTCGCTGTCAGATGCCGAGAGCCTGCAGCCGCTGGTCCAGGATGATTCCGGGAACCTGATGATTGGACATATCCTGTTGTTTAACAGTGAATTTTGTGCCTTGCGTGAGGAAGTGCAAAAGAAGGGACCGATTGCCTACATCGATTGTGTTCGTCACCGCCCGGCTTCGATCGTGAGGGACTTTGCCGGCGAGAATCCTTTGCATGCTGCCATGGTCCACGATCTCTATTGCGTGCAGGTTCTGCTTGATTGCCAGGAACCGGATAAAATGACGTCGCAGTTCCATCGTACCAGCAGCGGCGCGATCGACCTGGCCTTGGCCCAGTTGCATTGGAATGATGGGCCGATCGCGTCTTTTGCTGCTTCCTACCTGACGCCAGCTGGCATGCCGCCTCGCGGTATCGACCGAACCGAGGTGTTTGGAGATGGATGGGCGGCACGGCTTTCCCCGAACCCCCGTCCTATCGAGGTCTGGTCAGAGCAGGCCGAGTGGCCCATGGCCCTGGAAATTCGTACCGATGATTCGGGACCCACCGGGATGATGGCGGAGGAACTGCGCTGCTTCTGCCGTGTTGCCAGCGGCCAGCAGGAGGTACCGAGAGGAGCAACGTATCGGGATGCGATGCAGGTACAACGATGGATGGAGCAGTTGGATTGCTGCACCGACGAGGTCTAGCCGGTGGTCAGCTAGCCGGTGGCCAGTACGTCCAGGACCTTTCCGGTGTTGAGCGGAATGGGCCGTTGTTGCTTGTCAGCCAGCATGCTATGAGGATTAATCCCCAGCGTGTGGTAGATCGTGGCACCAATATCATTCGGATGATACGGTGTTGAGGCCGGATAGCCCCCGGTCTTGTCGCTCTTGCCAATCACGTTTCCACCGCGAACACCGGCACCATAAAACAGCCCGGTATAGCAGGGGGCCCAGTGGCCACGTCCCGGCTTGGGATCCGTACCGTTCTTGGTGATGCTGGGACTGCGACCGAATTCACCGACCACGATGACCAGGACATCGTCCTGCATACCGCGGTCTTCCAGGTCATCCATCAGGGCAGCTACGCCGGTATCGACTGCCGGCAGCAAGCGGTCCTTGAGCTTGGGGAAGTTGCTGCTGTGCGTGTCCCAGGTTTGCACGATTCCCATGTTCGCCTGTACGTAGGGGACGCCATGTTCCACGAGGCGTCGAGCCAGCAGGATCGACTGTCCCATGCGACAACGACCATACTTCTCACGCAAGGCCTCGGGTTCCTTGTTGATATCAAAGGCATTGGTCAGCTTGCCGGAAGCCAGCATGGAGTAGGCTGCTTCCTGCTGATCGGTGAACTGGATGCGACGCGCCAGTTGATCCAGGCTCTTTTTCTGGCGATTCAAGTCCGTCAACAGTCCCTTGCGGTTGGTGAGCCGGCTGGTCGTGATGCCATCAAGCAGCTGGATTCCGTTGACCTTGAAGTCTTTTGAATTGGGATCCGAGTTGACTTGGAGTGGGTCATACTCGGGGCCGAGGAAACCGGCATGTTGGCCGGGCCACGTCAGGGAGCCCTCGATCAACGGTAACGGTACGGTCACCTGGGCTGGTAGACCATTGGTTGCCGGTCGTATGCGCTGAAGGCCACCGCCATAGCAGGGCCAGTCCAGTCGTGAGAGTTCCTTGTCTTCGTTGGCGTTGCCACGAAAGACCTGGGGGGTTCCCGTGAGGGTGTTGTGGGTTCCGGAAAGATGGCGATTGTCACCGTGAGCCAGGGATCGAATTAAGGCAAATCGGTCGGTCCGCTGGGCCAACTGGGGAACGTGTTCGGTAAATTGCAGGCCAGGTGTCTTGGTGGCGATCGGGCTGAATTCACCCTTGATCGTGGAGTTGTCTGGCTTGGGATCAAAGGAGTCGATGTGACTGCCACCCCCGGTCAGGAAGACCAGGATCACGCTCTTGGCGCGTTTCCCGTTTCCGGCCTGTGCCTGCTGGGCGAGGAGGTTGGACAGTGATAGTCCCAGGTAACTGGAGCAACCGACCTGGAGCAGGTCGCGTCGATTTAATCCACTTAGAGGCATCTGACAGTCCTTCGTCTCAATGTTTCAAGATGATGGGAAAAACATATCAATACTTACTTATTATCGGTCAATTAATTTGCAGATGCAACGTCAAACCGGTTTATCTTGGGAGAGATTTGCGGGGCATCACTTCTCGGTGCGGCGGGTTTCCGCAGCAACTTCTTCGAGGAAGCCTGTCATCAGGCGATGGAGTTCTGCGGTTTTTTCAGGCATTTCAAGGGAAAGGTCATTACGTTCCCCCAGGTCACGTGCCAGGTCGAATAATTCGAGTCGTTTTTTTCGCCAGGTTTTCACCAACTTGTAGTTGCCCAACCGCAGGCTGGTTTCTGCATCTCGTGAGACAGCCTGGTGGAAAATGAAATAAGGATTTAGCCGTTTGACGGTTCCTTCGCCCTCCTGTCGCAGCACGTTCACGATGCTTCCACCATCGACATTAGGGGGCAGCGGTTGGGCATAGCCTGCCAAGGTTGCTAGGGTGGGCATGATATCCAGCCCGGTCACGGGGACGTGACTGACACTGCCCGCCTTGATGTCGGGACCGAGCACGACAAACGGGACACGTACGCCACCTTCGTAGACGCTTCCCTTGCCATCACGCAGGGGCGCGTTACGGGGAACTTTTTGGCGAGGGGACTTGGGTAGCGTATTCCGACCTCCATTGTCGGACAGGAAAAAGATATACGTGTTATCCAGCAATCCCAGGCTCTTCACTTTTTTCATCAGCAGGCCGATGCCGGTGTCCAGGTCCGCCGTCATGGCAGCGAACTGGGGCATGTTATGCTTTCTTCCGGCCTGGCGTTGCTCGACCTGGTCCAGGGTCTGGTCACGGTAAAAAATATCCAGGTGAACTGCATAATGCGAAACCTGCAGGTAAAAAGGGTTTCCTGCCTGCGACTGTTTTTCCATGAATTGGCAGGCGCGATCCGTGATTCCAAAAATCAGCTTGGGGTCGTCCTTGGCTGCAGGACCTCCCGTTCCCTTGCCGGATCCAGTGCCATTTCCAGTCACTCCGTCACTGGTGTCGTATCCCATGTCCTGCGGGGTGACATCATCGAAGCGGTGATCCCATTTGCCAAAGTGCGCGGTTTGATAACGGGGATCAGCTTTCTTAAGCAGATGCGGGATATTTAATTGTTGACGGTAGATCGCGGTCCAGTTTTCCTGGTCCTTGAGGTAAATATGGCGGGCCGGGGTTTGGCCGATTTGCAGACTGCGACGCGTGGGACAGCAAAAGGGGGCTGGAGAATAACCATTGGTAAACAGCATTCCCTGCTGCACCAACCGGTCGATGCTGGGAGTCTGGTAATAATCACTGCGGGTGTCGGGGCGACCGGGAAGCATGGCCGTGGAAGTACCTACCCAGCTTTGGTCATCGGACATGATGACGATGAAATTAGGAGGTGCAGCAGCAAGGGACGGACCTGCCCATGGCCCCGTGGTGATGACCAGTGCCACGAGCATCCAGGGGATTCGGAAACAGCAGAGATTCATGAAAGGGATCTCCCGGGAAAACTTAACGAAGCCAGGCAGGAATACCATCGGTTTGCAGGGATTTGATTTTCCGGGACAGGGAGTCACCTTCCCATTGCTTGTCACCGGCGGGTAACGCGTCCTTGCCAGGCAGTCGTTTGCGCAGTTGCTTGATGATGGTGGCATACTCGGCTTGTCCTGCCAGGTTGTCGTGTTCCAGTGGGTCCGCATCGTGATCGTAAAGTTCCTCACCTCCGTCACGATAGCGAATGTATCGCCAGCGTTCGGTGCGGATCGCATGGTTCTTGTAGTACCAGGTCGTGATGGATGCATGCGGCCAGGGGGTGGCAGGGTCGGCCAGTAACGGCTGGACACTATGGCCTTCCAGCCCCGGCACGAGTTTGAGCTGGCAGAGATCAATCAGCGTGGGATAGATGTCCAGCAGGCTGACCGGCGCATCGACGCGTTGACCTTTATTTTTATTTGGTAGCCTGAAAGCAAGTGGTACGCGAGTCGATTCTTCCCACAGCGATTGCTTGCGCCAGTGTTTCTTTTCGCCAAGGTGTTGGCCGTGATCAGACCAGAGAACCACGATGGTGTTCCGCGCGTGAGGACTGGCATCCAGGGCGTCCAGCACCAGTCCCACCTGGTGATCGGCAAAACTGACACAGGCCAGGTAAGCTCGCACCATTTCCGGCCAGTAATGTGAGCCGATATCCAGTACGTTCCAGTGGTCTCCATCCGGCAGGGTGCCCAGGGCCATGGCCTTGCCAACCAGCGGGATATCAGCCAGTTCACGTTCCGGTACCCTGGGCATGACAATCTTGTCCAGGTCATAAAGATCAAAGAATCGTTTCGGGGCTGTGAAAGGGACGTGGGGTCGGACAAAACCGACGGCCATGAAGAAAGGTTCGTCATACGTTTTCTGTAAACGTTCCACGGCCCAGCGGGCTACCTGCTGATCCGGCATTCCCTCGGCGGGCATGTCATTCTTGCCAAGCGCACCCCAGCAGAGTGATTGCCCGGAAAGACCGCGTTGATACTTCTGGTAGATGGCGCCGCCATCGGGTGGGAAGGGATGGAAGTGGCCACCTGACTTGCCCTGGTAGCCGTGGCCCCTTGCCGCCAGTTCCCTGGGCCAGCGGTACTTGGGGCGTGTTTCATCCCAGTAATCGTAATCAGCGATGTCCGTGACTCCCTTGTGGAACACCTTGCCGGCCGCCATCGTACGGTAGCCACTGCGTTTGAAGTGAGTCGGTAACGGAATCGTTTCACCCAGGATTCGCTGGTAACGTTTTATCGATTTGGACGAGTTGGTGTACCAGCCAGTGGTCGAAGGACGCAGGCCACTGAGCAGGGAATGACGCGAGGCAGAGCAGACAGGTGCCGTGCAGTGTGCGTTGCTGAAAAACGTACTACGAGCAATCAGCCGATCCATGTTGGGAGTCTTGGCCTGTGGATGACCCGCTGCAGCACCAACCCAGTCATTCAGGTCGTCGACCGAGATAAACAGGACATTGGGGCGATCGGCAGCAGCGGCCAAGGAGCAACCTGAAAGTGCCAGCAGGATGGTGAGCAGCGTGTGTCGCATGAACGGTACCGTGAAGCGAGGACAGGAATCAACAGGGCTTATCGTAGCACAGCAGCGGTGCCCGTGGGATCACCTGTTTGCACTCGTCGTGGCCTTAGTAGAATGATCGTACTTGCCACAGGAACATGATGTAACTGAGACCCCAGCCGGTGGTAGCGAGTGCCAGGAGAAATCGTGTGACCGGTGAGTCAAACGAGAGCAGGGGAGTCCACGTTAGTAAGCTGAGCAGGGCACAGATCACAACGGCAATACGTGTTTTAAGCAATGCCGGTGTGACCACGTCTGCAGGTAATAATCGCTGTAGCGATACCAGGAAAACGAGGTGACTGATGGCGACCATGGTCAGGGCACCATGACGTAGAAAACGTGTGGCTACCTGGTTCTCCTCGTCGTCCATGATCCCCAGTGCCAGAAGTGTCAGGAAGGCAACCAAGAAAAGGATCATGCTGGCAATGGCCGGGCGACGGGGGCGAAGTGCAATTTTTTCACTGCATAGCGTCATGTTGCCAATCATGGACAGGATGGCAGTCGGTGCCACCGTCAGGGCCAGCATAAGCATGGCCAGGAAGGTTCCCAGGAGATCTCCGCTTATCAGTAGTGTTAGCAGGGTCAGGGCCAGCGAAATTGCGGTGGCCGTGATGAGCAAGGAAATGGCTGACCGGACGGGTGACATGCGACACACTTCCCCGAAAGCAGACTAGCTGAGGATTCCCATCAACAGACTGATTGAGCCCTTCAGGATGAACCATTCGACGACTCCCGCCAAGATTGTTACGAAGAGAGCGGTCCAGACATCGAATCCCCCCCAGGACATCAGCAGGCGAATGGAAAAGATAGTGGCTCCCAGGCAAGCCAATAGCGCCAGGAAAGTCCCGAAGCCTCCCAGCGTGCTGATTGCGCCGAACATGAAAATGAAGGTTAAGATCTCCGCTCCCACGATGATGCCGTTGTATGCCAGGCAGACCTTGAACGTGTCAGCAAAATCCTCAAAGGAAAGATCGTCCTGCATAAGCCAGACGACGATCGTCAGGGCCAGGGACGCAGTAAAGATCGAAATAGCTGCCGCGAGAAGCAGGCATAACACGAGGATGAATGAAAAGGTGTACATGTCTAAACGTCAGCTCTCCGTTCTGCAGCAATCACGAAAGCTTCGCCGGCACGCTTGAGATCTTCCCACTCCTTGCGAATACGAGCTGCTTCCTCCTGGTCGACTACCCGGTCCTCGTTGAGTCCTTCGGAAATGGCATGCAGCAGGTCGCCAAATTCCTTGACGATTTGCTGAGTGTGGTTCAGTGAATGTTCACTTTCACTGAGATCGATTGCCCCATTGGAAACAAAGAATCCATCAGCCCTTTCGCATAACCATTCCACGGGTTTTAAGTTGCCCGTCAGTTCATAGATTTGTGCGAGTCGCCAGAGAGGATTGGATGTGGAAGCGGACTTCTTGTCATCCATCTGTTCGAACCAACGGTAAATGAGGGATGGCGACAAATTCAGTGCACTGGAAACCTTCTTAACACCAATTTCCGCAGCCGCCATGCGGAGTATCTCACCTGATTGCATCGTAGCTCCTTGAATATAGAAAGACGTTATTTTCCTCGATATGGGATTTTCTGCTAGTGTAAACATCAGCGAAGATTACACAGCAGCTACGAGACGAACAGTTAACAGGCATGCGACGCCGCTTTCACCAGGTAGCGGATGAGACAGGATTCACCCACCTAACGGTTGGCGTTGGACAGGCTATAGCAGCGGATTTCTCGATCATTTCGAAGATAAATGCTGCGATTGGCAAAGGCGGGGTGGGACCAGACCAATAAACGTCGGCCTACCTGGTGCGTCGGATCAATCAACTTGGATCGGTTCACTTCTTCGTATCCACTCGGGCTGAGCCGGGCAATAATGACCTCTCCGAGGTCGTTTGCCAGGAAAAAACGATTGCCATTGCGAACGGTGAAAACGTTTGCCCAACTAGCAGGTCGCTCACCTGCGGCCGGGGTAAATGTGGACCAGAGTTTTTCTCCGTCGAGTAGGCGTGCGCATCCATAACGACCGCCGTTGCCACAGGCATAGATGTGTCCATCGTGCAGGAAGGCCGTGTTATGAACACCGGCAATGCCTCGACGGGTATCCCCGCGCCAGAGTAGCTCCGCAGCAGTACCGGTCTCGGCGACCTGGATGCAGGCTGACACGCGACTGTAACTCATGACATAAACCCGATTTCCTTCCACCACGGGTTGCCCGATGGACATTCCAAAGGTGGGCTTGATGGCAATTGACCAGTAGACGTGACCAGTTTCCGGATTAAGCGCCTCGAGGGCCTCGCTGTGCCAGATGAGCAACTGGCGTTTGCTGCCTAACGAGGCAATCACCGGTGGGCAATAGCCTGGCTTGGCCGCCGACAGGCTTCGCCAGAGTTCCTTGCCGGTCATCTTGTCGAAGGCCACGCACGTGCTGCCCTGCCCGCCCACGACGCAGATCAACTTGTTGCCATCGACCAGCGGAGGAGCGGCGGTTCCCCACTCCGGGATTTTTAATTTGTAAGACTGCTTGAAGTCCTTTTTCCAGATCACGTTACCGTCCTGGACGCCCAGGCACACCAGGTTTCCCTCGGCACCCAGTGCATAGACACGATCGCCGTCGACGGTGGGTGTTGCTCGCGGACCGATCGCATAGGCCGCCACGGTCGTGTAGGGACAATCCCACTGGTGAACCCAGAGGATTTTACCATCAGCCTCGTTAAGGCAAACGACACGTTCCTTGCCGGGCAACAGCTTGCGAAGGAAATTAATATTTCGTGGGGGGGGGCCATCATGCAGTAATTTCGCGTCGGCAAGATTCGTGTCGGGTGCCTGTCGATCCATGACGAACACGCGACCAGCTGCCACGGCGGGTCCGGAATATCCCCCACCCAGCTTGGTTTTCCAGCGCAGGGGCGGACCGTTGGGGGGAAACTTATCGATGATGCCGTCTTCTCTCCAGACCGCATCGCGTCGTGGGCCTAACCATTGAGGCCAGTCCTCGGCCTGCAGGACAGGTGCGAAACCGAGGCAGAGTAGCAGCGTCATGCGAGAGGTGGGTAATATGTTCATTGTTATTTCTTATTACGTTCCAGGCGTTTCTTCCAGGCAGGAAGGTCCTTGGCAAACAGGTCGCGAGCAAACTGGCCCAGCCACGAATAGTTGTTTCGCCGTTCGTGTGATATTTCGGCCATCGTTTTACGAGGGATACCGTCACGACTGCAAAAAATGGGGGTGTTCTTCTGGATGTCATAAAAGCGGGCCCACAGCGGTGGGGCTTTGGCATCCTGAACGACGATCTTGTCATACCCGCCAGGCTTATCCGGAGCCTTGACGCGAACTTCCTTGATGCCGGTCAGCCTGGATTGCTCAAACCATCGTACGGCCCCCTCGATCGACTCGATGATTTCCGGACTTGGCTGGTCAATGTGCATCAGGAACCGAACGATGCCAACCGATTCATGACCGCTGAGTGAAGCGAGTTCGTAGGAGCGTGCCTTGCGAGGCAGGAAAGTGTTCTCGTCGTGCTGGGCACACCATGCCGTCAGTTGTCCGTTAACCTTGATTTGGCATTTCAGGATGCAAGTGGTCCCGCGAGCAACGGCGTCGGCACATTCCAGGAGGGTCTTTCTGGAAACGAAAGAGTATGTTTGTCGATCGTCAGAGATGTCACGCAGCAGGCTCATGACACCAATCATGGCGTCGTCGTTAAACGTGATGTGCTTTGCATAGCCCTGGGGTTCCGGGAACCGTTGTGGCCAGCCGCCGTTCTTGTACTGGCCTTTGAGCAAGTAATCGATGCCTCGCAAGGCAGCATCTCGGAAACGCTTGTCTTGCGTTTTCCCGTAGGCAGCAGCAAGCAGGCGGATTTCCCGGTGCGTTGCCCCGTTGTCGATCATCGTGTCATTTTTGTTTCTGTCAGAGAGGATCGCTGCGCGTTGCTTTTGAGAGAGTTTGTCTTCGCGGTCATAGTTCTTGGGCCAGCCACCACTACTGCGCTGATACAGCAGGATTGTCTCCGCGACGCGCAGGCTCTTGGCATCACCCGGTTCAGCCATCGTGACGTGGAAGGAGAACAGCGTTCCCATGATGGCCGTCAGCAAGGCGACCAGGGGAATCGTTCGATGTTCCGGGATGGAAAAGAGTCGCATGGAAGCACCTGCGTTTTGAATGGTGGAGGAAGCGGATGTAAGCGGTCGAAGGGAAAGGGCCGGGTATGGCCAGGATGCATGCCATTCAGGGCTGCTTGCCAGCTAAAGGCGTCAACTGGAAATCGGTAACCAGGTTTCCGCCCTGGTAAGAAAACATCGCCTGCGTTGAGGGAGATTTTAGTTGCGTAATGCGACCTGATCGGTCACGAACGAGTTGGACGGGCATGTCGGTAATGCGTCCACCCGGTTGCACGACATGGAATCTGGCTTGGTTGGTTCCCATGCTCAGGTAATCTGCAATCAGCAGGAACTGGTTGACATTGGATCGGTGGCCAGCGTCCCAGCGGGCCTTGGAGAATTCCAGCATAAGCTGGCTGTCGGTGAAATATTGATTGGCCAGGGTGGCAAATGCTTCCTGGGGGGAGTCCAGGAAGAATCGTACGTTGCCACGCAGGTAAGCACGGTCGAAAACCGGTTTGCCAGCGAAGTGTTTTTTCCAGGCGGTGGGCCAGCTCTTGTCATCGCCATCCCAGTTTCCAGCAGCTTGAAACCTGGCCTTGGTGGCCGACCAGTCGATGCCACGAGAGCGAGGCCTTTGATAGATTACGTCGGGACCAGCAGCCTGGTCGAGGTATTCAAACTTGCGCTCGTATAATTTCGGACGAGTGCGTTTTCCTACCGTGTCCAGCATGTTATGTGCCAGTTCATGGGCCAGGCAAATCAGGTAGACATCGGTCACGCCGCGTCGGGGAGAATCCCCGGCAAAACTGTTTTCAGGTCTTCCTAGCGGCAGGGCGAAGATGTTAATTCCTGAACGTGACTGGATACGGTGCGACTTGATGGCTGGTCCAAGCCAGTCTGCAACCGTGATGGTTTCAACGTCCCAGGCGGCGACCGGAATCGACGTCATCAAGGTGTGCATGGCCGTCAATTGTTCCGCCGAGGCGGTGTTGTTGTCGATGAACAGGACGCCGAAGTCGACCAGGAGCTGCTGGTAACCACCTTGGAAATTGAGTGCGTGAGCGACCTGTTTGCGATGTGCAGGAGAATCGGGCAGACTCTCCAGGAGCACGACCCAGAATTGAGCTGCCAGTAACGGTAACGCGGGTGATTTTTCCAGGTTAAATCGTTGACGGTGTAAGAAGCGAGCATGTTCCGTGGCCAGTCCGGCCAGTTGTTGGAACAGGTCCTCTCGCAGGGGAGCGGGGACGAGATTGCTGGCGATATCAGAGCGTAACGAGTGAAGCAGACCAAAGAGCTGGTCCCGAATTAACGGGTTGTCCTTGAGGACCCGGTCCAGGTCGTCGTGGTGTTTCTTTAAAATGTTGCGAAAGTCTGCCAGGTGCGATCGGTAACTGACACCTGGCATCAGGAAGACCCGTCCATTCTTACCACCACTGATCAGGTCCAGTACCTGGTCATCGTCCAGGTCTGCCAACTCGGGTGTGGTGTCGTCATTGTTGAGCGAGCGGATGTTTAGACCCTTGCCGTCGGCAGCCCAGAGCAGGGGCTTACCCTGGCTTAAAAGCGGCTTGCCCTTGGTGCCCTGGTTCAGGAACAGCAGGACGCTTCCCCAGTTGGTACCCAGGAGCAGATCCAGTTGGCCATCCTGGTCGAAATCGAGGAGGCGTGGATGAGAATTGTAGGCACGCGTGATGTCATGGAAAGACTCACCGGGACCAAAGGTAGGCTTGACCTTGCTGCCCCGGTTGGGATGCCATAACAACTTGCCACCAAACGCTCCCGTGACCAGGTCCAGCAGCCCATCACCATTCCAGTCAGCGATGTCAAATCGTCCCTGGCAACCTTTCTGGACCGTGATCGACAAAGCCGTTTCGGCGAATCGCGGCTGGTTTGCCTGTCCGACGTTCTCGTGTATGGAAATCTGGTTGTCCGAATGACAGACCAGTAGATCCAGCAACGGATTTCCGACGACCTGGGCCAGTGCCAGGCCCGTGTAGGAGGTGCCCCATTGCTGCCGTTTGCCAGCTGTAATCGATTCCCTGGCAGAAAAGGTGGGTGGGTGGCGTCCTGACGTATTTCGGAACAACCAGAGTCGGCCGTTACCACCACCTACCAGTAGGTCTAAATCACCATCCCGGTCCCAGTCGTAACATCGCGTGGTGGCGTGGCTGCCGATTTGAATCGGGTCCTGGTCCGCCGCCAGAGTTACAGCTGGACGATACGATAGCGTGGACAAGCGGATGTCATTCCGAGCCTGTTGTGCCCGAGCCGTACCCGCAACCAAGCTGGCCAGCATCGTTAGTCCCAACAGGACCCTGGGGAGTTGCTTTTCACCATTCATGCCACGTGCCAACCTGTTTTTCCTTAGAGACTCTGTGAGGGGATGTGCTGGTTTCTATGCAATGCACCTAACGAGAGAGATTTGTTGGAACGCGTCCATTGCCCGTTGGTTTGCCCCCCAGTACCCAGGCCAGGTTGAAACGGGCCACGGTAGAACCTCCCTTGGGGCCACCCTCGAAGTGGAG
>MPLU02089441.1_pt1 | contig 27756 bp, 24 predicted proteins | sample 1617381 | NCBI WGS metagenome assembly MPLU02 (sample SAMN05944801, study PRJNA350692) | marine metagenome | biome: marine; feature: ODZ; material: water; isolation source: 90 m water sample filtered on 0.2 um supor filter | place: Pacific Ocean | collected 2012-04-08 | depth 90m m
CGTCCCAGTTCGAGAAAGCAGGAGAAGAGATCGGTCGATTGATGGCTCAAGCTGGCGTCGATATTGCTTTTTTGGTTCCCATATGACCCGTCTGCACGGGCGCGGTCGGTGCCTTAGCCAATTACATAGAGCGGGCCGGAGTAGCTACTACTTCAATAAGTCTGATTCGCGAAATGTCCGAAGCAGTTATACCCCCACGAGCGCTATGGGTGCCCTTTCCTCTCGGCCGACCGCTCGGCGCTGTCAATGATCCAGACTTCCAAAAGAACGTGATGAGAACAGCATTCCGACTTTTGGAGACTGCGGTCGAACCAACCATTGAGGACTATGAACTACAAGCGCCAGGTGAAGGCTTCAACGAAAATTGGTCCTGTCCACTGAATCTAGCGCCTGAATCGTCAGGCTCTTTAACCGAACGATTGTTGGCAGAAGTTGCCCTACTTCGCCCGTGGGCTATCGAAACTCGACGTCAGCGAGGACGAACTCTATTCGGCGCAAGCGGAGCTCGAGAAGATCAAGTTGACGAGCTGGCTCGAGCCTTCGCCTCGGTGGCCGAAACGGGCGACGTTACCTCTGAACTTGTTGTTGACGACGTTGCTTGGGCGTTTGAAACGCCGTTGCTTCTGCGTCACATAGCCGATGACCTTCGCACCTTCTATCACGAAGCAATAGCAGCACAACCCGGCGACACTGTGCCTGACCACGACGCGCTGAACCAATGGATATTTGGTGAAACAGTCCTTGGGGAAGCGCTCTTATCGGTAGCCGATGGATTAACGAAGGCTTCCGATTCGCCCATGGCTCAACTAGTCAGAGGACTCTTAATTCCCGAAGGTCACTACAGAGGCGGAAGCGCTTTCCCCCAACAGACCAATTTCCCGATAAACCAGGAAACCTAGCCACATCAACATTCGACTGAATGAGAGAGCTCTCTGGTGAAGCCAAGACACATAGCTAAAGTTTTTGGAGCGATGCTCCTCGCGCCTTTGCGAATTCGCCGATATCCACCTGAAGCTCCGGATGACTCCGTCCACTACGTGATTCCGACGTTGGCAGCAACTAAAGACCTAGCGGCAACCCAAGCAAACGATCTCCCAGTCGCAAGAACATCGCAAGGCCGGTGGACAAAATGGCCGCCTCTGGTGTTGGCCGGGTGCGACGAGCCTCTAGTTGAAGGAGCACCAGACCTGCGAGGTGTCTGGCAGGTGCACAAAGGGCCTCTGAAGGGACACATAGAACGTATAGAGCAGGCAGGAGCACGAGTCGTGATCACCGCTGGAGGCATCATCCACGACCTCACGACCGGCGGCATACCGATGACCGACGAAGGAGTAGGGGGAGCAGAAATAAACGTGGCTGCCCATTACGAGAGTGGACGGTTGAATCTGTACCTCAACAACAAACGACTTGTGGTTACCCGGTACCGAGACGGAAGCGATCTGGTTTGGCGCTGGGGTCCGTACCGCAATCATCTTCGACGACTAAACGACCCGCATAAGAACAACCCATCGCTCTAAATGGGGTTGTCGACAGCTTTACCTGTAAATCAAAGCATCGTCGTCTAGATCAACTACAGGGAGTTCGTCTTTGTCTCTCCAATAATCTTGGGTGTGGCGCCACGGATCTACGGTGCCTTGTTTGGGCATCAAATGTATTGAGCGCATCAAATACCCGGGGTTAAAGTTTTCTGGATCAACCCAAGGAAGCAATTCCATGTCTTCGTCCTCGGGTCGCAAAGCAGGAACAACGGTTTTTGCGTCCACATTGTCCATATGGTGCAGTAGTCGACACACATACCCAGCTATCAGATCAGCGCGCAACGTCCAACTTGCTCTGAAGTAACCAAACACCCAAATCATGTTCGGTAAGCCAGTAAACATCATGCCCCGATACCCAACAGTGTTGGAGAAATCGAGGGGTTCTTCGTCAATGGTGAACGAAATATCGCCGAGAATGCTGAGGTCGAAACCGGTAGCTGTGACAATGATGTCTGCTTCGAGTACCTGACCGCTGGCTGTTTCGATGCCTGTTTCGGTGAAAGTTGCGATCTCATCGGTAACAACCGAGGCATCGCCTGCGGCTATGGAGTGGAAAAGATCACCGTCTGGAATGAGCGCAATCCGTTGTTGCCAAGGCCGGTACGCGGGTTCAAAGTGTTCGGAGACGTCGTAGTCATCGCCCAAGATGTCTCTTACCCCGTTGTATAGCTCGTCTCGAACTAGGTCGGGATATTTGAACGACATCTCCACGATTTGTTCTTGATCAAAAAGGATTTTCTTTCGAACAATTTCGTGAGTCCACTCGTCTGGGATGTCTAGTTGCCGAAGAGTGTCCGCGAGTTCGTTGCTATTAGGTCGAGCTACGAAAAAGGTTGGTGACCTTTGTAACATCGTCACGTGCTCGGTTTTGTCCGCCATCGCAGGGATGAGAGTTGCTGCTGTGGCACCTGAGCCGATTACGACAACTTTTTTGTTGGTGTAGTCAAGGTCGTCGGGCCATGTTTGAGGGTGTACGACGGGCCCTTGAAAGCGGTCCATTCCTGGCCATTCAGGGGTGTAGGGGTCTGTATGTCTGTAATAGCCCTGACACATCCATAGGAATCCGCATGTGAAAGTAACTTGCTCCTTAGCGCCTTGTCGCTGGACTTTCAAAGTCCAATATTTGTCGTCGCTGGACCATTCAGCGGTTTCGATGGTGTGTTCGTACCTGATGTGGGATGAGATGTCGTTTTCTTCGATGACCTCCCCCATGTAGTCCAAAATTTCTTCAGCGGTGGCGATTGGTGGGCCCGTCCAAGGTTTGAAGCCGTATCCGAATGTGTACAGGTCGCTATCTGATCGAATTCCTGGATAGGTATGGGTCTTCCAAGTGCCACCGAAGCCGTCCATGGTCTCTAGAATCACGAAGCTTTTGTCTGGGCATTCTTTTTGTAGGTGGTAGGCGCCACCTATTCCAGAAATGCCTGCACCGACGATAAGGACGTCGAAGTGCTCGGTGGTTGTTTGATTCATATCTCTAGGGTCGCCGATAGCGGGTGGTGGGAACAAATCGAATCTGGTATTGGTTTGAATTCAATGTGCATTAATTCCTAATAGCCACGACTCAGAATAGATGAGTCCAGCGACTTTCAACGAGTCAGTCTTGCACGACGTGCTGAGCGAATTCGCTTAGTGAATCTTGCCACGCTTTCTGATTTATAAGCCCTGATGCATCGAGAGCCGCTGCCCCACGAGATCCCATGGCCAAGACGTGATGAAGATTGTCCGGCACTCCCAGGCCTTGACGACCAAGACTGACAACTCGTCCGGGCTCATGCAGCCAATTATCGATTACCTCCCGGGCGTCGACCGTGGAGTGTTCGTACACGGGATATACCGAAGGAAGTCGCCGGACCTCGACGTGGACATGGCCGGTCGACGGTAAACCTGCTCGCTGTAAATCCTCTTCGACTAATTGGCCGATGTCTTCTGAAGGCAGGTTCCAGATTTCATCATCGACCCAACAGGCCAACTCAGCACACAGGACTGTTAAATCGTCGGGATCATCTCCGTCTCTGTAGTTCTTAGCTTCGGAAAGTCGCGCAGTTGTGATGTCCAATCCTGGGAAATAATGGGCATCAAATGGTGTGTACTGACTCCGAGGAACCACTAAATGGGCGATGAGCATTCCACGTGTTCTTTGGCGGTCAATCGCCGTAACTAGTTCGGCAGGTGGGGGAGGGTCGAGTGTTTGGATAAGAGCATTAAGGGGAATGGATGAGAACACTGTGTTGACATCAATAGATGTGTTGCCGCATGTGACTTCGACTCTGTCTTGTTTGGTTGTGACTTGTCGTGCTGGTGATCTCAATTCGAGTTTGACGCCTCGATCTATTGCTGTTTCTGCGAGCGATTCAGCTATCTGTCCGTAGCCCCGACGTGGATAATAAAAGATGCGGCCTTCTGGGCGTGATGCCCGGACAGCGTTCTTGATGATGTGCAGAGGCCCAGCTGCAGAAACGCGACGGTTGGATAGTTCCGTCGTGAGATGGCTTGGGTCTACCCCGTAAAGCTTCGTTGTGTAGGGACCATAAAATTCTCGGGCCACAGTTGGGCCCAGTCGCCGTTGGATTTCAGATTCGAAATCAGATGTCCTGCTTGATCTAAGAGGCTTGGTTATCGTGTCGAATGCGACAGCACCGCTGAAACGAATTGGTAAATGTTTGATCATGTCTAAGGTGCGAAGAGGAAACCCGATCCATTGGTTCTTAAGGCGAATCCGTCCGTGACGTTCGCGAGTTTGCAAATCATCCCCCAAGAGGGACTTGATGAGAGACATGATTTCGGGGTCGGTAGCGGGATGGAGTCGATGACTTCCGAAGTCGACTCGTTGCCCGGCGACCTCGAAACTCGCGGCCATACCGCCTACACGGTCGGAAGCCTCAAAAATTGTGACTTCGTGGCCTTGTTCGCGGGCCTTCAACGCGGTCATGAGTCCGGCGGGTCCGGCTCCTAGTACTGCTATGTCACTCATGTATCCGCTCCTTAGCTGACAATAGAAGCATGTTTCTGCGATATTGGGATTGACGGCAGGCCACAGTAACGACGTAAGGTAGTCCTTACTATGACCGTACAGACTCCCAATATGTTTGAGCCAAGTGGAATTTCAACATTTCGCCGAGAGTTTGGATCACCGGCGGTTGCGGTGACGGGTGCCGCAGGGTTTATTGGTTCTCATCTTGTTGAGCGGTTACTCCACTTGGGTTGTTCGGTTATTGGTATCGATGACTTTGATCCGTGGTATGACCCGACCCAGAAGAGACGGAATCTCCTGGACGTGGTGGGAAATCCTAATTTCGAACTTGTCGATAGCGCCTTGGATCATGCGACGGCGCGCGAAGCGTTCAGTCAGTCGTCAATCGTGTTTCATTTGGCAGGCCGTCCAGGCGTGCAAGATTCATGGGGTGAGGGGTTTGTCGAAAGCTCCAGGCGAAATGTTGAACTCACTCAACGGGTCTTTGAAACCTCGCTTGAGTGTGAGGTCTCACGAGTTGTGTACGCCTCCAGTTCATCTATCTATGGATCTGGAGCAACGAGTCTTGAGGTCTCACCTGAACCTCGACCGATTAGTCCTTACGGTGTGAGCAAGCTGGTAGGTGAACAACTAGCTCACGTGTACCGAAATCAAGGACTGCAAGTAACAAATTTGCGGTATTTCACGGTCTATGGTCCTCGGCAGCGACCTGACATGGCGATGCATCGAATGTTTGAATCAACAAAGCCCGATGGGCCGGTATTCGTGCGTCGTGGTGATGGGCGCCAACGTCGCGAGTTCACCTATGTCAGCGATGTGGTTGGTGCCACGGTTGCAGCTGGGTTCGTTACTGCAGCCGCTAATGAGACGTTCGATGTTGGGGGAGGATCCTCAGTGTCGCTTCAGGACGTAATGGCCATAGTGGAGCAATTATCGGGTACCGCAATGCGAACAGAAAATGTTGCTACACCTGCTGGTGACCCAGCTACGACTGTTGCGCGCACGAACAAGACCAGCGAAGTGCTGGGTTGGTTACCCGAGGTTGAACTCGTTGAAGGACTTCGACGGCAGTGGGAGTGGCATCGTCAAAGGGTGTTGTCGGAAGCGCCGCTCTTGGTAGCGGATTGAGATTCAGATTTTGGACTGACTCGGTTCCAAACCCACCAGCACCCCACGATCAGTGCCGCGCTCCAAATAGCTGTTAAGAAGTGATCTGCCGCGGACATTACTTGGTGATCAGGTAACAACACGCTCCAAAGTCGGTACCACGGGTTAGTTGTGCGCTCGAAGTCAACTATGAGTGTGTGTCTGCCAGTTGAGGTTTCAAAAACGAGCCATAGCCAAGAAATGGTTCCAAGCAGAGAAGTCAGGATCACTGCTTGAAAAGCACGCCGGTTATTGTCAACCGCAGCCGCGAGCAAAATGACAACCAAGGGAAGGATCGGAACTATCTGCCGACCAGACCACCACCACCCATGCATAGTCAAGGCAACCCAGGTAGCGATGCCCCAGCAAACCGCGCACAGACTCATGACGAGTTGCCAATGTTCATCTCTGCGACGGACGGTTCGGGTGATCACTAAAGGAAGCATCAGATAGGTAGGAGTCCAAGCAGCGATACCAAATCTGCGATCAACAATTAGACCCAGAAGACGCCTTGTGCGGCCTGCGTAGTTGGGTGAGTTACCAACAACGACCCACTCGCTGTTAACGAAATGATCTCCAGTCGCATACACCGTCCAACTCCCGTAGATCCGATGATGAACTACCAGATAGATCACAGCGGACAACACAAGAGCGAACAACTGAAGGTTCAGCGTCGGATCACGTAACGATTTTTTGTTCCAAATCAAAAAAATAGCGAGCACTGCGGCCAAAGGAACGTATTTGATCCCTAGCCATGGCAAACAAACCATCATCGCGACTGCGATCCATGACCAAGGTTTGGACGACGTTGAAGTGATCCCTGCGACCCCTAGGACAACGCAAAGCGCAGCGGGCATCGCTGGATACACCTGAGACCCATAACTTGTGAGGGGAGATGCACAGAAAAGGGCAGTGACAACGCACGCCGCAGTTGAGGTCCCTACGTTGAATCGGCGCACTGCTAACCACAAAGTTGCGGCTGCTGTGATACCAGCAATTAGGGAGAGGGCGGCTTTTGCTAATTCCCACCCGCCGAGTTTCATTGGTATCGCTAGCAGTAACGGCAGGAGGGGGTCGTGAGGGCTGATCTTCAAACCTGCGTCATCGAGTGCGATTGTTTGCGGGTTTAGGTTCACTTCATGAAAATCACGGAACTGTCCAGCTTCAAGTTCGTCTGAAATGTCTAAGTCGAAATCTTCCCCGAGACTGAGGGCAGTAATGAGGTACTGAGGTTCATCTGCTGTTACCTGAGCGTTGTAGGTGGCCCGAGCCTGAATGCTGAGTGCAGCAACAAGCGTTACGGACAGCGTCACCACGAACATGAGCCCAGTGAGACGTCCGCTCCTAGGGTTCATCATGTCCTTAGAGGTGGTCAGCGCGTCGGAGCACTAGGAACCACGATAGAAGCGCGGACAAGCAAACGAGCACCACTGCCATGATTCCTGCTTCTGCTACGAAGGCATCTTCAAAGGAGCCAAAAATACGGGTCGTCAATGTCGGGAAACCGATAGGTGCGACTATCAGACTTATCGGCAATTCTTTCATCGTGGACAAGATGACCAAACCACCAGCAGCTAGCAGGCCAGGTCGCATGACAGGCAGATCGACGCTACGGAAGCGCCGCCACCTATCAGCACCGAGTGTTGAAGCCGCGTCATGAAGACCATCAGGCACCGTCTTGACGGCGACCAAAGCAGTTCCCATGGCCAGCGAAGCGAAGCGAACTACATAGGCGAAGATGAGCAGTGCCATTGAGTCGTACAACAGGTCCCCGAAGAAACCTGACCGGATTGTCCAAAATCGAAGCGAAAGAGCGATCAAAATACCGGGTACCGCGAAGGTCGCGATCACTACTGAATGTGTCATGCGTCCGATTCGGTCGCGATAGCGACCCACTAGGAAAGCGATTGGTGTCACGGCCATGATCGCCACGAAACCAGTAACGACACTTGAGGACAGCGTATTTGTCGCTGCCTCTATCACTTTTGAGGGGTCAATTGTCAAAGGGCGACCCCCTCGCTGCGTTCGCAGTAGGCCGTCAGCTGCCCAGTCAACCAGTGCCGCGGTTGGTGCCAACACGGCAAACACCAATGTTGCACCGACCAAAGCTGTGGCAGCGGCTTTCCATCGACCCAACATATATGTCATCGGTTGTGACGCCCGGCGACTCTTTACCTCCGGCAAACGACGACTCACTGACCTTTCGGCCAAAACGACTAGGCCAGCAAAAATCAACAAGATCAGACTTAAGGCGAACGCCATGGGAGGACGAGCCAGATAATTGGACTCAATTGCCCTGGTCAGCGTGTCGTATCGCATTAGTTGCACAGCACCGAAGTCACTGATTGTGTACAAGAACACCAAGAGCGTTCCAGCAGTCAACGATCCCGATATTTGACGCAACACGATTCGACGAAAAGCCTGGGGAGCGGAGTCACCCAAAATGAGTGCGCTTTGCTCAAACGAACCGGGCAGTTGACGTAGACGAGCAGCCACCGGCAGATACACGTACGGATAGCAGAACAGCGTCAACACAAACCAGGCACCGAAGAGGCCGCGAAGTTCAGGAGTCTCGTTTATACCAATTGACCCGAACATGTCATTTGCTAGCCCACCTGGATTCAGAGTTCTAATGAATGCTGCTGCTCCTATGAAAGTTGGAAACACCAACGGTATTGGGAGGAATACGCGCCACAGTCGCCGGAAAGGAAGATCAGTTCTGGTTGTGCACCAAGCCAGCGCGGTGCCTAAGCCTGCTGCTGATAACGACACCAGAACTGCGAGCCGAACTGTCCGCCAAAACGGCTCCAATGTTTCATTAGCGAGGAGTAAACCCAAAGGGTCAGCTCCAGACGTAAAGTTTCTCCAAATTAGGTACAACCCTGGAAAAGCGAACGCTAGGGAGCAAATCAGGCCAAAAACCCGGAGTTCCCTTGGCGCTCGCGTTTGGGTCATTGATTCTGTATACCGCTCGCTTCGATGATTTTGGCGGTTTCTTCAAAGCCGCCACCCAAAGCATCGAAATCGACCGAACCGATTTCCAACGCTGAGAGTTTCGGCAGCGCCGCGTTGGGTTGGACGCCCGCTGCGAGTGGATATTCGAAGGTTCTGTTAGTGAAGTAGCTCTGCACTGGTCCTGTCAGGAGGTATGCAAGTAGTTCGTTTGCCGCCTCGGAATTCTCCGCCGAATCCAAGACAGTGGCAGCAGTAATGATGAGGAGAGAACCAATGTCGTTGTCATCAAGGTCGTGGTTTCGCGCCCGGTGCTCATCTCCAGCGGCTGCCACTTCTTGATAGTTGTAGTAGTGGTTCACAAGGCCCATCTCTATTTCGCCACGACCCGCTGCTTCGACAATTGAGCGGTTGTTTGGGTAGTAACGGGCGTCGTTGTCCACCATATCGTTCAACCACTGAGCGGCTACGTCAGTTCCATATTGGTCACGAAAGACAGTGAACCAATCAACGAAAGAACCGTTGGTCCCTGGGATTGCTACTTTGCCTCGCCACTTCTCTTCGGTCAGGTCAAACACAGAAGATGGGAGTTCTGCATCTGGTACAAGATCAATGTTGTGGACAAGAACTCGCTTTCGGCCAGAGAATCCGATCCAGGAACCTTCGGCCGACCTGTTTTCTTCACCAACGAGGTTGAGGACTGAGTCGTCAATGGTGCCAAGAAGACCCTTTGATTCAAGAAAACCGACTGGCCCCGGTGAACGACTTAGAAAAACGTCAGCGGGACTGCGTTTCCCTTCTTCGTCAATCAGAAGAGCGAGCTGTGTCGAACTGCCCCAGCGGACCTGAACGCTGATGCCCGTCGCGCATGCGAAAGCCTCGAGGACAGGCTCGATGAGGTTTTCAGTACGACCTGAGTAAATAGTGACCTCTTTACCCGAACCGTCTACACATTCTTCGGGGTTAATTTCTGCGGCTAACCCGTCGATTTGTAGTTGGTCGGAGCCGCCGCACGCGGCGGCGACCAAGGTGAATGTTATGAGGAGGGGGAGTAAGCGGTTCAGCATAATCTGTAAACCTATCCACTCTTGAGGAAAGATGTAAAGCCTGCTTTACGTCGTAGAGTGTGTGACATGAACTTCATGTCGATGTTGCGAGGGCGTTTATCGACAAAAGCCATCGTTTTTGTTGGTGTCGTCGTTGGTCTAGCAGCGGCGCTTGTCGTTGTGCCCAACGTTGATGGATCAGCTTTTCGACAAGCAGCCCAGCAGGCTGCGGACCAACCAGCCGGAGTTATCGGTGCTCTCGCTGCGTTCGGAATAGCCTTTGTTCTGAGAGCTATTGCCTGGCAACGCGTCTTGCCTGGACTGCCATTTAGCCAAGCCCTGGCAGCTATCCATTTGTCGCTGGGGGCGAACCATGTGTTGCCCTTCCGATTAGGGGAACCACTGCGCGTGATAAGTGTGGTTCGCCGTCACCGCGTCGGAATCGAAGCCGCGACCGTCTCCACAATCACGCTTCGTTCAGCAGACATGCTCGCAGTTGTTGGTTTGGGTGCGCTCGTTGCCCCGAGCGCTTTTTTCGGTTTAGTTGGTTTGGCTGGATGGCTCCTGCTTGCCGTGGTCGTCGGAGTGGCATTAGTTGGATGGCGATGGCTATCCAAGGTCGCTCAACGGCGGCCAGATGTTGTGCGACCCGGCATAATCGCCCTTGGTCTGTCCACAGTTGCGTGGCTTGCCGAGTCGATTCTTGTCCGCCAGGTAGCGACTTGGGTTGGAATAAATCTTTCGTGGTCCGAAGCGGTCTTGGTCACAACCGTAGCGGTGGCCGCTCAGATCGCAGCGATTGCTCCCGGAGGATTCGGCACCTATGAGGCCGCAGCCGTAGCCGCTTATGTCGTGCTTGGATATGACCCCGAAGCCGCGTTGATCGCTGCGTTAGGGGCGCACGCTCTCAAAACCGCATATTCGCTGTTGGTCGGTGTGACTGCAGCCTTTGTCCCAGCGCCGTCACTCATAGGCAGATTCCGCCTCAATAAGACCGACCAGAAGCTGGCTTCTGCAGCAGTATTGCCTGACGCCCCGGTGCTCCTGTTTATGCCTGCATACAACGAAGAAGAAGCCGTATCGGGCTGTATTGATCGTGTACCAGAACAGGTTCACGGCCGTCGGGTCGAATTGATCATTGTTGATGATGGCTCGGCGGACGCAACCGTTGCATGTGCCAAAGCAAGCGGAGCTGAAGTAGTTCAGCTCGGCGAGAACCAAGGTCTCGGAGCAGCAGTTCGTGTTGGACTGTTAATCGGTGTTGAACGCGAGGCCGCGGCAGTTGTTTTTTGTGACGCTGATGGTGAATACCCGCCAGAAGAGCTAGCTAACGTCGTTGAACCGATTCTGGATGGAGATGCTGACTATGTAATCGGGAGCCGCTTCCTGGGTCGTATTGATCACATGCGACCTCATCGTCGTTTTGGTAACCATGTCCTGACTCGAGCGCTACAGCTTGTAGCGCGTCAACGCATTACCGATGGTCAGTCGGGTTACAGGGCTCTCTCGTTCGCGGCGGCTCAAAGCGCCGAAATTATTCACGACTTCAATTACGCGCAGGTGCTCACTCTGGACTTGTTGGCAAAGGGCTTTCGATATCAAGAAGTACCGATTAGTTATCACTTTCGCACCACTGGTGAAAGCTTTATCAAGCTTGGCCGGTATCTGCGAAATGTTGTGCCTGCTGTGTATCGAGAGATTAACGCCGCGTAACTGGCCTCACTCAGACTTAAATGCCAGCGCTCGGTCGCTATTAAATGTCACGTGAACTTGGTCGCCGCGAACGAAGTTCGTTGACGGTCCGCATCGGACACGCAATTGGTCGTTCCCAAGGGTTACGAAGATCATCGAGTCATGCCCGTAGTACTCAATTGACTGAACTTCACCATCACCACCCGCGGCAATTGACAGCTGTTCAGGTCGAACCACTACATCGACAGAACCATCAAGTTGGGGGTCGACAGCGACAGAACCTAGTGAGCAGCGTGCCGTCCCTGAACTCGCTTCGCCCTGTAGTACCGAAACTGTGCCCACAAATTCTGCAGTCCATTGATCAACTGGGTGATGGTAGAGAACTTGTGGGGAATCAGTTTGAACGATTTCTCCCTGGCGCATAACCGCAACACGGTCACCAACGATGAATGCTTCATCTTGATCGTGGGTTACAAATATTGATGTAATTCCAAGGTCTGCAAGGAGTCGATGGACTTCGGTTCGAACCTCGATTCGCAGACTGGTATCAAGATTGGAAAATGGTTCGTCTAAGAGCAGGACGCCGGGTCGAGGTGCGAGAGCCCTAGCGAGAGCCACTCGTTGTTGTTGACCGCCCGACAGTGTCGCGGGCATGCGATCTGCTAGTTCGGCTAAGTCCATCATCTCAAGAGCTGCAGCTACTTCAGCATCCCTCGTTGATGATTTTGTGATTCCATAAGCGACGTTTTTGGCGACTGACAGGTGAGGGAATAACGCCCAATCTTGAAACACCATGCCTACTCGTCGACGGTCAGGTGGCACCCACGTATCTCCAGCGACGAGGTCATCGCCGATTGTGATAGATCCTGATGACGGCCGCTCGAGGCCCGCGATGAGTCTCAGCAATGTCGTTTTTCCGCAGCCACTCGGCCCTAAAAGAGCAAGTGATTCGCCAGTCGCGACATCCAGACTCACGCCATGTAACACCGGGTCTTCGTCGTAAGAGTGTTCAAGGTCGTGAATTTTGACCCCGCGCGCAGCGGATCTCGTCATGCGCCCGGAGTTACGACAATGCGGTCTGCTGTTGGGCCGCCAACTCCGAATGGGGCGTCGCCGACGTTAACCGTTGCGGTTCCGTCGGGAGCAAAGGACAACACGACCCCAGAGCGGCCGGGCATCAGGCCGGTGCTTTCAAGAAATTCAAGTTGGCCGGTTTCCCACTCCAACTCTTCAGGTATCCGCACCACTGTGAAGGGATCACCCGCGTCGATCTTGGACAAGACGACTGCCTCTGCTGGTTGTTTGTAGCCGCTTCCTGGAATCGGATTTCCGTGAGGACAGGTCTGTGGCTCACCCAATACTCTCAGCATCGCTTCTTCGACTGTCGGCGAAATAACGTGCTCCCACCGACCGGCCTCACTATGTGCATCCGTCCAGTTCAGGCCAAGCACATCGGTGAGGAAGCACTCCGCCAGTCGGTGCCTACGCACAATTGTGGTCGCTAAAGTCTTGCCTTCAGTTGTGAGTGTTATCTCTCCGTCAGCTTTCACATTGACGAGGTCTTCACGTTCCATGCGCCGGACCATTTCACTTACGGCTGGTCGGGAGACCTCGAGGCGTTCAGAGATCCTTGCCTGAATTACAGGTACACCGTCTTCGGCGAGTTCAAAGATCGCTTCGCTGTATTCCTCGAAAGCAGGATGATGTTCGGTTGGTTCGTATGCCACGCCATGACCCTACCAGCCCGCTTGTACGAACTGTGACGATCGAATGTTAAGCAGTCTTAACAATATTTGAGCCTTATTTCTAGGTGTTTTAAGGGGCACATTAAACAAGGAACAGCTACCGTCGTCCATTAATGCCTCAACGCGCCCGCTTTGTCCTCGGACGAATTTTTCAAGTTCGCACCTTCGGTCGACAATTAGCAGGAATTCGTTTAACCGAAAACCAAACATTCGCCTTTATGGCGCTGATCGTGGGGCTCGTTGGCGGACTGGCAGCCGTTGGCTTTCACTATCTCATCGAGTACCTCCACGAGGAAGTGTTCGGACGGATAGCAGACTGGTCAAATGACCTGGGCCCATTCAAATTTATGCCCGGAATCGTGCTTGGAGGGTTACTTGTCGGCCCATTGGTAACGCGGGCCGCTTCCGAAGCCCGTGGACACGGAGTTCCCGAAGTAATGGAAGCGGTCAACCGTCGAGGGGGAAGAATCCGTACCCGAGTCGCATCGGTGAAGGCGGTAGCTTCAGCGCTCACTATCGGATCAGGAGGCTCAGCTGGTCGAGAAGGACCAATCGTTCAAATCGGCTCAGCGTTAGGTTCAACCCTCGCTCGTGCATTCAGAATGTCGGACCGTCGACGGTCAACGTTCGTAGCAGCCGGCGCGGCAGCTGGCATCGCTGCAATCTTTAATGCCCCGCTCGCGGGTGTCTTCTTTGCACTTGAAGTCATCCTGCGTTCTTTTACAGCACGAGGATTCTCCACGGTGGTCATTTCAGCGGTGGCGGCGAACGCAGTGTGGCGAGTCCTCGTCGGTGATGAATCAGTACTTACTGCCGAAGTGCATCAGCTAATTCATCCCAGCGAACTAGTCCTATACGCAGTTCTGGGGATTGTGGCAGCAGTTGTCGCCGTCGGGTTTGTGAGGTTGTTGTACTTCGTTGAAGATCGATTCGACGCTCTTCCGGTACTGGCTGATCTGCGACCCGCTATCGGAGCCATAACGGTCGGAATTTTAGGCGCTATCTCGATTGATCTGTTGGGATCAGGGCTCGGGGGCATCGATAAAGCCCTGGCCGGTGAGTTTGCATTCCGGTTCTTACTTTTCTTAGTAGTGGGGAAGATGCTTGCGACCGCTTTGACATTGGGCTCAGGAGGATCGGGAGGAATCTTTTCCCCGTCCCTGTTTGTCGGAGCTCTGCTTGGGTCAGCGTATGGGGAAATCGTTAATCAACTTTTCCCTGACTCCACGGCACCTGCGGGCGCCTATGCGGTTGTGGGAATGGCCGCGGTGTTTGCAGCGGCAGCCCAAGCTCCGATGTCGAGCATTTTCATTGTTTTCGAGATGACGAACGACTTTGGATTGATAATGCCACTTATGGCTGCTTGCGCAGCAGCAACGGTCGCGTACACCGCAATTAAGAAAGACTCCATTTATGAAGTCAAACTGCGTCGCAAGGATGCTTTAGGTTTTCAAACATTGGGTGACGATCAGTTGATGAGCCAAGTCGCACTGGTAGGAGCTGCTGAAGCTAAATATGCGGCAACCCAAAAAACAGCTTCGCTGCGACAAGCAGTAGAAATAATGAAGCGGGGGCGCGAAGAGATGCTGCTAGTTGTCAGCGCGGATCGTGCACTTCAAGGAGTCGCGCACCTCAAAGACGCTGAGACAAAACTTGAAGAAACTCCGGATGCAAAGGTTTCGGAGATCCTCAGAGAGGACCATCCCGTCGCCCATCCGGGGGCAACTCTTGAAGAAGGAATGCAAATGTTGGAGAACGGTAACACTGACCTGCTGCCTGTTCTTGACTGGAATGATCGTGTTCTAGGAGTAGCTAACAGAGTCTCGATCGTTAAGACGCACGACAATGCCGCATCATCGAGCAGTAAAGATTCCTGACTAAACCAACCCGGCGGCTTGAGCTACTAACTCCAAATGAGTAGCGAAGTCTTTTGTAGGTATGGGCGGGGCGAGGATTAGTTCATCCACTCCAAGTGACGCCGCAAGTTCCACTTTCGCTTCAATCTCTGCTGGGTTGACCTCAGACAACGGAAGACCCAATTTGAAATCGAAGTCTTCGTCGCTCAAGTCCCGGCCGTGGGCGTTCAAAGTTTCGCCAAGTTGCCCGAGATGAGCTTTGATGTCTGGCTGAGCCCACCACCCATACCACCCATCTCCCAAAACAGCGGCACGTCTCATCGCGGCTGGTGAATCCCCGCCAATAATGATCGGTGGACCGCCCGGAGTGATCGGTTTGGGATTCATCACGGCGTTTTCGAAGTGAACAAATTCTCCGGTATAGGTCGCCCGGTCATCGGTCCATGCCACACGAAGAGCTTCGATGTACTCGTCCAATCGGCGTCCCCGCTTCGCGAAATCAACACCGAGAGCGCTGTACTCCTCCCAGGACCATCCAGAACCGACACCCAACTCGAAACGTCCATCGGTGAAGTGATCCAGAGTCAAGATTTCTTTCGCCGTCAGCAGCGCTGGTCGTTGGGTCAAAATTAGGACTCCAGTAACGAAACGGAGCTTTGTCGTCACGTGAGCTAATGCTTGGGCAACAAACAGGGGGTCGAATATGCCTGTGTCTGGCCCCCAATTCGGCTCACCGTCATCGGTGTAGGGGTAATCGGATTCATATGTTGGGAAGAAGACAACATGCTCAGGCAAAGACAAAGTTCGAAAATTGAGCTCCTCGAGGGTTTGAGCGAAATCTCGAGCGAACGACAAACCTCGACGCGGTGAATTACCAAAAAAGCCGGCAATGCTGATGTGCATAATCAACCCCCTCCTACAGAAGCAAGCTAAGCAGCTTCCAGTGACTAGCCACCTAACTGTCAACACAGCCTGATACAGGACGTAATTTGACGCAAATTCGGTCAAAAATGTCGGTAACTTCGACAGATGTGACCGAAGAATTCATTCCCTCAGCTGATCACCTTGTTGCTCACAACGAGCGATTTTCCGGGAGCTTCCAAGATGGAGAGCTGGCAGTCGCCCCAACCATGCGATTAGCGGTGGTGGCATGCATGGATTCGCGGATGGACATTTTCAAGATTTTGGGTCTGGAAAATGGTGAAGCGCATATTTTGCGCAACGCCGGTGGTGTCATCACTGACGACGTCATTCGATCTTTGTGTTTATCTCAACGATTTTTGGGTACCCAAGAAATCGTCCTGTTGCACCACACCGACTGCGGTCTGCAAATGGTTAGTGAAGATGAATTCAAAGCTGACCTTGAAGCTGAGCTTGGCATCAAACCGCGATGGTCGCTTGAGCCGTTCGCTGACCCCTATGGCGACACTCGCCAGTCCATGCAGCGCCTAATACTGACTCCATTTGTTGACGCTAGTTACCTACGAGGATTTGTGTATGACGTCACTGACGGACGATTACGTGAGGTCAGCCAAGCGGAGTAGGTCTGTTGCAGCTACCGTCTCGACACGATGACATTCGAGTCCGCTAGGTGAAAACCCTCTTTGCTGAACGTCGGCTGGTTCCGCTGTATATGTGCGGGATTCTAGGACCGTTCGGCGGTTCGGTGTTGTCCCCAATGATTCCCGAGTTGAGAGAGGCTTTCGACACGACCACAGCGACTATTGCGTGGGGGTTCGGCGCTTACTTTTTTCCTTACGCGACGCTTCTCTTGGTCTCAGGAACGCTTGGCGAAAAATGGGGTAGGGGGCGAACTATCCGGGTCGCAGTGTTTCTATATGCGTTGGCGTCATTGAGTTGCGCTTCTGGTGCCTCGTTGTGGTTGTTTTTTGGAGGTAGAGCCGCGCAGGGGGTGGTCAATGCGTTTATGACCCCACTACTCATAGCAAGCCTCACCGACCTCGCCCCAAAAGATCGAATAGGTCGTGTTATCGGCACTTACGCTGCTTTTCAGGCAATCGGCGGGGTTTTGGGCATGTTGGTCGGAGGTGTCGCCGCCGACGTTGGTTGGAGGTGGGCTTTTGTGGCAATTGCTGTGGTGGCAGCAACCCTGAGTTGGACGCTTCCCAGAGCCCGAACGTCTGAAGGCCCAGTCGTGGTAGGAATGCGATCAGTTCTGAATCGACGGATGTTCCTGTTGGGGTTAGTAGCGCTGACTCAATCCATAGGTCCGGGTGGAGTGCAGCTTTTAGTAGCTCTCGTCGGTCGGGACGTCCTCAGTTTGTCTGGGTCTACCACTGGCGTGTTACTGATCACTGGTTCATTGACCGCAGTGGTGTTGACACCAAGATGGGGTGCGATCATTGATCGAACCGGTGCCAAGCGCGCCACAGTTCTAGCGCTCCTCCTATCAATGGCTGGCGCAGTTGTATTGTCGCAAGCCAAAACCACTCTGGCGTTGGTCATAGTGTGGGCCGTGGTCGGCGCGCTGGTGCAATGCATCTCAACGGGCTTCCAGGCACTAGCGGCCACAGGAGTGCCAGGAAACAGAGGGGGAGGGGTCTCCTTTGTCCTGTCACACCGTTTCCTCGGTCACGCAATTGGACCACTGATTTGGGTGCCAGTATTCGAACGCAACGTATCGTTCGCTTATCTGGGAGCAGCGTTAGTGGGCGTCCTATCCATTTCATTCGTCTACGCGGCCCAACACGACACGCTTGCTGGCGTTGAGTAACGCCGAGCTACCGAGCTGGCAGCCAGTCAGCTATAGCCTGACCAATCTCATGAGGACTGTCTTCTTGAACGAAGTGGCTACCCCGCACCGTGACTTCGGTTTGGTTGGGCCAAGAACGCACGAACTCTCTTTGCGGGCCGGTCAGTATGGAGCCGGGGTCAGCGTTGATGAACAATTTTGGTACATCCGAATTGCTCAAATATTGGCCATAGTCCTGCACGATTGCGACGACGTCAGCCGGTTCGCCCTCGATAGGTATTTCGCGAGGCCAGGTCAAGGTAGGGCGACGATGTTGTGGATCTAGGAACGGCTCCCGGTAGACGGTCATTTCCTCGTCAGTAAGTTCGCGCAAAACGGCACTTGGGAGAACCCTGTCAACGAAAATATTTTTTTCGATAACCATTTCCTCACCCGCAGGTGAACGAAACCCCTGGAACACTCGTCGGCCACCCTCATCAAAGTTTTCCCACAGAAGGTCGGCAACAACTGCCTCCATATAAGCGATTCCAGCGACCCGGTCGCGATGACGGTTGGCCCAGTCGAAACCCAACGCAGATCCCCAATCGTGAATCACGAACGTCACGTGGTCACCAAGGTCTAACTCATTCAACAGTCCGTCTAAGTATTCGCGATGATCAACAAATCGATATGTGCCCGGACTTACATCGTCAAGTTTGTCGGAATCTCCCTGCCCAATCAGGTCAGGGGCGATGCATCGAGCTTTGTCTGAAACATGGGGGATGATGTTGCGCCATAGATAGGACGACGTCGGGTTGCCATGCAAGAAGACAACTGGGTCTCCTTCACCTACCTCGTGGTAGGCCATTTGTTTACCTAAAACAGTTTTGTACTGCTTGGAAAGTCGTTCGGTCGAGAAAGGTGCATCGGACATGAGCACTCCTTTTAGCTTTAGGTCTCCTCATTTCCTACACCAGTAACGGCTCCCTTTTCCTGAATCAGGGCACGAACTTTTTCTAGTTAGATGTGTAGCGACGGAATGCGGCTAGATCGAACTGAACGTTAACAATGCAGCGGTGACGTCAGACTCAACCACGACAGGTGATTCAAGGGTTGCTGTCAGCCACTCCGGGCGACCCAAACAAGCAACCACAACGGCAGTGTCCATCCCTGACAACGCCTGAATTTGACGGACATGATCGGTTGCGTAACTGGGAGGGCGAATATCTGATGCCAGTTCGGCCAATGCCCAAGGATCTGGGGCAGACCCATCAAGATCAGATTGCGAAACCTGTACCAGCATGGGGGAGGTAGGGCGACCACCGCCACCGTCCAGACCGGGGCCGTCCATGATTATCAGGCCTTTAATCTCAGTTGGCCGTGAACCAAATAACAACAGGCCGACATAACCGCCCAACCCGTAGCCGAGCAAAGTTGCAGGCCCGATTTCGGCGAGGACAGCATCAGCATCAGACATCAAGGCCTCGCAGGTGTAGCCACCCGCAACCGGAACTGTGGAGGCACCGTGACCAGTGAAATCCAACGCAAAAATGGGTCCCTTCCATCCTTGAACGATTCCTGGGATAGCTGAAGGCGAACATTCACCCAATCCATGAAGGATCAGTAACGGATGTCCATTACCGGGGCGGAGTTCATGCACTGCGAGGCGGCTACGGACATGTTCCAGAAAAGTCGTCGTCATAAGGAGCGCCCCAAAAATTCGACTGTTATTTCAGCAACATATTCGGGTCTTTCAATATGAACGAAGTGACCTGTATCTGCCAACGCGTGGAATTCAGCGCCCTCAGGCAAGATTGGGAAAGCTTCCTCCGGGGTGGTGCCCCATCCCATTTCTTCCTTAACTGTTCCTATGACCCCTAGATAGGGCACGCGAAGACCACGAAGCCTTGGAATCGCCCATTCAGGTCGCCAAGCTCCAGAGGGTCCGAATCGCATGGTGGGATCAATTTTCCAACGCCACCCATCGTGGTCGCATCTAGCGCCAACTGTCACCAGATATTGCAGCCACTCCATCGATAAACGTGGATTCATCAGCTGACGTCGCTCAGCTAAACCCTCGATGGTGTCAGCGCGTCGGTTCATCTGACCCGCCCGACGCCGGTGATCAAGCCACCCGCTCAGTTCGGCTGCTAAAGCGTTCACATCTGATCGGTCGATCTGATTACTGAAACCCCGTTCATTTGGTATGCCATCCAGATTGATGACTGCGCTCACTCGATGAGGGAGAACTTCAGCGAGCTGGTTCATCATGCCGCCTCCCTTGCTGTGACCCAGAACAGGAATTGGGTCACTCGTTTCAAGAGACTCGATGACATGCGCGGCGTCACGCATGTCGGCTTCCCAGGTGTAAAGCGGTGCCATATCGCTGTCGCCGTGACCACGTTGATCCCAAGCAACGACACGGAAACCTTGGTCAGCTAACAGGGGAGCAAACAAATCCCATGTACCAGCGAAATCAAACCCGCCATGAGCTAAGAGAATCGGTTGAGATGTTTCATCTCCCCATTCAACGACGGACACTTCGATCCCGCCGACATCGACACGGCGTGAACGGTCAGGGCGCTGGGCTTTGGGTAATGATGAACGGACAACGTCGACTTCGGTACTCATAATTCTGGAGCTAGTTAGTCACGGGAATCGGTTGTGACAGCAACAGCTGAACAAGTTTGAGAGAGGCCAAGGGAGATCTTTTTCACACGCGGGGACCCTGTCAGATTGGCACAATCGCGCGACGCTCGCTTAATCGCGTAACTTGCAGTTATGGCAAATGACATTGACATTGGATTGTTCTCCATCAATACCGACCACCTCGTTGATGGTGAAGCATTATCGACGGTCGCTGTGGCCGCTGAACAGGCGGGTTTCGAATCGTTATGGACGGCAGAACACGTCGTACTACCAGACCCGCAGTCACCACCATCACCGCTGCCACCCGACGCTGAGCTACTCGACCCGACCGTCGCGTTGGGTTATGTCGCTGCTGTCACAAGCGACATAAAACTCGGTACCGGCATCATCATTCTTCCTCAACGCAATCCACTCGTTTTGGCCAAGGAACTAGCCAGTGTCGATGTTTTATCTAACGGTCGGACCATCTTCGGAGTGGGAGTTGGGTATCTCGAACCTGAATTCGAAGCAATTGGCATTCCCATGGAGGATCGAGGACGGCGCACAACTGAATACATCGAAGCAATGCGGTCAATCTGGAACGACGAGGACCCCGCATACGACGGCGACTACGTATCTTTCTCAGGAGTAAAAGCTTTTCCTCGACCAGTCCAACCGTTGGGCCCACCGGTAGTGATGGGGGGACATTCCAGGCCGGCCTGGCGAAGATCTATCACCCACAGCCAAGGCTGGTATGGGTTCATGTTGGATCCTCAAGCAACGTCTGAGAACTTAAATGGACTCGCGGAGGCGGGACAAAAATATGATCGTCCAAGTGAACTTGGCCAACTTGAGATCACGGTAACCCCGCGGATGCGTCCCGGGCCTGAAATGATCGAACAGTATGGAGAACTTGGAGTAGATCGATTGGTGTTGCTATCAGGTGCCCGGTCAGTTGACGAATCCATCGCGTTCATTGAACATATCCACGAAACCCTGTTGAGCTGATGGAGATGCAACCACTTAACGGTCTTCGCGTTGTTGAACTATGCGAGGGGATAGCCGGCCCATGGGCGGGCAGACTCCTAGCTGGTTACGGCGCGGACGTCATCAAAATAGAGCCACCCAGCGGGGATCGGAGCCGGACATTAGGACCGTTTCCATCTGATGGCCCAAACCCCGAAACAGGTGCCTTACATCTACATCTCAACACCGGGAAACGGTCGGTTGTTGGCGAGGTTGGAGATGAGCTAGTTGATCGTCTGGTAGCTGGAGCAGACATTGTTCTGCAATCCAGCGCTGCCATAGATCCAGAAACCATTGAGGAAAGTCACCCAGGGATGGTCCTGGTAACAGTCACTTCGTTCGGTTTAGTTGGGCGTTACAGCTGGTGCCAGGGAGAAGAGATAGTTCACTACGCGATGGGTGGCCCAATGTCAGCCAGTGGAGACCCTGAACGTGAACCGCTCAAAATGGGTGGCGATCTCGGTCAGTATCAGTGCGGAACGCTCACCGCCACAGCGGCACTCGCGGCAGTCACATCGCAACGTCGCAGTGGTCGCTCAGTTCACGTAGATATGAGCAACATCGACACCCAGATCACGTCAATCGATCGACGTATGACATTTCTTTTGTACAACTCCTACCGCGGCGAGAACGTGCCTCGAAGTGGGGGATACAACACATCGATTTTCCCAGGTGGCTGCCGCCCAGCCCTGGACGGACATGTACAAGTATCCACCCTGATGAACTGGCTACCCCGAATGGTGGCAGTAATGGACGACCCAGAAATGTCGTCGCTGTATGAGGACCCAGCCTGGATCATTAATCAAGAACTACCCGAAATTGCTGACGGTCGACTGTTGGAATGGACACTCGGACGTGACAGGCAACAAGCAATGGAAGAAGCTCAAGCTGGCGGCTGGCCCATTACTGCGGTTAACCGGCCCATTGACCTGCTCACCGACCCACACTTCACTGCACGAGGTTTCTTTACAGAGATCGACCAAACAAGCGCAGGCCCAACTCTGCAACCAGGCGGCCCTATTCGCGTCGAAGATGGGTGGAGTGCCGAACGTCCCGCGCCCACTATCGGTCAACACCACGCAGAACTAGAAGCCGAAGAACCACGAAGTAAAGAAGTCGCCGAAAAAGTTGACGATGAATTGCCCTTGAAGGGCATACGAGTGCTCGATATGACAGTCGTTTGGGCTGGACCCTACTCCACTCAAATTCTTGGAGATCTTGGAGCCGATGTAGTTCGGGTGGACAACCCGTGGGTGTTCCCAACTGCCACTCGAGGAATTTTCCCTCGCCCTACCAAAGAAATGATCGCCGATATTGGAGGCATTGGTGGTGGGTACCCAGACGCAGAACCTGGTGATCGTCCATGGAACCGATTTGCCCTTTTCAACGCTCACGCAAGAAACAAACGAAGTGTCACTTTAGATCTCCGCCAAGAACGAGGAAAAGAAACGTTCCTGCAACTCGTTGACGTCAGTGACGTCCTGATCGAAAACAACTCAGTCGATTTGATGGACCGACTAGGAATTGGTTGGGACGAAATCCATGCCCGAAATCCGAAATTGATCATGATTCGGATGCCGTCGGTTGGTTTGGAAGGCCCATACAGGTCATTCCTCGGGTTTGGTGTGAACTTTGAAGCGCTCTGCGGTCTCGGTGCAATACGCGGCTATCAAGACGCCGACCTCTCTGAGAACGAGGCAGTTTTTCACATGGATGCGGCTTCAGGTGCAACAGGGGCTTTCGCAGCTCTAATGGCTTTACGGCGACGAGAAACAACCGGTGTTGGAGAACTGGTCGAAATATCGCAAGCCGAAAATATGCTCAACCACATCGGCGAACTCCTCATTGACGCCAGTCGGACCGGGACGGTGCATCAGCCGCTCGGCAACAGACACCGGGTGTATGCACCGCAAGGTTGTTATCCCTGTGTAGGTGATGACCAATGGGCGGTCATATCGGTGACCAGCGATGAGCAATGGCAGGCCTTGGTAGGAGTTTTAGGCTCCCCTCAATGGGCGACAGACGACGGGTTAGCGACGGTGGAAGGTCGACAGCAACGCCATGATGAGATCGACGAACATTTGAATGCGTGGACATCCCAGCACACAGCACAAGAAATATTTGAAACCTGCCAACACGCGGGTATCCCAGCAGCACCTGTGCTGCATGAAGATGAAGCGTTCACCGAACCGCACTTCCGGGAACGGGGCCTCTTCGCCACCAATGGAAACGCTGATACAGGTGAACACGAATACCCGACACATCTATGGCGTTGGAGTGGACCTGACATGCGGTTCGAAGCGCTACCAGTTTTAGGTGGAGATAACGAAGCGATCTTCAAAGGTTTGTTAGGTATGAGTGACGCCGATTATGAACTCTTGGTCGAAGATGGCCACATCCAACTTGATTATCTTCAGCCCGACGGAACCCCGTACTAAAAGAGACGAGCTTTAGTCGGGGCGATCAAGTCGGAACTGATCGCGAGTTGTTGCATAATCCATTCCAGCTAGACGACCCAACGCATCAAGCCGGACTGGATCAATTCTGGTTCCATCCAACACTTGGCTATCTATATGAAACGCGAGTACCTCACCGAAGGTGATTACGTGATGCAACCCGTCCTTGTCACCGAACTCAATTTCGTGAACCGCTTCACATTCGATAACAGCCTTTGCTTCTTCAACCCCAGGAGCGTCAACTTGGCCGAACGTCGCTGCCGTAAGACCGGTCTTTTCAAATTCGTCAACATCAGGGGTGAGCGTGGCCGAAGAGTCGTTCATCGCCACAGCTAGGTCATGGTCCACGAGACTCGCGGTGAACACACCGGTATCTCTAATGTTCTGCAACGAATCTTTGATGACCCCATCAAATACGCCAGTGGAGAACACCAGAACCGGTGGGTTAGTCGCCACCGCGTTAAAAAACGAATAGGGAGCCAAATTAGGAACACCATCGGTGCTTTTCGACCCGATCCAGCCGATAGGCCGGGGCACGATCAGCCCAGTCGTCAGCTTGTATCGGTCTGCGGTATCAAGGTCATCGACAAGAAAAGAAGTTCGTTCCACGCTGCTCAACTTTCCGTTGGCCGGAAACGGAGCAGCGGGGGACCGCTCTCCCCATCTCGATTCGTTGCCTCTTCAAACACTGCTTGGACACGGTCGCCAATAGAAAGTTGTTCTGGGTCACATTCAACAATGTTGGTCATGACCCGCGGTCCCTCGTCCAATTCCACATAGGCCAAAACGAAAGGAGTTACTTTGTTCCAACCTCCGGGGATACGTCGCGTCACCGTGAAACTGTAAATAGAACCGTCACCTGACGCTTCGAACCACCCCACATCTTGAGAACCACATTCGGGACAGATCTCTCTAGGGAACCAAATAATAAAATCGCACTCACGACACCGGGGAAGGACGAGAAGGCCTTGCTCTGCCCCTTCGAAGAAGGGCAGATTTTCAGAGTTCGGTTGAGCTGCTCTCGCTGGCAACTTCATAACGATCTCCCCAACACCATCGTCGAACTTGCTGATCGCGTCGCCAAACTTCCACCAGTGCCATGGGCAACGGCTAGTTCACAATCAGGAACCTGTACCTCAGCGTGCGCTTCGTTTCTGAGCTGACGGACTGCTTCGATCACCTTTGTCATGCCACCCCGATTCGCTGGGTGGTTGTTACATAGACCACCTCCATCGGTGTTGAATGGGAGCTCCCCATGAGGTGCTCGCAAGGCCCCTGAGGCAATGAACTGGCCGCCTGCCCCACGTTCACAAAACCCCAAATCTTCTAACGTGATTAATACCGTGATCGTGAAACTGTCATAGACAGACACATAATCAATGTCACTTGGGGTTACCCCTGCTTCGCTGAAAGCGAGAGGCCCTGAACGCACCGCTCCGGTGTGGGTTAAGTCGATTCGCCCAGATTGTGAAGACTTCACGAAGGATCCGGTCCCCAAGATAGGAATGCAATGCCGGGTCAGACGATCCGCGACTGCTTCGCTGACGATCACCATGGCACCGCCGCCATCGGTGATGACGCAACAATCGAGGCGGCGTAAAGGATCAGAAATCATTGGTGAGTCCAACACTTCGTCGACAGTCACCACATCTTGCAAAAATGCGTTCGGGTTATGTTGGGCATGGGTCGACGCTGCCACCTTGACCTCAGCAAGTTGTTCAGACGTTGTTCCGAATTCGTGCATGTGACGTTGAGCGGCAAGTGCATAACCACCCGGTACTGACATTCCCCATTGACTTTCAAATGGTGCTTCAGGTGCTGCACTGACCCGTCCGCTTCCACCAGGACCGGCACCACCGGTGCGAGGTTTACCAGCCAAGGTGATCAACGCAACGTCTATATGTCCAGCGGCAATAGCAGTTGCTGCATGTTGGGCGTGTACCAGGTAGGAGGAGCCGCCCGTTTCAGTGTCATTTATGTAGTGACAGTCGAGTCCTAAATAGTCCACCATCGACAACACCCCAAAGCCGGGGGCGTCACCTGCTGAGTAATACGCGTCAACATCTGATGTTGAAAGCCCAGCATCGGACAGGGCGCCAAGTGCAACATCTGCATGGATTTGGGGAAGAGTTCGATCAGGTAAATGTCGCTCAGGATGCTCATGCACACCAGCGATGAACGCTTTGCCTCTTATGCTCACCTACTGGAAGCTAGCGGGGATATGAACGAATTGGCGGATCGGAATAACCGGAGATACCAACGAGCTGGCAAACAACCTAGGTACCTAGGTTGGCTATGACAGGTTCGGAACATCGCAAATGGTGGGTCCTTGGATCACTGTGGGCTCTCTACGCCTCATTTGGGCTAGTCGCCGGTTCGTTGGCTCCCCTTTTGAGTCACATTCGAGTCGAACTCAACATGTCCCATGCAGCAATGGGTGCCGCTCTGGGTGCCTGGCCATTTGTGTACCTAGCCGTGTCGGCGATAGCCGGAAAACTGTTAGATCGCTACGGGCTTCGCGTCGGTTTAGCAGCGGGTTCAATATTAATAGGCGCCTCAGGTCTGCTTCGCGCCCTCGCACAATCTGGGTCAAGTTTGTGGCTCGCAGTCGCCGTTTTCGGGCTTGGGGGCCCGTTCATTTCTGTCGGAGCCCCCAAGCTCGTTACCGAATGGTTCTCCGCGGACGAGCGAGGGCTTGCAGTCGGTTTGTACAGCACAGCTTCATCGCTCGGGGCCATCACAGCACTGGTCATAGCTGACCCATTACGCGTTGTCACCGGCGATTGGCGTTGGGTGATGGTGATCTTTGGAACGGTATCTCTGACCAGCGGACTGTTATGGGTGGTGGTGAGCAGTTTGAATCGTGTGGATCAAAAACCTGAACTCCCTAACGAACAGTATGACGGCTTGTGGCGCGACCAGACTGTTCGAAGAATTTTGTTTCTGGCTTTCACGATTTTTTTCGTCGGCCACGCCCTCAACGGATGGATGCCCGAAATGCTGCGCACCGGACCGTGGTCAGCTCGCGGTGCTGCGTGGTTAACTGCCGGGGGAATAACAGTGGGCGTCATCGGATCATTGATCATCCCTGGCCGTGTCAATCCGCACAAACGACCACAGTTCCTCACGTTGATGTTCATTGCAATGGGAATATCTGTCTGGGCTTTGACTGTTTCTTCCCAAACACTCCACCTCTTCGCGATAGCAGTCATAGGCATTGTCAGAGTGTCGAGTGTCCCAATGGCGATGCTGCTGTTGATGTCGAGCCGCGCAGTCCCCGATGCCCGAATGGGAGTCGCAGGGGGACTGTTCTTCACCGCAGGCGAACTTGGGGGAGTGTCGGGTCCGTGGGTTATTGGGATTGCTCGCCAAAACTCTGCTGACTTCGGATCGTCGGTCGCCGTATTGTCACTTGTGGCTGCGGTTTCAGCTTTTGCTTGTTGGCGGTTTTGGAGATCAGGATTCTTAGATCATGCATGACCAACCTTGTCGCAACCGAGTTACGAAATGACAGCGGAAAACCCGCAACACAGATGGGACGCCATATATGGCGGACACTCCACACCCGCAGAACCCGACCCGTTTATAACAACGTCGGAATTTCTCCCAACATCACCCGCCAGGGCAGTGGATTTCGCGGGAGGAACCGGGGCCACGGCACTTTGGTTAGCAGCCAATGGCTTCGACGTGTCGCTAGTGGAAATCTCTCAGGTAGCTCTAGAACTAGCAGAACGAGAGGCAGTCGAAAAAGGACTCAGGCTGTCGACGATCCATCACAACCTCGAATCATCCAACCAACTTGCCCAGACCTGGGATATGGCGATGTGCTGCAACTTCCTCGACCGGCCCTTCTATTCGCTGCTACACAACTACGTCACCCCCAACGGAGTGCTGTTCGTCAAAGTAGCGACAGTCACCAATTTGGAACGCCACAACAAACCCAGTCGCCGCTACCTCATCGAAAATGGAGAACTCCCAGACCTACTTCCAGGGTTCGAACCACTC
>MPLU02270799.1_pt1 | contig 27686 bp, 19 predicted proteins | sample 1617381 | NCBI WGS metagenome assembly MPLU02 (sample SAMN05944801, study PRJNA350692) | marine metagenome | biome: marine; feature: ODZ; material: water; isolation source: 90 m water sample filtered on 0.2 um supor filter | place: Pacific Ocean | collected 2012-04-08 | depth 90m m
CACCTGTATTCTTGGCATCATCTCAGACATGAACTTAACGAATGTCACCAATGGCACCACCCTGTGCTAACTCCACGACACGACGGTAATTGTCGCCAGCATGAATTTGCGTACCCATTTGGGTAACCAGGTTATTCTTGGCCGCTAGTTCCGACAAAACCCGCGCCTCGTGCACGGTATGAGTCAACGGTTTCTCACAATAAACATGTTTCTTCAATCGCAGGGCCATCGCAGCAGCGGGAGCATGCGTATGATCGGGCGTGGCAACGACCACGGCATCAATTCGATCCGCTTCCTTCTCCAGCATGATACGGAAATCTTCGTATTTCCTGGCAGCCGGATAACGCTTGCCAGCCTGGCCAAGGAATTGTGCATCAATATCTGCAATCGCTACAACGTTCTGGCTGGCCACTTCTCGAATATTAGCACCAGCTCGTCCGGAAGTACCGACGGCAGCAATATTCAATCGTTCATTGGGAGAGGTGGAATCCTGTGCCACCACGGGATTCACGAAATAGCCAGCTGCTACCATCCCGGCACCAGTCTGTCCCAGGAACTCACGTCGATTGTAAGCGCGATTCATTAGATTTGCTCCTTGAGGGATACCTCTTTTAAAAACCTGTCGCTGACAACACCCTAGCCTTGTCAACAGACCATTGCAAGCAGCGGGTACCGGTCATCTCGAGAGACCAACCCACGGGCTATCGATGGATTATTAATCCACGTAAATAAACTCGTTGAGATTAAAGATAGCCAGGCATAAATCCGTGTAGGCAGCTGCAAGATAGGGTTCCATGGAGGCCGGTACCGGATAAGGTAAAGCCAGTCGTTCTCCGACACGACCCTCCTGGCGAACCAGCGTTGACTGCTGCTCCAGGAACTGGAGGGCGCGCTGCAACTCCGCGCTACCAGGATCCCGTCCCAGAGCTCGCTGAAAAACCCATTGCACAAACTCTGATGGACGATCGGTTTGTGCCAATCCATTGCCGGCAAATTCTCGAGCGGTTTGCAATGAAAAACGTGAATTCAAAAGAAACAGCGACTGGGGAGCCGTGGTGGAACGATTACGGCGCGGACAGCTGGCATTCGCATCCGGTCGGTCAAACAAATCAAAAATCGGGTACCGTAAATTGCGCCTCGCAAACACATAGACACTACGACGATAGTGTTGGCGTCGATCCGGCTCTACCTCCCATTGGTTTTTTTTCAACGTGCTTACCAGTTCCTGGGCAATCGGTGGCCGTACGCCGGCGCCTCCCTGCTCCGTATCGAGAGTTCCGGCACTCAGCAGCATGGCGTCACGAATGGTCTCTCCATCCAGTCGCTGCCGAGGAAAGTGAGCCAACAGGATGTTTTCCGGATCCAGCATTCGGGATCGGCGCAACTGCTCCCGCACCAAACCGGGCGCCGTCGGCACCACTGCCAGGTCAGCCACGCGACCTGCCTGCCGGTACGTCGCACTGGTTACGATCAGGTAATGCAGCTCCTTTAAACTCCACTTTCGGCTCACTAACTCCGTGGCCAGGTAATCGAGTAAGGCGGGATGGGATGGTTCCTGTCCCACCATGCCAAAGTCGCTGGGTGTACGGGACAGCCCATGGCCAAAATGAGATTGCCAGATTCGATTCACGATCACGCGGGCAGTCAGTGGTTGCTGGGAACCTGTCAGCCACCTGGCAAGGGCAGCGCGACGTCCGCTGCTACCAACTTTCAACGGCGGCGAAACCAGCGGGATGCTGGCTGGGTTGGCAATACGTGGAAATCCTGGCTGCACGATCGGACCCGGCCGGCGGAAATCTCCGCGAATCATCAGGTGGCTAACGGGAGGCGCAACCGGTTTTTCTTGTAGCGTATCCACCGAGACATATCGCTTGAGATGAATTGCCGGTTCAAAAACTGCTCGCAGGCGATAAAAATCCCCCTGGCTAATCGGATCATACTTGTGATCGTGACATTGGGCACATTCCATTTGTAAACCCAGGAACACCGCACCCACGGTCGAGGTCATCTCGTTCAGCAGGCTGTGGCGACGCTCGTCCTGTGAATTGATATCGGGCATATCTGGCCCGGACAGGCAGAACATCATGGCCGTTCGGCCCGCCGCATCATGGGTTGCCAGTTCATCCGCGGCCAGTTGGTAGTGAACAAACTGGTCATACGGAAGGTCTCGATTCCATGCCTGGATCACCCAGTCACGGTATTTCCAGGAGTGCTTGCGAATCTTGTCTTGTTCAAATCCATCGGTTTCAGCAAACCGTGCCAGGTCCAGCCAGTGTTGTGCCTGTCGCTCGGCATAATGCGGCGATGCCAGTTGTTGTTGTACCAGTCGCTCGTAGGCATCCGGAGAAACGTCCTGCTGGAACGCATGAATCGCGGCAGGCGTAGGGGGCAACCCGGTAAGATCCAGGCAGAGTCGTCGAACCAGGGTCCGACGGTTCGCTTCCTGCTGGGGTTCCAGATCATCGGCTTCCAACCGGGCCAGGATAAACCGATCGATCGGATTTCGTACCCAGTCCAATCTCTTCACGGACGGAAAACCGGGTCGCTTCAATGGCTGAAACGACCAGTGCTCCCGATCTTCCACGGTAATTTTTTCTTCCTCGTAAGCCTCCTCCTCGACGGACCAGGTGCTTGGCGGGAAGCAGCAGGATCCTACCAGCAACAGCATCATTACCACGAGCGTTGTAATGTGCCAGGAAGTAAAACGAGACATGAGCGAACTCGATTGCGTTAACCCGTGATCTGGTGAATGACGTGTGCTTCTGCCGGTCCGGTCAAGCGCTGGTCCAGGCCATTGTGAAAGAACGCCAGGCGTTCGTGATCGATACCCAGTAAATGCAGGATGGTGGCATGAAAATCTCTCACGTGAACCTTGTCCTCGGCGGCCCGCAAGCCAATGGCGTCCGTGGCTCCATGAGCGCGACCACCCTGGATCCCAGCTCCCGCCAGCCAGGCACTGTAACCCCAGGGATTATGATCTCGACCGGTCCCCTTTTCACTCATCGGCATGCGACCAAATTCACCACCCCAGATCAGCAGCGTGTCATCCCAGAGGCCACGCCGCTTGAGATCAGTAATCAATGCAGCCACGGGCAGGTCGGTACGTTGGCAATAATCGCCATGATTTTGTGCCACGTCCTTGTGGGCATCCCAGCCGCCCGTGTTACCTGAATACAGCTGGACAAAACGAACTCCGTTTTCAATCATCCGGCGGGCCAGCAGGCAGCGTTGTCCGAACTCGCGCGTGGCAGGATTGTGAAGGCCATAAAGCGCGTGCGTCTCGGCGGTTTCCCGAGACAGGTCAACCATTTCAGGTGCCGACACCTGCATGCGAAATGCCAGTTCATAGGCCGCCACGCGCGCTGACAATTCATCGTCCGCCTGCCGTTGACGAACGTGCTCTCGATTCCATTGCTGGACAAGATCGAAGGTGCGTTGTTGCTGGCCGGGCGAAACCTGGGCCTGGGGGCGTAAGTCCAGGATGGGAGTCGCACCGGGCCGCATGGTAACCCCCTGGTAAACTGCAGGCAAATTGCCACTACCCCAGGCTGGTGGTCCCCCCTTAATGCCACCGCCCGGATCGGGCAAGACAACGAAAGCAGGCATGTCCTGGTTCTCTGTTCCGAGTCCATAGGCGATCCAGCTGCCCACGCTCGGTTTACCCATCAATACACTGCCCGTATTCATCTGGTAAACAGACTGGGGATGATTGACGCTATCTCCGTGCAGTGACCGGATGACACAAAGGTCGTCTGCATGACGACTGGTATGCGGCAGGAAATCACTGATCTCCAACCCGGACTGACCACGTGGTCGAAACGGTTTAAGTGGAGGCAGGAGCGGATTACGGGCGACATCGCGGCGCGTCATCACCGGTCCGAAACTCTCCGGCACAGGTTGTCCTGCATATTTCAGTAAATCCGGCTTCGGATCCAACAGGTCAACATGACTGGGACCACCATGCATGAATAGCCAAATGACTCGCTTGGCCCGCGGTTTAAAATGTGTGGGTCGCGGCACCAGGGTGTTGGACGTGCCGGCAGCAACTTGCGCCGGTGAGGTCATCGCAGCCAAGGCGATCGCGCCTGCACCGCCCCCAGCCTGGAGGAGAAACCTGCGTCTTGAATGATTGTTATCTGGATTCACCATGCCCTACTCTCCGTCTCCATTTTACTGGAAGTCGAACCGGCATAGAAGTTCCCCAGCAGAGGGGACCATCGTATTAAGATTGGTGCTTATCACGCATCCGGCGGCTGTAGTCCTCCAGGATACGGCGTTCCTTTTTGGACAGGCTGGCTTCACCCTGTTGACGGATCTTTTCCAGGACTTTATCTGCAGCTAAATCTTTTTTCTCGTCCGCATCCGGTCGATGGACCTTAAGCCTGGGCTGCCGTTTAAAACGACCGCTACCGGGTAACGTGCCAAATTTTCCCAGGTTCCAGCGACGGGAAAAATACACAAAGGCGAAAGCGGCACCCGCCAGGTGAGCCTCGTAGGCGGTGTTGCTTGAGCTATTGCCCAACGCCCCCATCAAATCAATCAGGACATATCCCAGCCCAAGTCCCCACGCCGGGACCGACCAGATTCCCATCAACAGCAATCGGCGCTGGGGAAAGTTAAAGCAGTAAAGAACCAGGATCGCTGTCACTCCCCCAGAAGCTCCCTGCAGGGATGCCCCACCCTGGTTTGTTAACACCTGGATCAGCAGCCAGGCTCCACCACTGACGACGATGGCCACCAGGTAAAACCTCAATAATTCCTGCCGCCCATAGCGCAACTCAACATCGCGTCCAAACAGGAACAAGCCATACATGTTCCACAGTACGTGAAAGATGCCGCTGCGAGTTTCCAACCCGGCATGTAGGAATCCATAGCTGAGCAACTGCCAGATCTGCCAGTTACCGCGGAACAGATCGGCATGCAGGCAAAAAAAACGACGCGCGGGCTCAGCAAAAAAGAATTCGACGACAAAATAAATGACCATGGTGATGATGATCAACTGGGTCGTCATCATCCTGGGCCCTGACGATCCTCCCCGCCGGGGTAATTCATCATCATGATAATACTGACGATCATAGATCCCCATAGCTGCCCCGAACCATCCTCTCCTTGAACCTGCTGTTTCAACCGCCTCGATCTATCAAGCATGAATGTTGATATCGTACGGGCAAGAGTCCCTGGACGCAAAGAGAGAATTACCAGGCCTGGGATTTCCCCGGGGACAACCAGGGCATCACGGAAATCTCGTTAGAACGGATTTCTCAGGGGCGACGCCCCACGGCGTTGGTGCGACGATCAATTTCTTCGGTCAGGCGCCGATTGATGTCAGTTAACTGCTTGGCAAGAGCCTGGTTCGTCTGGAAAATCCTGGCCAGTTCCTGCCGTAACTTCACCTTCTGAGCTTCCAGTTGAGCCACGTACTGCTTGACGAACGCTTCTTCCTTCTGGTGGTTACCAAGATCCTGTCCCAGCTTTGTTTTTTCATCCGTGCGATAGGCAATCTCGGCCTGGGTTTTCTTGAGCGCGTCATCCAGCAAGATCCATTCTCGCTGCGAACGTTGGATTCGTTGCAAGAGGTAGATCTCGTTTTGATAGGAATCGTGAAAACGATATTCGTAATCATTCAACGGTCGCACATAGATATCGAAAAGTCGTTCGACGATTCCCTCGGTTTCCAACTGCTTGTATCGATCCAGGTGAGCCAGCGCATCTCCCAGGTCACCCTTGTGAAGCACCGCAATCTGCTTCTCGTTAAACTCAACAGGTTCTCCTCGACGCAATCGTCCAACCAGTGCACGACCCTGGGTATCGAAGGACGATTTATCCAGTCCGTTCCAGGCTGGATCCACACCCGCCTGTGGCTGGTCTCCATCCACCTGCAGTTCAGAACGTTCCCGGTTGCCGGACTTGAACTTCAAGGCCTTGGCAAACCGCACCTTGACCCAGACATCTTCTTCAGGCTCAGGAGGATTTTCCTCGGCACGGTAACCGTCACGCTTGTAGCTTCGCATGATCGCTTCGAGAAACGCCGACTGTGACTGGGCATCCTTGTTGGGATAATGATCAAGCAGTGCCTGTCCAAAACCAGTCTTTTCCGCACCCCACTGGCCACCAAAGTTAGGGTAGCTAAGTCCCACCAGTTGCTGGTACATCCCGGTAGCCTGGGCCTGGTTAAAACTAAACGTTTCACCCGTAACCATCTGGAATACCTGCTCGATTTCTGCGGGATCCATTTTGCCAAACAGCGGACGGATATCTCGTTCCTCGTTTCGCTCCGGAACGCCGGGATCCTTGTCATCCAGCGAGACATCATTAACCATCTGGAAGGAAAACAGCTGGTGGCCATCGACCGGCATTTTCTCGTAAAGCACCCAGGTCGTCTTGTCTGCAAAATTCATGTGCATGCGCTGAACGCGTGATGGGGCATAGGTCCAACCAAGAGTTACATCACCGGCGCCGGCATTCACCACGCGGAACTCACCCATGTAGGCTACGGGCACCTTGACGGGAGCTGGTGGCGCCACGGGCACGGCCTCAGGATCATCTTCCATCACCATCTCGTCGACTTCATCGACTACAGCAACTTCGTTCGGAGCCAAGGCTTCCTTGAATGCATAAAGCACCGTGCCGGCACCCTGGATTTGATTTGGATTCTCGACAGTAGCGAGCTTGATTTCGACTTTTTGCCAGTCGGCATTATTGCCCACGCTTTGGACCGATGCACCTCGCCAGACACGACCACGGTCCATCATCACGCGGGTCAACTTGGATCGCACATCAAACATGTTTTGTGGGATGTCGTCAGCACGCTGATCGATGGGATCCTTGACAATCTGCTTACTACGATCGCCCTGTGACATGGCCTGGTAATCGCTCTTCAACTGCTGCAGCGTCTTCGACTTCTTGTCGTGATCTCTCTGCCAACTGGAATGGGTGCGCAGGGAAACGGCAGCGATCGTGACCAGGAAGTTGGATGCGATGAAGACGAAAAAGATCATCGTCACGTGAAACCAACGCCACGTCTTGGTGCACATTACCGTCAAGAAGACGAATAGACAAAATAGTGTGAGAATTGCCCCAATGGCCATCGCATCAGTTCCGTTCGCTTAATTACTGCAAATCGGGAGGATCCCTACTAAGTAGATCGGCTAAAACACACCTCAAGGTCAGTGCTGACGCCAACAACCTTAGTTACTTCTCGATGATAAGTTGGGAAGAATAGGGTGTCAAGTTTTATTCGCGGCCTTTAGTCGATGTAAGTTCTTGTATTCATTTAACTTCGGACAAATCGATCCCTCAACTGAATCTCACTCCACCAATACGCTAAATCAACGTTCCTTTTGACCGGCATAATCGCTACTATCTGCCTCCCTTCCAATGCTTTGCGTGGATTTACCACGGGTGCGAAAAACTCCGGCTACCTACCACGCTCCCTTATTTCTTCACCGTTTTCTTCACCGTGGAATAGATTTCGACAAGGCCCGCCGCATGCACCAAGTTCAACATCGAGCGCGTGAGACCATTCAGCGTTGCCTGTTTTCCCTTGGAATTCTTTCTTGCCTGCTCTGGGGCGGTTGTAATCGAGCCTATTACCGCCAGGCAGCTGACGAGGAAGCCTACGACCTGCTCGCGGAAAAAACCTATGATCCGCGGTGGGCACTCCAGGACTACGGAATCGAGGTCTCCCCCGAATCGCGGATGTTTGATCCTTTCGATCCAGATCACCCACCCATTCCACCTGACGATCCCGAATCTCACCACTTGATGCATCGGGTTGATGGAAAGTCAGGTTATCCTGGCTGGGCTATGAATGGTTCCACCGAACACGTTCAAAATCCTGACTGGATACGTACGCTGCCCCTGGATGAAGACAACCAGTTACGTCTATCAGGCACCGAGGCGTTCCAGCTCGCATTGTTACATGACACGGGCTACCAGCGAGAACTGGAAACTCTTTACCTGTCAGCACTCGATGTCAGCGCCGAGCGTTTTCGTTTCGACACCCAGTTCTTCGGGGGTTACGGATCGGAATACCGCTCACAGGGACCTGCCACGTCAGGCAGTGGCTCCAGTAACACGCTGGACTTGAGTACCCGCAACATGACCATGAGGCGAACCTTTACCACGGGTGCGGAGATGGTCGTCGGCCTGGCGAACAGCCTCGTCTGGCAATTCAGTGGTCCGGACAACTACTCCTCATCAACCCTCCTGGACTTCAGTCTCGTTCAACCGTTACTGCGTCAGGCAGGTCGCGAGCGCATCATGGAAACGCTCACGTTGTCGGAACGTACCCTGCTGGCCAATGTGCGGCAGATGGAACGATTCCGCCGCGGCTATTACCTCGAATTGATGACCGGGTTTGGTGAACAACCGGGTCCAACACGTCGCGGTGGATTTTTTGGCAGCTCCGGTCTCGGTGGTTTTACGGGCGTGGGCAGCGGGGGCTTCGGCGGCGTGGGTGGCAGCTCTTTCGGGGGATCGTTTGGATCAGTGGCTCCAGAAAATGCCTCGGGATATATCGGCCTGCTGCAATCCCAGCTTAACCTGCGGAACGGGGACGCCAGCCTGGCCGCTCTGCGCAGCAGCCTCTCCCAGCTGGAAGCTTTCCGGGATGCCGGACGTATTGATTTCTTCCAGGTCGAACAATTGCGGCAACGCCTGTACAGCACGGTATCCAGTCTGCTGACACTCCGTCGCTCTTACCAGGACCGCCTGGACCGCTTTAAATCAGACCTGGGAATTCCTCCGCAGATTGACCTGGTCATCGAAGATAACACGCTCGACCAGTTTAACCTGATCGATCCCCAACTCATGCCACTACAAAACTCGGTTCTCCAACTCCAGAACCAGGTGGGTGCAATTATCATCAGCGTGCTCCCCACGGCCGAGGACAACCAGGCACCCCAGGTCCAGTGGAGTCCCGCACTCAAGACTGCGCTTACACAGCTGAGCATACTGGCCAAACGCCTCGACCAGCTTCGTCAACAAACGGCACAAGTTAACATTCCCCAGGCTGCCAACGACATTCAAACACTGCGCGTCCACCTGCCGGACCGACACCAGGCCGGCAAGGAACTCACGAATCTCTTCCAGCAGCGGGCTGCGGCAGGTGATGACTCGGCCAACCTGGTCGACCTGTCACTGTTTGATACCAACGGGCTCGACAATCTACCTGTCCTGCTGGCCGAAACGCTCAGTGGGATCAAGACTCGCATCACGAACACCAAGGCCGCGAACCAGTTGGTTCAGGATATTGATCAGTTGTTACAGCGGGGCGACCAACTCCAACCGGCCGACCTGCAAACAGTCCTGGACACGCGCATCTTTTCTGTTTTCCCCGACCTGTTAAACGAACTGTCGGCAGACCTGTTGGAATTGTCACTGGTCCAGGCAGAGGCGCGTGCGGAAAGCATCAGCCTGGTCCCCGTGGACATGGAAGCCGAGGGGGCCCTGGAAATCGCACGTGAATATCGACGCGACTGGATGAATGCACGCGCCTCACTCGTTGATGCCTGGCGCCTGGTGGAATTCAATGCCGACAGCCTGGAGAGCAACCTGGACGTTGTTTTTAGTGGCGGCATTGGAAATGTCAGTGATCATCCATTCAACCTGGATGCCTCCAACGGTAATTTGCGTGCTGCCCTGCGATGGGATGCACCCATTACCCGCCTGCAGGAACGAAACACCTACCGTCAATCCCTGATCGAATACCAGCAATCCCGTCGGCGTTACTACCGTTACGAAGATGCCATTGCATCCGGATTGAGAGCGGCCCTACGACAGGTTCAATTGAACCAGGTAAACTTCGAACTGCGGCGCACGGCACTGCGAGTCGCAATCAAGCAGGTGCAATCGGCGCGACTCAAACTGCAAGAACCACCTCGTCAAAATGCACTGGGACAGGCCGGTACGTTTGGACCCACGACTGCCCAGAACCTGATCTCCTCCCTGGACTCCCTGAGAGATGCCCAGGACGACATTCTCAGTGTCTGGGTGAACTACGAAGTTCAACGGGCCATGCTGGACCTGAACCTGGGAACCATGGAACTGGATGACGAGGGCGCCTGGGTCGATCCGGGTCCGATTGGGCTGAAATACGGTTATCCAACCAACCCCCTGCCAGCAAATGAGGGAACATCCCCTCCGAACCCCGCCGCACAACCGGGCCAGGACAATCTGCCCGCAGCTGATCCCGCGATCAACAACCCACAGGGGCCTTAAGGCAAGAGATTATCTTGTCCAGGAGGATCAAAATCAGGAGTTTTCTCGAAAACTCCTGGTGGTTAATCGGGTTTAATAGAAACAGGTAAGCTGGACGGAAGCGATAACAACTTTCGCTTTACGGTGCCAGATGCCAATGACAATCTCGTCTCCAACAACTAAAATATCGTTGCTTACCGAAGCTAAAGGCCGACTGCCCTGGTGACATTTTATGTCGCAACTGGACCAACCGTCGGTTTACCGAAAGCCTTTCCGCGTACAAGGATTTTCTGTCATGACCAAGCTTTCCAGGATTCATCATCGCCGCAAAGGCGGAGCAGCTTCTTTGGGCCTAGTTGGGCTGATTCTCTCCGGCCTGTTGGGCTGGGGTGTTTGGTACCTGGTTAGCCAGGCAACTGAGCCCGTGGAAATCCAAATCATACCCTTCAAAATCGTAAAGGCGGATTTCGAGCACGTCGTAACGGAACAGGGCGAAGTAGAAAGTTCCGGCAAGCTGGAAATTCGTTGCATGGTGGAAGACCCGACCAGCGGCGGTACCGAGATTATCTGGATCGTCGAAGAAGGGACCTACGTGAAAGGTCCACAAACTGCAGAAATCAATGGTAACGAAACCCCCCAACAGCTGGCTGATCAGCACAAGATGACGCTGGATAAATTACGGGAGCTGAACCCGACCCTGGATACCCTGATCAAGAACGGCGAGGATATCAGTGTGAAACCGGGTGATCTCCTGGTGACCTTCAACAAGAAATCACTCCAGGACGCGCGAGACAACCAGAACAAGGCCGTGGTATCAGCCCAGAGCAACGTAACGGCATCAGACAACAAGGTGACGCAGGCAACGATCAGCCTCGAGGAGTACCAGAAAGGTACGTATCTCCAGGACAAGCAGATCATCGAGAGTGAAATCCTGGTGGTCCAGGAAAGCCTGGCACGAGCCAGGGACACCGCCAAGTTCAGTTCGCGCCTGGCCGCCCTCGGATTCCTGACCGCGGAGCAGCTGAAAGCAGACCTGTTCGCCGTGAAACAAACGGAGGTGGACCTGGCCCTGGTAGAAAGCCGCATGGACACGCTGCAAAAAATCACGAAAAAGAAGATGGAGGTTGGCTTCCAGAGTGATATCAAGGCTGCCCAGGCCGAGTTGAACGCCAAGTCAGCCATTCTCGAACAGGAACAAAACAAGCTTGATGAAATCGATCTGAACCTGACCAAGTGTGATATCTACGCTCCGGCCGAGGGCCAGGTCCTGTACCACAACGTGTACAGTTCACGAAGCGGCCGAGCCGAACAGGTCATCGAGGCTGGCTCGCGGATTCGTTATCGGCAAATCGTGGTTGACCTGCCCAATCCCCAGCTCATGCAGGTGAAGGCAAAAATCAACGAAGGTGGGATCCGCTACGTCCGGACCGATCAGGATGCCGTGATTAATGTCGGGGCCCTGCAGGGACAGGTGATCAAGGGCAAGGTCATCAAGGTCAACCAGATTCCAGAGCCGAATGCGTTTTTCGGATCCCAGGTAAAGGAGTATGGCACCTACGTCGCGATCATTGACCCACCGGAGACCATTCGCTCTGGCATGACCGCCGAGGTGAAAGTCCTGGTAGAACGACAGGAAAAAGCATTGCTCATTCCCGTGCAGGCATTACACGAGGTGGCCGGACATTACTTTTGCCTGGTCCAGACCGAAGCCGGACTGGAAACCCGGGAAATCAAGATCGGATCCAGCAATGAAAAGATGATTGTCATCGATACGAAGGCCGCCAAGGAGGCAGGCATCGCGGGCGTCCAGGAAAACGATATCCTGGTAGAAAACCTGCGAGCACATATGGACACCCTGAAGGCTGGCATCCCACAGAACATGCAGGATGCTGATGTTAAATCGATTGGCACCAAGGGAGAGACCGTCGAGGCCCCCAAGCAGCAAACAGGCAGACCGGGTGCCAGTCCCTCCGATGGTCCGCAACAACCCCGGGGTGGCGGTGGCAATCGCCAGGGGGGTGGTATGGTGGCAAGGCTTGACAAAAACGGGGATGGTAAAGTCTCGCAAGACGAGCTGCCTCCGGGAATGCCTGCGGATGTTTTCAAGCAATTGGATAAAAACAAGGACGGCTTTATCGATAAGCAGGAAGCTGCTGCAATGAGTGGAGGTGGTGGCCAATCCGGTGGAGGCGGCCGACCAGGAGGTGCCCGTTGAATTTTGCTGCCCGGGTTAAATCACTTCACAAAGAATATTTTCTCAAGGGCGAAACAGTACGCGCCTTGCGCGGAGTTACGTTCGATATACCAGAAGGTGACTACGTTGCCATCATGGGTCCATCGGGATCCGGCAAGAGTACCCTGCTAAATGTGTTGGGTTGCCTGGATCGTCCGACACGTGGTTCCCTTTTCCTGGGCGAGTCAGACGTATCACGCATGGATGACGATGACCTCTCCCGTATGCGAGCTGCCAAGATTGGCTTCGTGTTCCAGTCCTATAACCTAATCCAACAACTCACCGTGCTGGAAAACATCGAGGTCCCCCTGGCCTATTGCCGGCGCCTTAACGCGGCCGGCAGACAACGCTGCCGGGAACTGGCCGAAATGGTCGGACTGGGTGATCGTCTCAAGCATCGACCGTACCAGCTGTCGGGTGGTCAGCAGCAACGCGTTGCAATTGCTCGTAGCCTGATTAACGATCCCTACTTCATCCTGGCTGACGAGCCGACCGGAAACCTCGATTCCAAGACCACGGATGAAATCCTGTCCCTGTTCCAGGAACTGCATGAACAGGGCAAGACCATCATTCTCGTCACCCATGAAGACGAGGTCGCCAGTCACACGAAGCGTATTATTCGACTCTTCGATGGTGAAATCGCTGTCGACACGGCGCTGGATGGTACATCGGACACTCTTCTTATCTGAATTCCCGTGGAGAGTAATCTGCATGATACGCATATTTTCAGAACTGGCCATTGGTATCAAGAGCCTCATGCTCAAGCCAATGCAATCCAGCCTGACCATCCTGGGAATCTTCATCGGGGTTGCCAGCGTGATCTGGTTGCTGGCCATCGGGGAAGGGATCAGTGACGAGGCCCAGAAGCAAATCGCGGACCTGGGGGCCACCAACATCATCATCCGCACGAAAAAACCATCCACCCAGGTCACCAGTGAAAATTCCGGTCCCATGCCGTACGGGGTAACCCGTGAAGACCGTGAAAAAGTGCTGCGGATTCCCACCGTCAAAGACGTCGTTCAAATCCGCGAGTTCCAACGCACCTTGTTTTTCCGGGATAACCGCCTGGATGGACGTATCGTGGGATGCACACCCAAATACGCAGACCTCACACATCTGGAAGTAGAGCGAGGTCGATTCCTGGAAGACGCAGACCTTATATCCGCAAAAACCTTCTGCGTGATCGCTGAAAAGGTGGCCGAGCGACTTTTCGGCTACGAAGACCCCATCGGTCGTTCCATTTATCTGCCCGATTTCGAAGACTACTACACGATCGTGGGGGTCATGAAACACCGTGAGGCCACGGGAGGCATCGGTGGATCCCTCTCAGGCCAGGTGTTTGAAAACGACATGTACATTCCGATCACCACGTTGCGAAGACGAATCGGTGATCTCGATCGCATTGCCCGGGCCGGTACGTTTAGCCGTGACTATGTCCAACTAAGTCAGATCACGGTGATCGTAGATGATCTCAATAACGTCTTTTCCACATATGACCATATCATGGAGACGCTCAAGGCCCATGCTGAAATGGAAGACCTCGCTATCGTGGTGCCCAAGGAATTGTTAGACCAGGCCAAAAGAACGAAAACGATGTTCATGGCGTTCATGGCCATGATTGCTGGCGTCTCGCTGGTCGTGGGTGGCATTGGCATCATGAATATCATGTTGGCCACGGTCACGGAACGAACGCGTGAGATCGGCGTGCGACGTGCGCTGGGAGCACGACAGCGCGACATTATTCGACAGTTCCTGGTGGAAACCGTGGCCCTCTCCACGATGGGCGGTATTACGGGAGTCCTCGGCGGTCTGATTTGTCCTTATGTAATTAACGCGCTGCGGTTCATCATAAAAACCCAATCTTTTTCAGACAATTTTTTCCAGATAACAGATCTGCCTGAAATTCTCCAAAAGATGGAACCCCAGATTGTTGATTACTCTATCCCATTGGCATTCGGGATCTCCGTCATCGTGGGAATCCTCTTCGGGGTCTATCCTGCCATGCGAGCAGCCCAGATGGATCCCATCGAAGCCCTGCGACACGAGTAAGACTGTCAATCTCCGTGCAGCAGCGGAGCAAACCGTGCCAGTTCCTGGACCAGTCCCTCCAGCGTTTCACGCGAATGGCCATAACAGAGGCTCAACCGCAAACAGGATGCTCCCTCGGCGACCGAGGGGGGACGAATTGCCGGGACCAGGAATCCTGCCTCGCGCAGCTGTTGTGACCAGGCCAGGGCACGTTCCGGACTTCCCACCGGCAGTGCAAAGATCTGGCTCTGCAAGCTTCCCAGCGGCCAACCCTGCTCGATCAATTGATCATGAAGCCAGGCTGCCTGCTCCATCAAATCTTCACGTCGCTCGGGTTGTTCATCGACGATCTCCAGGCCACGTAATCCCGCTGCCGCCATCGCCGGTGGCGACGCCGTGGAAAAAATATAGGGGCGCGCACGATTAACCAACCATTGGACCAGTTGTTCACTACCCGCCACGAAACCACCGGCTGAACCCAAGCCCTTGCTCAGGGTCCCCACGCGAACATGAACACCTTCTTCCACTTGTTGGAGCTGGCAGACGCCGCGCCCGGTTGCCCCCAGGACCCCGGTGGCATGCGCCTCGTCCACCATCAGGATGGCATCATGTTCAGCCGCCAGTGCAGCCAGGTCAGGCAGGGGAGCCAGGTCGCCATCCATGCTGAACAATGTATCGGTAACGATCAGCCGCCGACGAAACGAGGTTGAGGCGACCAGTCGGTCCCGCAGGTTCCCTGTATCAAGATGCGGGTAAACCTCGATCTTTGCTCCCGAAAGTCGACAACCGTCAATGATACTGGCGTGGTTCCTGGCATCACTAAAAATGACATCCCCGGGGCCGACCAGGGCAGCAATCGTTCCGGAGTTCGCCGCGTATCCGGATGGAAACAGGATTGCTTCCTGGCACCCTTCAAAGCGGGCCAGGGATTGTTCCAGCTGCGCATGCAGGTCACCGTAACCCACGATCAGCGGACTCGCTCCACTACCCCAGCCAGCTGTCTCGAGTCCCTGGTGTACGCTGTCGAGCAATGCTTCTGCGGCCAGGCCGAGGTAATCATTGGAAGCAAAATTACCCAGGGATCGACCATCGATCGAGATGCGAGCTGCCACCTGGGGTCCCGCTCGCTGCTGACGGTGACGACGCAGATGCTGGTCGTCGAGACCCTTGAGTTCGTCATCTATCCAACGTAAAGGATCCACGCTTGCCGCCTATCACTAAACTACTTCGAATGGGCATGCTTCCGGATGGCATCGAACTCGTTCTTGCGCACGGGCTGTACGGAGAGTCGCGAACCCTTGCGAAGCAATTCCATCTTTTCCAGTTTTTTCATACCGCGCAATGTTTCCAATGCTATGGGCTCGTCAAAGATCTCCACCAGCTTGATATCGACCATGAACCAGCGCGGATTTTCTGCACTCGATTTCGGATCGTAGTGCTTGTCGTTAGGATCCCAGGAAGTGTGATCGGGATAACTTTCCCGGACCACGCGGGCAACTCCAGCCACGGCCGGCGGCTTGGCATTGGAGTGGTAGAACAGCACCAGGTCCCCTTTCTTCATCTGGTCACGCATGAAATTACGCGCCTGGTAATTTCGCACCCCATCCCAGTGCGTGGTCTTGGTTTTTTCAGCGGCCAGGTCCTGGATCGAATAGGCGTGAGGCTCGGACTTCATGAGCCAATAATTGTCAGCACTAAGTGGTTTGTTTGCTGCCATGACAAATAGATTCCTGCTTGATCCCCGGAGAATGATGACGTCCTACGGCACCGGACCGCGGGCCTGTGGCCCGATTGTAGATGATGACAGCCGCGAAGAAAACCAACCAGCAGGCTGGGGCCCAACGGTTCCCACCAGACTGAAGCCAGGCGGGACTTCCAGTGGGCAACAGCTACCGCAGGCGCATTGATAGCGACCGGATCGGGTGTCACATTTTACCTACGCGACCTCGATTACTCGGGACGACGCGCCACGGCCGTTTTCGGCAGGACACCCAGGTAAGCAAACAGGTCAGTAATCTCTTCCAGTGTCAGCTTGTCCAGCAACTGGGCTGGCATCGCGGACTGTTTGCTGTTTTCCACGGTTTCCACCTGTCCCTTGGGGACGGTGATCTTCTTGCCGTTGGCCTGCAAGACAATCCACTGTTCACCGGGACCTGGAACAACGAGACCGCCGTAGATACGTCCATCGGTGGTCACGATTTGCCGAGAGCGATACTGATCCGAAATAACATGGGATGGAAACACGATGGACTCGAGAATTTCCTTCTTGGTAAATCGCTTACGAATATTACTCAGGTCCGGTCCCATCACTTCACCACTGTCACCGAACCGGTGACATTTGACGCATTGCGATTTCTCGAAAACCAGTGCGCCACGTTGGGCATTACCATGGGCACCCTCACCGGTGGTCAGGTAATCAGCCAGGTTACTGAAGGTCCACTTGCTTCCTTCCGGCGCCACGGGCAGTTTCGCTGCTGGCTTACCGGGGAAGCGATCCTGGAACCATCCCTGCCAGTAGGCAAGCTGGTCACTGACTTCTGCGGAATGCTCCTCGGGAGTTTGCTGAGCCGTCCAGTGTTCCAGCAACTCAACTGCCACAGCTGCATTTTTTGCATCCAGCTTCAGGCCATTGAGAATCACCTGGCGATAATACTGGGACTGCACGGGTCGCTGATCGACCGTCTTGAGTTGAGAAAGTACTTCCTGGGCAACCTGCCCTTCCACGACCGCCAGGCTATGCAAGAGGTAGGACCAGTTCGATCCACCAGGTTGCTGGGACAGGCCGAGAGCAATAGGCTGGCGCAATTCAGGTTCACGTTTCCAGATTTCATGCAGGTATTTCATCGATTCCTGGTCACCACTGCGGGAGAGGACTGCGATGATACCTACCTTCAATCGGGTAATCGTATCACCACTACGATCGGCGATCGCCTGGTCGATATCCTTGATGTAACCCAGCAATTCCGCATCTAACTCTTTGGGAACCTGGAACAGGGCTCCGAGGGCGGCGTTGGGCCAGTCGCTGGCCTTGGAGAGTACCAATCGACTTTCCTCGGCTGTCATGGAACGGCAAAAATCGCGCGTGGCATGCATCACGTAGAGCGGTACCGCATTTCCCTTGCTGTTGCGCTGGCTTTTCTCCAGGAACTGCAGCAACGCCATGCGGCGATCACCGGTCCATCCTGATTCCAGGAATCGCATATGCAGGGCCAGGTGTAATCGGTCCGCGTTGGGTACGTCAGAATCGAGGTAGGCAAAGTAACGGTCCATGATGGACGACGCCTGCAGATGGGTCAGCAGGCGAATTAATTCGCGATTCATGACAGGATCACTTGCGGGGAATTCTTCCACCAGCTGGTTGCGCAGGGGAATCATCTCTTCCGGCTGAATCGCACCTCGGATCATGGCGACCTGCATCACACGTAGCATTTCAATAAAATCTCGATCGCTGACAAAGCCTGCCATCACCTTGCTAAACTGATCAAGCACGGCCGCTGCATTTTGTCGATTAGGATCGGCGATCATCAGGGCCAGTGCACCTCGCACCAGGACGCTGTGATCTTGGCTGGCCAACATCTGTTCTTTCCACTCATGGGGTGGCATGCGTTCCAGCAAACGGCGAGCAGCCCAGGCTTCTGCACGATCCTGGGAGGCCAACAGGGGAGCAAGTTTATCGAACGAAGTCGTCTGACCTCCTCGCAACAGCGCCTCGCAGGCACGTCGACGGACATATCCATCCTTGTCCTCCATGAGGCGTACCAGTGCAGCCTGGGTTTCTGGCGTGGGATAAAGACCCATCAGGTAAGCGGCCTTGGCCCGAACCTGTTCGTTTTTCGTAGCGGCCAGTTCCACCAAAAGCTCCTGGGTTGGCAAGGGGCCAAACCACTGCATGAAGTCGAGTGCACGCGTACGATAGTTGGCCGGATTTGCTGGACTGCGAGCCACGCTAACCAGCAGGGGCGCCCAACGATCTCCCAGCTGGGTTTGAATTTGAGCAATACTCTGGCGGCCCCAGGCACTGTGCAACTGGGGTTGTCGAATCGCAGCACTGATCCCCTGGCCAAGATCCATCGCTGACTTGTTCACATCACCCTTCCAATGAACACGGTACAGTCCTCCACTGGTCTTGCGACCGCCGGTGATGAAGTAAAGGTCACCATCGGGAGCAACCGCCAGGTCCGTGACATTCAGCGGTGAGCCTTCCAGGAACACCTCGCTGTTAGCAATATAGCTGGACCCACTCTGTTTCGTTTTAACGGCCAGGATCCGACCCTCGGACCAGTCTGCCAGGAACATCGCTCCTCGGTAACGCGCGGGAAAAGCCACGTGGTTATAGGTCACGGCTCCCGTGGGAGAACCACGACCGGTATCCAGGAGTGCGGGCATGTTGTCGACGAAATACTCGGGCCACTTGGACCAGCCACTGCGCCAGCCAAATTCTGCACCCTCGGTGACATGATAAAGCTGGGTTGGACGATACCACAACGATCCTCGATCCGATTCCATGTCCGAATCATGAACAAATAAATCACCCTGCTCGGTAAAGGCAAGGTCGTAGGCATTGCGTAAACCACCACACACCTGCTGGAGCTGTTTACCTTCGATCGTGACACGCAGCACAACACCGCCCGGTGCCTTAATACCTACCGCATGCCCGCCGGGATCCTCGTAACGTGGTTGGACCAGGTCACCCTCGTAAGGATTCTGGTAAGGACTCGATGTCTCGTATTCTCGCTTGGGTTGAATATGATTTCCCAGCACGACGTACAACATGCCATCGGGTCCCAGCGCAATACCGTGGGCCCCATGCTCACCCGTTTGCTCCTGGAACTTCACGAGAGTCCGCGCTCGCTCCAGGACCCCATCGTTGTCTTCATCCGAGAGTCGATACAACGCATATCCATCCGGTCCCGTGCCCGTGACAAAGACCTCGCCATTCAGGGCCAAAATACCCTGGCAGCTGGTTACCTTTTCGCAGTAGGTTCGCACCTTGTCCAGTTGAAAGTCACCGTTGCTGTCGTAGGCCAACAGCAGCGGACCATTTTCCTGGGACAAGATCGCATGACCGAACTCGTTGAAGGTCATGGCGATCAAGGAACCTGTCAAATCGTCATCAATCAGGCGACGAACTTCGAAATCCTCGCTCACGCGAAATCTCTCAGCACGGTCACGTTCCTCCGTGGCGACACCTTCCTGGATATCCCAGGGAGCCGTATCTCCCAGCTTGCCAAATGATTGAGAAGCTTTCCAGCGTCGATCCGTATAAACACTTGTATTCCATAGTGGCAACGCATTCAGGCTCGATAACCAACTGTCGTTTGTCGAGTGCGATACCCAACCACTCTCACGTTCCTTGACCATCACACGCGCTGCCAGTGCTGCCGTGGAACCAGTACGATTACTGACCCAGACGGCAACCGTATTGCGACCCGGCTTGATATGAGCACTTACGTCAAAACTGGCCAATCGCTTACTGCTGTTGCCCCGGCCGATACGACGTCCGTTCACAAACAGTTCAAATTCATCATCGGCCACCATCTCAATCCGACAACTCTCGGGCTGCTCCGCCGTGAAAGATTTTCGGAAGTGGCAAACTGTTTCAGGTACCTCAGCCTTGGGATGGTCTGCCCACCAGATCCACTCAGCCTCCTGGCCAACAACCAACGATGGCATGCCGAGCACGACGGCTACAAGCATCCAAGCGAACCCACGCGCTGTTCTTGTCAACTGCTGGTACCCTAAACCATCTCTTCTCATCGTCATGACCTCGCGGGCTAATACAAAAGGTAAGCTTCTGGTGAAAATATCTTCTGGCAGCCAACGAACCGTCCTACGACGTTTCGCGCAGCCGATACAAATAACCTCTGGATGGCAAGTCGTTTGCCATGGATCAACACACCTGGAATGCACCACAAAACCTCTGCGCATTCCACCGGCGCGGGCAGAGAGTACCAATAAACAGGTTGGCAGAGCAACAGCGGATTAGGGCACCAGAACGGGACATGCGGCGGGATCTGCTAGCAAGAACGAGCAGGAAGAATGGTCCTTGCAGAAACCACCAAGGACCACGACTTTAAGCCAGGCCACAACGAAGAAAAGCAGCGGACCACTCGAGCGCTGCTAGCTAATCATCAACCTATCGATCCTGGAACTGATGATCACTTTCACCGATCACCGCATCGTAGCGATGGCGCCCGGGTTCTACCCGGCCACGGTCACTGTAAAAAATGGCGTCCTTGCGAGGACTGATTTGTGAGTCCGACAGGTATTGCACATGGCCATCTTCAAAGAGCACATTTTGACCATTTCCTCCATGATTACTGCTACGACGACCCAACAGCATGGGACTGGGAACATCTGCCATGATGGGATAGAACGAGCGCCGCAGGTTCCGTGGTGGAAAATATCGTCCCTTGGACCAGTACCCCAGGTTATAGCCATACGTGCCACCCATCTGGCGCTGCAGGCTCACCAGTTCCTTTTCCGTTGCCTCGTCCAGGGCACGCGGCGTGGGAGGGGTCCAGCCGGCCCATTTCTCCTGGTCTGGCACCGCTGGACACAGGAACACTCGCGGTTGTTTCACAAATTGATTGTTATAAAGGACCGGCGCATAAGCTCCTGCAACGGCTCCCTTGCGATCCCCGATCTCATGGGGGAAAAATCCTTCGTTCAGATCGCTGTATTCATGCAGGGCAACACCCAGTTGCTGAAGGTTCTGCTGGCACCCGCGCAGTTGAGCGGCGTAACGACTATTCATTACCAGGGGAAAGAACAACAGGAATGCCGTCACGAGGATGGAACTGGCCACGACCACGTCCAGGATAGTCCACCGAGAAGTGGCGGCGGAGGCGCCAGCCAGCTGCGCTTCAGGATGACGTGTGGAATCATGCCACATCGATCGATCCAGGCCAGCTGGTGTCGCTTTTGGTTGCCCGGATTCCATGACATGGTCCAGCGTTCTTTGCCTGAGATCAGCCGGAGGCTCATAATGACGACAAGATTCCAACGGCTGCAAGGACTGCTGCAGCAAGTTCAATTCCTGTTCCAGCAGCGGATTTTCCTCGAGTGCCTTGCGTACCTGCTCGCACTCCTGGCTATCCAAACCACCTACCAGGTAATCCAATAACTTTTCACGCATGAATTCTCAAACCTGTTCGTTAAGGCACGTGGGTACGGTGCCATACTTCATTCAATTTCAAAATAGCCGCATGCAGGCGACTCTTTACTGTTCCCACGGGAACCGACAGGACTTCTGCCGCTTCTCGATATTTCATTCCCTGGTAATAAACCAGGTTCACCACGCTACGCATGGGATCGCTGAGTTGATCTAACGCCTCTTCGACCCATTGCGCTCGTTCAATTTCAGCAACATTATCAAATGGATTTGGATCCTGGCTAATCAACAGGTCCATCAGCTTGACCGTATCGTCTCCATGCTGGGTACGATTGCCGGCATCCAGGCTGACATTTCGATGTCGTTTATTGCGCCGCTGTGCATCAATCGCCTGGTGTGTGGCGATCGTATAAAGCCAGGGACGAAAACGACGACCTTCTTCAAACTGGTCGCCTTTCAAATGAATCTTCAAAAATGTCGCCTGGAAAACATCCTCTGCCATTTCAGCATTACCCAGGTACCTGCGCAGGTAACTATATAACTCGCGCTCATACCGCTGAACCAGCAGCGAAAAGAGATCTCGATCTCCGGTTTCGCGATAGCAGACCAGGAGCTCCTCATCGCTCATCTGTGCTGCTGAAACGGGGCGTTTTCCAGGTGTTCTATGCATGATACATCTCATTGTATACGAACTCCGTTGAATAAAGTTCAGGGAAGCTGCCTCATCCAACCGGTTGCACCCAGGCTACACACCCCCCACCAAGGGAGAATCCTGGGCGATTTGCCCTAAAAGTCCGGAAAACAGAATGATTGACAGCGCTCCATGACCCATTTACACTCACAGCTTCTGTGATCCGCAAAATCCGTGCCTACGGACCGCTCTGTGAGTAAATCGCGCTATCAATGGGCTGCACCAGGCGACGTTAATGCCTTCTTTGGCTTGATGTTAGACAATGTCGCCAATCTTTTGCTAACCGTCAGCCTGCTAGCAATTGTTTTTGCATTTCCTGCAAAATTTGCACTCGAACACATGGTTCCGGGAACGGCCATCGGTGTGGTCGTAGGAGACCTACTCTTCTTCTGGATGGCTTTTCGGTTAGCACGGCGCACCGGTTCTCAAAGCGTGACCGCCATGCCATTAGGACTGGATACTCCCAGCACCTTTGGCATGGTCTTCTTTGTCCTGGGACCGGCCTTTGTCACAGCTAAACTCACCATGTCACCCGAGCAAGCTGCAATTCACACCTGGCATATTGGGATTTGCTCGATTTTCATCAGTGGCTTGTTCAAGTGTGTTTGTGCGCTCGGTTCCAACTGGATTCGCCGCGTGGTTCCTCGTGCCGGTCTGCTCGGTTCCCTGACCGCCATCGCGCTGGTCATTATTGCTTTCATGCCCTTGATGGAAATCGTCGCCTATCCCGTGGCGGGCATGGCCGCCATGGCCATCATCCTGACAACCCTGATCGCCCATGTCCGCTTCCCGCTACGAATACCTGGGGCCCTCGGAGCTCTGCTGGTTGGTGGTGGCATTTACTACCTGATGGCTTACCTGGGGTGGAGTGAGTTGCCCGCGCGTGAGATTGATCCCCGCGAGGCTTTGCTGCCCGTAAAATGGTTTCAAGTGTTTCAATTCCAATGGATCGGTGCGCTGAATGATTCCTTGCAATACTTGCCGGTCGTACTACCGTTTGCACTGGGAACGGTAGTCGGTGGAATCGACTGCACGGAAAGTGCAGCGGCAGCGGGTGACGAATATGACACCGGTAAGGTGATTGGCGTGGAAGCCCTGGCCACCCTGGTTGCCGCGCTTTGTGGCGGCGTGATTCAAACCACACCTTACATTGGACACCCGGCTTACAAGGCGATGGGAGGGCGGGCAGCCTATTCACTCGCCACGGCGGCGTTTGTCGGCAGCGCGGGACTGCTGGGCTATTTTGGTTTCCTGTATGTCATAATTCCCAAGGCAGCTATTTTCCCAATCCTGATTTTTATCGGCCTGGAAATCACGGCCCAAAGTTTCCTCGCCACGCCTCGCAAGCATTATGCCGCGATTGCCATTGCCTGCCTGCCAGCGATGGCCTACCTGGTCCAGATCTTCACGGGCCAGTTGTTATCTGATCCGGCCGTCAACGCAGACAAACTGGGAGCTGCCACGCAGGCAACCCTGTTGAACCTGCGAGTCCTTTCCAATGGTTTCATCATTACCAGCCTGATCTGGGCCTCTGCACTGGCCGCGATGATCGATCGGCAGTTGACGCGGGCCGCACTCTATTACCTGGTTGCCGCTGGCTGCACCCTGTTTGGTGTCATTCATTCGCCGCTGGCCAGCAATGCGACATTCCTCATCTACCACTTACAAAGCTCCGATCAACAAATCGTTTGGAACTACGTGATAGGATACGTGGTCATGGCCGCTATCCTGGCATCCTGGCATTCCGTGGAACAGGCGAATCCATCGCCACCACTGCACGTCGAAGACCCTTACGACCATTGATCATTTAACCTGCCTCAACGAAGGAACAACTCATCGTGGCACTGGAACGCATCCTGGAACCGGAAGTCATGGACAGCATCGAGGAAGCTCGTGACTACGACGAGATGGATCACGATGCGGTCAACGAGGTCTTCGTCTCCGACCTGCTGGAAACCGGGGACGTGGGTGGGGAAATCCTTGACCTGGGGACCGGTACGGCACAGATCCCTGTCGCGCTCTGCCAACAGACGGACCTCTGTCGCGTGGTGGCCGTGGACATGGCAGTTCACATGCTGGACCTGGCGCGCTACCAGTTGGAGATCAACGGGCTCACCCACCGCATCATGCTCGACTGTGTTGATGCCAAGCAACTGCCTTACGAGGATGATCGATTCGATGCGGTCATGTCCAACAGCATCATCCATCATATCCCGGAGCCCATGACCGTGCTGGCCGAGGCGATTCGTGTCACGCAGCCGATGGGAAAGCTGTTCTTTCGAGACCTGTTGCGACCCGAATCGGACGAACAGGTACGACAGTTGGTGCAAACCTATGCAGGCGACGCAAATGAGCATCAACAAAAGATGTTCGATGATTCGCTGCGCGCGGCGCTCAGCCTGGAAGAAATTCGTGGCTTGATTGATCAGCTGGGATACGATCCACTGGGAGTGCAGGCAACGACGGATCGACACTGGACGTGGAGTGCCACCAGGAATTGACGTGGAAGGGAATCAAGGATGAAATCATACCTGCATTTACTGGAGACGATCCTGGAAAAGGGTGTCACCAAGGAAGATCGTACGGGCACAGGCACGCGCAGTATTTTCGGTCACCAGATGCGGTTTGACCTGAGCGCTGGATTTCCCCTGCTAACCACCAAGAAACTCCATCTCAAATCGATTATCTACGAATTACTCTGGTTCCTGAGGGGTGACACGAATACGGCCTTTCTCAAGGAAAACGGAGTCTCTATATGGGATGAGTGGGCCGATGAAGAAGGCAACCTGGGTCCTGTTTACGGTCACCAGTGGCGCAGCTGGGCCGCCGACGACGGTTCCACGATCGACCAGATCAGCCAGGTCCAGGAACAGATTCGCACCCAACCTGATTCACGGCGGATGATTGTCAGCGCCTGGAACGTTGGGCAACTATCCAAGATGGCGTTACCGCCCTGTCACCTGCTGTTCCAGTTCTATGTTGCCGAGGGACGACTCTCCTGCCAGATGTATCAACGGAGCGCGGACGTGTTCCTGGGAGTGCCCTTTAATATTGCCTCCTACGCATTGCTGACCATGATGATGGCCCAGGCTACTGGCCTCGAGGTAGGCGACTTTGTTCACACCCTGGGTGATGCTCACCTTTACCAGAATCACCTGGAGCAGGCTGAACTTCAGTTAAGCCGGGAACCGCGGCCGCTGCCTACCATGCATATCAATTCCGAAGTGCAATCGATCTTTGATTTCAGCTATGATGACTTCTGTCTCGACGCCTACGATCCCCATCCCCACATCCGGGCACCCGTTGCAATCTAGCATGCCTTGCGAAGCCTGTTGCTACGAACCTTCATCGGAACCATCTTTATGCTGTCGTTAATTGTCGCAATCTCGGATAACCATGTCATCGGTCGAGACGGCCAATTACCGTGGCACCTGTCGGCAGATCTAAAACGATTCAAGGCCCTGACCATGGGGCACCACATCGTCATGGGGCGCAAGACATTTGATTCGATCGGACGACTGCTGCCAGGACGCACCTCGATTGTACTCACGCGGCAAAGTGACTGGGCAGTGGAGGGCGTACTCACTGCCGCAAACCTGGAAGCAGCACAGGCGCTGGCAGGCGATGACGATGAGATCTTCATTATTGGTGGCAGCCAGATCTACCAACTGGCACTGCCCATGGTGGAACGGCTTTACGTAACGCAGGTTCACGCAACCGTCGAGGGCGACACGCATTTTCCCGCGATCACCGACGACGACTGGCAACTCCAAGATCAACAGGATCACCAGGCCGATGAAAAAAATGATCATGATTACAGTTTCATGATCTATCATCGTGATCACGGCACCAGCTAGATCAAGCATCGCTGCCGGTCTTCACGCCCGATCAAACGGGAAAGTCAAAACTTCCTCGATCGATTTCGCGCCCGCGGCCAGCATCACCAGCCGGTCAAAACCGAGTGCGACACCACAACAGTCGGGTAAACCGGCTTCCATGGCCTGCAGAAGATAGCTGTTTTCCGGCAGGGCCTGGTTTCCATCTCCAATCCGCTGCTGGTTGCTGCGCTGGCTGCGCCGCAGCAACTCCGGGGCATCGAGTAACTCATGGTAACCGTTGGCCAGCTCGATACCGTTGAGATAGAGTTCAAATCGCTCCGCCACAGGCGGCGAACCGGGTCGCACTTGCGCCAGGGCCGCCTGGCTGGGTGGATAGCCATAGAGAATCGTTGGGCCATCCATGCCCAGCTGGGGCTCCACGAAATCGGCCAGCAGCAGGTTGAGCCAGCTATCACGATCCATGTTGCGCCAGTCACCCGGTGGCGTGACATCGAGCCCTGCGATCCGCTTTAAAAGAACCCGATCCGTAACAGTAAACGGGTCCAGGTCCAGGTGTTGTTGAAACGCCTCGCGGTAACTTAATTGTTGCGGTAGTGGAGTCGCCAACAGATGTTGGCAAAGGCTGCCGAGAAAATCCATGGCCTGTTCCATCGTGTCCTGGGTTCGGTACCATTCCACGATGGTGAATTCAGGGTTATGTCGAGCGCCGAGCTCTCCGTCCCGAAACGCCCGGGTGACCTGGTAAATGGCGGGCAAACCGTTGGTTAACAACCGTTTCATGGCAAACTCGGGAGACGTCTGGAGATACAGTGACCGTCCATGAATAGTGACCGGAACCGGTTCGATATGACGATCCACGGTCGTGTCAGCCGAGGCCAGCGGAGTTTCCACTTCGAGGAAATCCTGTGCTTCAAAGAATGCTCTCAAGCGGCCCAGCAGTCGTGCCCGCAGCCGCAACATATCCGGAGTTGCTACGGGACCATAAACGGACGCGCCCTGTTCTTCCCCGGTTGTATCATGACTGAGCACACTCGTTTCCGGGGGTAACTGGCTGCCAGTCGGTTCCTGGAGCTGAAAGCGAAATTCCACCTGGCCAAACTGGATCACATCACCATCAGCCAGTTCCCGTGGTTCCTCTACATGATGAGAATTGACCAGGGTCCCATTACGACTGCCCAGATCTTTCAACTGCGCCTGCTCACCGTCGATCCGAATCATCGCATGGTGACGGCTGACAGAATCCAGTTGCAGGAAGACCTGGCAATCCGGCTGGCGACCGATCGAATTCCAGCCGTCCTGTAGTTCCAGGACACGCCCCACGTCCAACCCGTTGATTGCCACAAGGTAGGCCATTGAGTAAACCGGTGTTACTTGACGCTGACACGTTCAACATAAGAACCCGTGCGTGTGTCGATCTTGACCACGTTACCAATGTCGATGAATGCCGGACAAACGAACTCGGCTCCTGTTTCCATCTTCACGGGTTTCGTCACGTTGGTCGCTGTATCTCCCTTGGCGCCGGGCTCACAGTATTCAACTTTCAATTCCACGTGATTGGGGGGACTCATGGTAATCGGGTTA
>MPLU02108643.1_pt1 | contig 27670 bp, 39 predicted proteins | sample 1617381 | NCBI WGS metagenome assembly MPLU02 (sample SAMN05944801, study PRJNA350692) | marine metagenome | biome: marine; feature: ODZ; material: water; isolation source: 90 m water sample filtered on 0.2 um supor filter | place: Pacific Ocean | collected 2012-04-08 | depth 90m m
AGGTCCTTTTTTGAGCACTTCTATTACTTTTTCTTTATCTTCTATTGTTGCCATAGTTTTTTCTCCTAACATTATTTTAACTATATCTTATTATATAACATTTTAGTTTTTAAGTCAAGAAGTTTTTTTCCAACTTAATAAGAGCGGTATTTCTACCGCCCCCATCATTTAGTTTATCTTCTTCTCTTCGTTAGCCTTTTCAATTACATTCACATATCTATTGAAGTCCATCGCTATAGATTCTATACTGTCAGCTATAGTCATACCACCTGTCCCAGCTTTCTCAGTTGCTATCTCAGTTGCTATTTCTTCTAAGGCACCAGCTATATTTCTTAAACACATTTCAAATGATTCATCAAATTTTACCATTGTTTTAATCTCCTTTTTTGTTTTAATCATATCTTATTATATAATTTTTTAGCCAACAAGTCAAGAATTATTTGTCCAACTTTGTATCCTACGGATGCAAATATCTACATAGTTTGCATCCAGCTCACAACCTATGAAACTGTGTCCTAATTCTACTGCCGCTATACCAGTTGATCCTGATCCACAAAATGGATCCAATACCGTGCTGTTATCAGGTGTGACCAACTTGATCAGATACCTCATAAGTGCCACTGGTTTAACTGTTGGATGATTGTTGAAAGGCATCCTTTCTTTTCTCGTGACCTTTGGACAATAGAAATACTTCTGATAGCCTTCCACTTCACCTATCACATTTGCGGGATAACGACCTTGTTGATTTGGTGTGTATTGTTTGAAGCTGTCCGCATTTGTGGTTTCACCTTCTCCAAATGTCAATCTACTTAGACCATTAGCACCACCAGATGGTAACACCACCTTACCTTTTTGTGCTTTGAATCCAGTCTTACCTTCGTGCATACCTATATTGTCACCAGCTTTGGCCGTGCTTCTTTCTAAAGGGCCTTTTATGTTATTCACATATTCTTTAAAGTCAGCTTCACTGTCATATGCCACCCTTGACTCATCTATGTTTAATGCTCCAACACCGTGCTTCAACACATTGTCTATAGCTGATCCTTTGAATGGCTTCCTGGCCATCACTATGGGCTCGTGTGCTGGTTTCAAGGCTGTTTTCCAACCTGACCATTGTTGGGCTTCTGCTGTTTGATACTTGTATCTCATACCACAGTCTGTATCTTTACATTTCGCTTCATATGATATGCCTTTGCCACATTTATTACACAAAGGATGATTGAATTGCTCAAACACTTCACCACCTTTGCCCTTTGATGAGCCATAGTTTTTGTCTTTCTTGCCTGCCTTTCTATCTATGGCTTTGCCTATGTCTTGTGCTTTAGGGAAGCCTGAGGCATACAACCACATAAGCTGATCCCTTATCTCAAATCCCACTGATTCTATGTTTGTGGCCAATTGGTGATATGTCCTTGCTGATGAGAATGCCAATATATACCCACCTGGCTTTAAAACCCTGAGGCATTCTCGCCAGGTTTCTAAGGCACCAGTGTTTTTGTCCCAGTCTTTACCTAAAAACTCTATGCCATATGGTGGGTCAGTTATGATTGAATCTATGCTGTTGTCTGTGATGTTTTTTAAAGTAGCGACATTGTCGCCTAAGTGTATCTTATAACTCATTTGTTATCTCCTTTGAGTAGCAGTTATATTGTGTTAGTATTTAGCGGTCAAAAAAAACCCCCACACTCCGCGAAAAGTGTGAGGGCAGTGTATACTATGTCTTAAGGAGCATTACCATATGTCTCTATCAAGTAATACTAATAATATTTATACAGTATATTTGGCCACTTGTCAACCTCTCTTATTTGCCTTGACCACGATATTTTTTAAAGCTTCTTCGCTTTGATTTATTCATCTTACAAGTGCTGGGCTTACGACCAATATTAGTCTTGTGATGTGTTGGCTCGTGTGTATTTGTTTCTTTCACCTTTGCCATTATTTTGATAACCTATCCATATGACTGTAAATCCGTCCAATAACTTTATCCAAACTCATTAACTCTTGGCTCATCATAGCAACCATAGTCTGTAATTCAATTATGGTTATCAATGCCCAAGTGGATAATCCCAATAATATTGTGCCTAAAAGGCCTATCATCATTGTGTTTGTTTTTCTTGTCATTATACTTTAGTCTTTTCTTTTGGTTTAACAGCACCTGAGCCTACATATAAGCCAAAAAATCCTGCTCCAGCACCTACTACAACTGATACAAAACCAGCCTGTGCATTTGTTGGATCTGGCATAGCCATAAACCAAGTAGTCACGGCATAAAAAGCATAACAATACATACTCATTAACACTCTTGGTATTAATCTCCAGTTACCCATAAATTCAGGTATTTCGCATTTTAAGAAATGCCATATATTTTTAATCGTTTTATAAATCATCTATGTTTATCTCCACTATTTCTGGTGTGATCAAGTATTCTCTTTCTACTTTCCTTGCCGCACCTTGAGCCTGTCCTTTGGTTGAGTATATTAGCTTCTTATACTTCCTTATCTTAGTGTTTGGGCCGTATTCGTTTTGTCTTATACTCACTAACCACTCATTTTTATACATCAGACCATACAAATTCTTTGTTGTGGCCAAATACCTATCGCCATAAGTGTAATTTGGTGTTACTTCTTTATAGACAAAAGGTCTGCTCATACAATTATTTATTGTTTACTTGATCTTTACTGTTTTCAGCTTTAGATTCATCATCAGTCCAAGGTAAAGGGTGTTTGCTACCTTCAGAAGTGGGTTGGTCCAGCTGTCCTAAGATGTTTTTTCCAAGCCATATCAGCATTGAGGTGTTACCATTAAGTGCTACATCAAGTTGTGCCTTCCTTAACCGCTGTTTAGTCTGTGATCTGGCTTTTTGTATTAATTTTGCGAAATTGTATTCTAATGTCTTTATTGGTATGTCAAAAAAGTCCGCAATCTCAGTGTTTGTGCAGTGATATGATGCCAATTTCTCCACTTCTTCAGGTGGTATTATGGTCTTTGTTTCACCTCTGCCCACTATGAGTCCCTGTTTGGTCATCTCACCAAGCCTTGGTTGCTTACGATCTTCTTTTTGGGGTGTTTTGTCTTGCTCTGTCATTTGGCCTCCTTTTTTATACGGTGTTGTATCACCTATATGTTTGCCCGTTTACCCAAACGGTTTGGTAAATTTAGAGTTTATAGAAAGTCTGTTTCTACTTTTACTCTGAATCTTTTGACAGCTGTCCTGTTATCCGCTGTCACGATGGTATTCTTTACTGTATATACCGTGCCTGCTGTGCCACCACTTAAGAATAGTTTTACTATCTTATTACCAGTTACTATCGCACTTGAGTCAAGTGTTATACCTGTATCAACTGTAGTAGTCTGTGATGCTATACTATCACCTGTCGCCAAGTAATTAGTATAATCTAATTGATAATCCAATACTGCTTGTGGATCTTTCCTAATAAAAGCACCTTGGTTATCTCTTTCAAATCCTGTTGTCGCTGTCATATCAATATTTATCCTTTTTAAAAGTTAGTTTCTACGAAGAAGTGATACACAAATATACGACCTGTGTTAGTTGTAATCGTGTATTTAATTGGGTGTATACCTATAGCCGTTGGTTTTATAAAAGCAACAACCTGATGTGGTAACAATGTGTTAGTTTCATCGTGGTCAATTCTATAGAATGTAGCATCAAATGTTATATCTGAGCTTGTGCTGGAGGCCACAAAAGTTACAATCTGATCAGTGTCCAATAACATATCATATAGCTCAACAGCAACATCTTTTATACTGCCCACTGGTATCTCTATCTTGTGTCCTTGGTTTAACTGCTCGTATTCTTTATAATCAGCCATTAGTCACCCGTGCCTTTCATATCCAACACTCTGGTGTTGCTTGATAATTCAAATTTTCTATCATCGCTATCTATTGATAACGATCTTGTATTCGCTGATAATTCAAATTTTCTATCATCAGTATCAGCTAACAATATTCTACTCTTTAAAGGTCTAAATGTCCTTTGTATAGCAGGATCTTTATATATCACTGCCAATTGTGTGGTTGATAAGTTACTTGTGTAAGTGCCCATATCAGTCGCAGTCATACCTATTTTAACACCAGCAAGACCAGTCTGATCAAAACTTAGATTACCTTGTATGTCTGCTGGAGATCCTATAAAGTTTATAAGATTAGTTGCTTTCACACCCACAAAAGAAGAAGGTGATTTTATATTGACAAACATACTTAGATCAATAGTGTAACCAGTCCTAATCATACCAGCTAAACCTGTTTGTGTAAGATCTATGTTAGTGCTTATTGCACTTTCACCTGTTATCCTTATACGAGCATCTACATCTGGTAAGTTAAAGTTACTGCTCTGTGCTTCAGGTATGCCTACTAATTTAAAACCACCCAGTGCTGTCAAACTTATATCTGTAGCCATTGCTAAAGCTGTAACTCTATGTGTGACCACAGCTTCAGTTGTCATTGTGACACTTGCTGATACTGTATCTGGCACCACCCTTACTGGCTCTTGATAAGCTACTTGTATTATAGCATAGCCACCTATCCAATCACCATTATTTCTAAAATGTCCTTTTGTGGCATCAGCTGTATATGTGGCACAAGTCGCTGATGTGTTACTACAATTAAATTCTGTTGCTGTGCTGTATATTATATTAGTGCTTGTGTCATTTTCGTGACTCCAAGGCACTACATTTGCAGTGGATCCACTTGACAAAGTGGCCGCATTTGGATTGTGTCCAACACCAAAATTAGCATTAGTCACTTGACTGTAAGTTAAACCAGCCTGGTTACCAAGATCCCACACTATAACTTCTTCTGGTATATGCCAACCTTTCTTACCACCTGTAAATGAGGTGCCGCCGCTGGCATTATCTTCAATAGCACTTGGATATCTGTTTAATACATCATCACTATCTGAAGTTTTTAATACCGTTTGATCAGGTTGGTTAGTTGAATCCTCTAAATAATTTAACGACTCTACTGTTATAAAATCACTTTGTCCAACTCCTAATACTCTATTTTCATTAACACTTCTATTCCATATAAGGTGATTCCATAATTTTATATTCACAGTATCTATCTCAATTGAGCTGGTGTCAATCATTGAAGATGAATAAGTTAATGAGCTTAGACTATCATTGTGATAGTATAACTCGTCATTGCCTGTGCCATCGTGGGCATATATTGTATGATAAATGCCAGAAGGGGCTGAGCCCGCTGATAATCTACCAGCTAAAAATCCAAACTGTGTCCTAATATTTCTTATACTTGAGTTACTATCTGCTATGTGGCTACTAAAACCATAACCTTTTGTGCCCCATTGTGATTTAGTTTGATAAGGATTAGCACCAGCGAATACTTTAGTTATTGGAGCTGTTTTGTTTCTGGTCCTGCCAGTGTAATTTATTTTAGCACTTATATGATATACTTCTAAATTAATAGTGCTATGTGCAGTGCCACTTGGTGCTCTTAATTCAGCCCAGATACCAAAAGCATCTTTAGGATCAGTATCACCATCTGCTGGTGTATGTGTATCTCTGTCATCAATGTTTTTTATAACATCATCTATAGATACTGTTATTTCATATGAGGCTTTAGAGTCAGTTATAGTAGTTTCACTACTATTATATAATTGTGTTGTTTCAAAGTCACCACATCTTATAAAAATATTTTTATTTGCGGTGCCATCAGGTAAGTTACATACTATCTTGAATGTTAAACTATTGATAGTGGCTAAACTATCTACTTCTAAAAAGTCAAAACAAAATCTGGGCTGAGAGCCACTGGACATTTCAGCACCCGTAATACTTTCTATTGTGGCTATTTTTGTATCTGTGCTATAGCTATTTTTTAGTAAGAAAGCACCTAATCTTTGACCATTAACTTCAGTGTTAGTTGGTTGATTCCAAGCACCCCATATGGGTAACCTATAATCAGTTACTACATTTGATCGCGAAAGGTGATGAGCTATGTGGCTATCGTATGCTTCAGCTTCAAAACTTGTTGTTAAGTCTATATCGCCTGTGGAGATTGTTGGCATTGTATACTATCTCCCTTCATTATTATCTGAAACCTTGATCATTATGTGACATCCGCCCAACTTGATCCGTCATAGACTCTTACTTTGCTTGATGTTGTATTGAAATATATGTCACCTTGGTCTAAATCGCTTGATGGATCACTACTTGCTGTGTGTAATTTTAATAAACCACCTAATTTTGTTTTGTCTTTTGAAGCATCAACCCTTAACACATCATCTACATCATCTCCGTGGACTCTAAGGTCAATGTTTAATTTACCTGGATTTATTTTGATCTGATCGCCAATTCTAATTTTTTCTGTTTCAGCACTGCTTGATGCCGCTGTGCCTGTGTCCAATGTCCTAAAGCTAATCTCACCGCCCATCGCACCACTGTCGTGATCTTCAGAAGCTCTAATATCAACCGTCCCACAACCATAACTGAATACACTGTTACCAGCACCATCTGTGCCTTGGTAAGGTGCTCCAAAAAATCTAAAGATAATGTCACCTTCTTTTAAGTAAGCATCTGTGGTATAATCACCTGTGCCACCTCCTGTGTATCCATTTGGTCTCGCTTTAGCGGCCCATATGTTTGGATATCCGTCAACTGAGTTATTTCTTAATACCAATGATGGATATTCGTATCGTCCCATACCTTCAACCTGGACACCAGTATTGAATAACATAGTAGATCCAGATGAATCACCTTCAGGTGCTCCATAGTTGGCACCATTGTGTGTGCCTTGTCCTCTATGATTGACTACTAAACCTGCCGCACTATGTAATTCTACAACATTACTGTCTATTCTAACTTGACCTGTGCCGTTTGGTGTTAATTTTATATTTCCATTTGATGTTGTAACTAAATCGTTACCATTAACATCTAAGTCTCCACCTAATTGTGGAGTAGTATCTTCTGATAAGTTGTTTATTGAAACTGCTTGTGCTCTCGCATTCGTAAAGTATAAATTTGTTGATCCTTCAGTGATTTCATCACTGTTATCTTTTGTAGCAATTTGAGTTGCTATATAAGCCTTTGTTGATTGTTGTGAAGGTGGTCTTGTAGCACTATCACTTGCAAAATTATCTTCATCTATCAAACTTAATCCACCTGAAGCATCTACATAAGCCTTGATTGACTGCTGTGTAGCCAAGTGTGTAGCACTATTTGAAGCCATATCATCTTCATCTTTAACTATATTAGCATCTGTGACATCTACTGCTAAACTTATAGCACCTGATGATCCACCACCTGATAGACCGTTACCTGCCGTCACTGCTGTAATATCACCTGCTTCAGCTGAGCTCCAACTTAATGCACCAGATCCGTCTGTAATTAAAACCTGGTTTGGTGTGCCGTCATCTACGGGTAGTGTGAAAGCCACATTGGCCGCAAGTGCTGTTGGTGCCTTGATTGATATTTGATGGACACCATTATCTGATGCCTCTTTTAATACAAGGCTACCTACTGCCGCACTACTCGTGCCAGCAATCTTTAAATCACCTTGTATGTCAGGATTCAATACATCAATTTTTTCTGTATTTAGATTGATGAAGTTTGAGTCCAACTCGTTGTGAGTAAGACTTGATCCTTTGTTTAAGTTTGAGCTTGTTACTGTTGTAGAAGTCAAACTCCTTGTAGTAATGTTAGCCATCGTTTATCTCCCTCTTAAGATTACTCCATTGTAATCGTTAAAGCACTTGCATTTATTTGCATAGTATCTCCAGATGTAACTGTTTTTGGTGTAGTAAGAGCACCGTGAAATAATAAGTTACCGCCTGTTAAGGCATCGTAGATACCTATGTGAGTTACTTGAGCACTGTAATTTCCTGTTGCTTGTGGGAATACAATCGCTTGAGTATTTGTAGCTGAGTTACCAGATATTGTAAATGTTAGTGTGTCTGAAGCATTTGATCTTGCATAAGCAGTGCCTGATCCTGAGATCTCTGTGCCTGTGCCAGAGTTGTCATCTGTTGGACCTGCTGTAGAGTGTAAACTTATATAGATACCATCACTGTCATCAGCACTTGTATTAGCCTTTGGTGGTGTATATTCAGCACCGCCATTGTTTTTAAACAAATGATTCAACAGCTTGTTTTCTAAATAGTTTGAAGCATTATTAGCCATTTTGAGTCTCCTTTATATAAAGTTAAATTCTTTAATATCAATTGATATCAGTATTTATATGTTTCTCACACGATGTATAGTGGTAATAGAAACTTTATATCGTTTGGCCAGTTTACTTAATGTTTGATCGCTGGCTCTGATCTCTTTTACCTGCTGGGCATTAAGTTTTCTCACAAATCCTTGCCTGCCAGCACTTATCATATCAGCCATATTCTGTTTCTGTGTGCCTATACACAAGTGAAAGGGATTAACACATTTAGGGTTATGGCATAAATGCCTTATAACCTTGTCGTTTGGTATCTTTTTTTGGTTGTGTATCCGCCAACTGGCCCTGTGTGCCAACTCCTTACCAAATCTGCCGTAACCATTCTTGTATTTGCCTTGCCACTTCCAGCAGTGCTTTCTTGGGTCTTCTGCTTTTGGCCATTGAAACCAGCTATAAAACTGCCAGGCCTCAAGATACCAAGGATCTTTACAAGGTGTGATTTTCATATGATTTACTCTGCTCTGTTATTGATATTTAGCGGCATTATTACCTGGTGGGACAAGCCCACAAAACAATTGGCCAAGAAGAAAGAGACGAAGTCAAGAGATATGAAAAGGCGAATGCCTTTTTGGTTGAGAGCGAAGCTCTTGACCAGACAACGAGAGACACAAGCAGAGTGCTTGAGCACTCACACCACGGGCCAAGTGATATATCATTTATCTTCATTTAGTATTATAGCTATCTATCATATCTGATTATTGTATCACCATACTTGATCAAATGCTTCGCATTCAATCATCAACCCATCTAAAGATGGGTCGTAGTTTTAAGTTGTTTTGTATTTGAAAGTAGTAAGTTATACTCAGGAAGCCAGAAAGTAAAAAAAAATATTTTCCAGGACCACATTGTTTATCGTATCTTGTTTATACCCTTGACTTGGTCTCGTCTCAATGTTATGAGTTTATGTAACTGCCTGCCTACTTATACGGCCTAACACCTGATCATTAACATCGTATAATCCACTTACATCGTTATTTCGCGATACCGCTTCTTATACGGGTGGGTCTTTCTTTAACCCCATTGTATCATTATACTATTTTTAAATTGGCTTTAGCAACCTTTATTTCTGGTATTTTGCTTTTTATAATCTTAATACCATCTACAGCTACTTTTATTGTGCCCAATTTGGGTTTTTCTGGCACTACTTCAACCTTTATATCTTTTGGTTTCATTATTTCCCAATTGGTCCTTTTAAAGTAACCACTGTTATATCGCTTGGCATAATTTATGTCAGCCAGCTTATACTCCCAGTGATCGTTATACACTGAGTCTTTGACTTCTCGTTTAACCCATACAAGATTGGACTGACCTTTTGCCGCTTTTGGTATTTTAGTTGGATCTGCCTTTTTTCCCATAGTAATATTATTTATAAGAAAATAGAAAAATCACGAGAAAACGGTTGATATTTTATTCTTTTTACTATATAAATAATATTAGCATTGTTAACTTAGGCATAGTTATAGTGCTCCCTAAAGATAGACTATAGATCTATCTTCTTAGTAGTTGTGTTTCCTATACTGCCATAGTCGCAACTCCTATTATCTAAAACGGTCCTGCTATTTTTGGCCTAACACCTGAATAGCAAGGGCCGTTTTTTTATGGGTATAGTTATACCCAGAAGGTGCTTAAACCCCACTGTGTGTGCTTCTATGTGCTTCTAAATTATGAAAATATGATGGTTTTATATTGATTGTAGTAATATTCGTCATTATCCACCTCATATGCTTCATATCCATAAAAGTGTAATAGATACTCACAAAAGGTGAATCTGAATAAGGGTGTGCTAAATTTTAGATCTGGTATTGCTTCAAGATTAAGCGAAGAAAGTTGCGATGACATTTGAAGCCGCCAATATAACGATACCAAAAAGTATTGACCAAACTCTTGTGTCAAGTTTCTCAATCTTTTTATCTAACGATCCTAATGTAGTTTCAATATGAAAAAGGTGGTTGTCTTTAATTGTTTTAATATCTGTAGAGATTATTTTAGTGTCTATTTCCAGTTGTGTAAGTCTAACTTCTTGTTTAGCTTTTTTCAACTGTAACTTGTCCATTAAACCCCAATCCATTTCTTGATCAATTTCCAAAGTTGTTTAAATGGCCATTTGATTACACACCATACACATATACATTTACATACTTTATATTTCATATGTTAATCTCCTAAGAAGATGCTACTGCACCATCGTCTGCTATATATTTCCAGTTACCAGATCCAGTTGTGTGACAATATATTAATTTATTCTTACTGGCACTGGCACCATCTGTTGTTAAAAAAGCAACATCACCTTGTTGTGGCGATGCTGGTAAAGAAGCATAAGCTACTGGTTTTAAGTTGATAAAGTTTTCAATATTGACCATAGAGGTCGCTGATTTGACAGTAAGGTTGCCTGAAGCTGTGCTGACAGCTGTAACGGCGGCTGATATTTCGCCTGAGCTTTCTATCTTAGCGGCACCACCAGCAGTCCCTAAACCATCAATTACAGCCGTCAGCTCGTCAAGAGCGGCTTTTAAATCAGCCCTTGCATTTGCTGGTGAATCTGTAGCATCGTTTAAATTTGTAGTTGATACATTACCTGAATTGCCCCAAGCCATATGTATGCCTCCTTTAATTTTATAACATTATTTATTAAATTTCTCTGGGTCTTATAACACCATCTTCAAACACATCTATAACGGGAGTGCCGTATGCTAATATATCTATAGTGCCATCAGCTTCAGTTATTGAAGACCCATTGTATTTTAATAATCTCACCGTCTTGTTTGCTTTGCTTACTATCTGCGGTGACAACACATCGCTGGATCCATCCTTGTGTGCTGATAGAAATAAGCCTTTTAAAGTTGTGATCAATGTGAAAGGTATAACCCTTGCTGATGCTGAGCCTCCATATGTGCTTAGATCTTGATCATATAATTTTTCTTCTTGGTATACGGGATTCTCAAATAAGATATACAAGTTGTTTAGACTTGGTGCTAATCTCTTTGTGCCTGCCGCATTAAAATTTTCTACATATACAGTAACCCTCACATAACGAGCAGTGAAGTCTGAATATTCTGCTATGTAACCTGGCTTACACCAATTCAACACCCAAAAGTGTGTCAGTGTGCCAGTATCTGTGTTATCTGCTGTGTAAGGTGCTACGGTTGTAGCACTACTCATATCAGCATTGTTTGAATATTCTATTGTGACCAAACTATCACCTGTAGTGCCTACTGTTATTCTTGGCACAACTGTCTTTACACTGCCAAAATCAATTATAGCAGTTTGATATCTTAATGGCTTACCAGGTGCTCCGCCATAACTCGCTCCTGTGTATTGTGTCCAACTATCATAAGTGCTCCAACCATTTGAAAGGTTGGCCCAAGTAGCCGTGCCATCTACTATTAATACATTATTTTCTACATATCCGTTACTTGGCATTATGCGAATCCTCCTGAAGTGGCATCAGTTACACTAACAGTCTGTGAGGTTGTGCCTGTTACTGTAGCTGAGCTTGACTGTAAGAGTGTGCTATTCACACCTTTTACAGCATATATCTTAAAGTTTACATTGTCTCCAACTACAAGTTTTTGTCCGCCTATACTATAGAATGTGTCTTCACTCTTACCTGTTTTGGCCGCTCTCTGTGTTTCGTGGTCTGTGCCACCATTTATATTTAAAATAAATTTTATAGCAGTGTTTAGACCATCTGCTTCAGTGATCTCAAATTGTATGAAAGCACCAGAGCTATCTGATCCACTTGCTGTATCAATAGTTGTGCCTGCTACAAATGAGTCAGTTGGTTTAAATATTTTATCAGCCTTGGCCGCTTGTATTGGTGATAGATCAGTATCTTCTTGTTGCTCAGTAACATCATAGATATCATTTTGATGCTCCAATAATGTAAGATCAACTGTGCCATCGTAATTTAATTTTTGTGCTATAACTCTAAACATCTTTTCATTGAATAGATAATTTAATGCTGTTGCTCCAGCCATATCTCCCAATTGTTTAAATTTATGTGTGAGTCTTATAAGCTCACCAGCCACAATGTTTTGTCCTTCATTGCTTACTTTTATTTGCACCGTGATTTGTTTTCTTGATCTTCTAACCAAGTATTCAGCAAAGTCCAGTGCTCGCTCTCTCCTTGTTATACCAGGTGCTCCAAGATCCAATATCAATGGCTCACTGTTATCATCGCTTAAGAAACTGTTATTAGTGTAATACACTGTATCTGATTCAAAATCTTTTTCTTCATTAGCGAATGTAACCTTGGATTGATTAAATCTTGCATTTTTATCATCACTGGTAACAGCGATAGCACCTATTATGTGCTCATCGTCTATAAGTTGTAAGTTGCTTGGTGTAGATTCAGCAGTTTCAATGTTTAGTGAATATTTCCCATTCACATAAGGTAAGAAACCTCTACAGCTTTGCATAATTTGTTTTGTGTTTTCAAACATAGTTTGATTTGTGTCAATAACATCGTTAATCAACAAGAAAGTAGCAGTGCCTAAGCTCTGTCCAAAGTTTGGTGTCTGATTACAAGTGCCTCTTGCTGTATGAAAGTCAGCAAAATTAAGTCTATTGTCATTTAGTCCTTTACCATATCTTGGATTTCTTAAAAAATCTAATAAACAGTCTGCTGGGTTATTTGAATATGAGAAACTTCCTGTTTCTGATTCATATGATGAAGTGTTGTTTGCTGTATCCTTAGAAGAATAAGAAGTTAATACTTTCTTACCCCTAACTATAACATTGATAGTTGGTATCCCACCCCAGGGATTGAATATTGTTTGATCACCATCATCATTAAATTCTGCTTTGACCCATTCAAACCTACAAGCCACATAAGCCACACCTCTCAACCTATGATCATCTGTCCATAAGTTATGCTCTTTTAATAGACTTGAAGCTGATTGGTCTTCTGATCCTGTAAAAAATTCAAAGCTGGCTCTTGAAGCACCATTAACATAGAAACTTGATGTTTCGCCATCAAAGTTTGTCTTATTAACAGTCCTTACACCACCTGTAGCAAAGCTGGATAACACTTGTCTCTCATCATTTATGTATATGCCTTGAAAGCTATCTATGTCTCCTTCAGCTACAGCCAAACAAACATATAGATACTTGTTATCACTACTTCCTGATCCTACGAATACTCTTACACCACCTATTTTTCTCTCACCATATACCACTGGTATCCTCGCAACATTTGATTGCTTGTTTACTGTTATACCTTGTAGATTGGCTTCAAAGTTTTCACCACCTGCGAAAGAAGGAGTGTCAAAACTCATTCCAAAGAAACCTAAAAAGCCACTGACTATATTAGTAACACCTTTGATGATACTACGACCTATATCAATTATACCTTTTACGACTTTCTTGAATGCTTTTGTAACTGTTTTGATTGGATTACCACCGCCCATTATAATTCCTTCCTATAGTTTACTGTATTTAACTGATAACCCATCCTGTTGAATACACGATTCAAATATCTTTCTTGTCCTGGCCTTTGCATATAGCTTACTACTATACTACGAGCACCTCTGTGCTTGGCCCATTGCTCAAAAAACTGTATCATCTCTTTACCAAAGTTTGCCTTACCATACATATTGTTTGGATTATTCACAAACCAATGGTATGCTACAGCTTCTGGCTCATAAGTCATATAGATATTGTTTAAACCACCAGCTATGTAACCAAAAGGTGTGTCAGTGTGATCAACTAACACATAGTTAAATCTATCACCCCTGCCTATGCTGTCAAATATGAAGTTTTCACAAAATTCAGGGTTAAAACCTTCAGTTGTATTAAAAATTTGCTCATACTCCATTTCACCAAGGCATACACAATGTGGTATGTCTTTATATTCAGCTGGTCTGAAGCTTGTTAAGATCTGGGGCCCCAATGTATGTCTCCTATCATTGCTGAAGCATATTGAAAGCCTTTGTCACCACTAAAATACACACTGCTATTGTATCGCTTTGTAGCTCTTTGTGAGTTTGAGTTTGTTATCCTGCCCTGCTTCTGCTCAAAGTTAGCCCAATGTGTGGCTACACTAACAGAGACTAATGAGTTGTTATCTGCTTCACTAAAATTCCAATTACGGATCAAGCCGTCAAATAATGTAAATGTGCGATTGGTGTCAAAAGCATCACCGTTAAAGTAAGTCCTATAAATCACTACTCTTTTATTCACTATATTATAGTTAATAAGGTCATCAACCATTGATGTGTCAACACCTGATAGACTTAAATTAATAGCATTCACTTTTACTTGTGTTGTTTCAGTTGTTGAGCTAAATGTAAGAAAGTCACCCACAGCTGAATAAGTGTTTGATCCTGAATCTGGTGCCGTAGCACTATCATAATCTATATCTGTAAAATTATCTGTGAAATAAAGAGATGGTGTTATATGGACTTCTACAAGGTGTGCTACTCTTACTGAATCTTGTTGTATTGATCCAGTTTCACTTCCATTGAATAAGTCTGTGTTTGTAAATCTGGCCATTATACTGCCTCAAAAAATTTAAATTTTAGATTACTAAATCTATCTGGTCCCATCTCATAGCTAAATTCATCACCATCAAGTCTTACTGTAAGCTCAAAGTTATCTTTTGATTCAACAGTGTGCGAGCTTGTTACTACAGCAGTCAGTCCTGGCTCAAATGTCAGTGTTGTGCCTGATACACCTGTAACCATATATGCTTTATTGTGACCAGTTGGCCCTGAAAATTTTATCATATCACCTATACCAAACTCATTGCTACCAACAGTTGTAACGGTCCTGCCGCCTACACTATTACCAGCACTTAAAGCCTCTGAGGCTGATTGTGTGCCTGTCACTGAAGTTAAATTGGTTGGTGCTATTGTAAAAGAAGTGAAAGCACCTCTCTTTTGTATTAAGAATCCATATATTTTTCTTGTTTCAGCTTCTGTCATTGGTGGCATATCAACTTGTCCTGACCAAAATTGTCCGCCAAAGCTTCTAACCTGGCTTCTTCCTGATACAGATGTTGTAACAATAGTAGCTTGATTTGATTGTAATTGTAAAGCCCTAATATCTACTGTTGTGGGCAATATCGCATTAAATTCTGCTGGCATTATATCTTAATTCCTTTCATTATGCTGTTATACTCCTACGACCACCATCGTTTACAGCTTCATTAACAATTGACACTATAGCATCTCTTTGCTCAGCTAAAGCACCTGTGAAACTCTGTGAATCTATGGCTTCTACTCTGAAGTTTACAACAACTTGTTGTCCGCCCAATCTATCATTTGGTATTATACTTCCATTTGAGCTTGGTGAGAATAGCTCTGGTCCTTGCTCTCCAACAAGATAACTTTCACCTTCTCTAACTGGGCCACCAAATCTTCTTGGTGAGTATTGCTGTGATCTGATTGCTGATATTTGGACAGCACCAGCCGCCGCACTTGCCGCCGCCGCTATAAAGTTAAACGGTGGTGGATATGTTGATAAAGCTCTTGTAACTGCTTTAGCAGTATCAATTATAGCCTGTGCTAATTGAAATGCTTTGTAAGCCTCAAATGCCTTCTTGTTGATCTTGGCCATATTTTGTAAAGTCTCAAGACCCATTTTCTTACTAAATTCAACTCTATCTCTTTCAAATAATTCTTGGTCTTCTGCTTCTTTACGAGCAGTATCAGTTTTTACACCAGCTTCTTCTAATCTTTGTTGTATACCACTTACTTTTGCTTCTCTTTCAGCATCAGCTATGGCTTTTAATTTCTTTTTCTCTAATGCTTCAGTAAGTTTGGCATACTGCACCGCTGTAAGGTAACCATCTCTATAGCTACTCTCAATTATTCTTTGTCTATTAGCATACTCCATCTCTAACTTACGAGTTGAGTCACCTAATATTTCAGCGAATAGTGTGGCCGCTTCCATTTGTTTGGCCAAGTCATCATTTACAGCCTTCTCAACAATTTTCATTCTCTTGTTAACAGCTTCAAGTAAAATCCTTACTTTCTGATCTTCAATTTGTTTAAATAAATCTCTTTTTGCTACTGCTTTACCATTTAAATTCTTATCTGAAGCTTCAATAACAGCTAACTGTGTTTTTTGATAGTCTTCAAGTATCTTTAATTGTTTCTTTTTCTGGTTGTCAATGGTTTCAGTCTCACTCATCAGGCTCTCTTTCAATCCTGTGAATGCTTTCTCATTAGCTTTTGCCTGTTTCAACAGTTTCTCATCAGCCATTTTTAAAGTTTCTTCAATGTGCTTTTCAATAGCTTTAGCTTCTTCATTTCTCTTCGCGGCCAACATCATTCTGTAAGCTTCTTCTAAAGCCGCTTTCTTATTATACAACTGAAGATAAAGCACTTCTTCTTCTATTAATGTTTCTCTAAGATCAACGACACCTGGGAATAATAGATTTGGATCTATTTGTGTGCCTATATCTTCTTTTGATCTAATGTTTTTAAGATGTGGATCTTTCTTGATCATTTCATCTAATTGTTTATTGATCATTGTCAATTCTTCATTAGTCATACTAAGGTCAGTATTAAGGTCACCTGTATATTCAACCTCTTGTAACTCACCTTTAAATTCTCTAAATTTTGATATTAATAAGCCTAAAGCACCTGTGAATACCGCTATGGCTCCAAATATTATATTTCTTTTTGTAGTGGCATTGAAAGTTATCATAGCCGCATTCATACCCATAATAGCCGTTGTAATGTTAGCGAATGCTACAGCTACTTTTAATGCTATCATTGTGCCAAAAGCAGTTACTACTAAATCTAAATTATTAATAAGAGCTTTGAATATTGCGGCTGTGGCTCTAACTGCTGTGCCTAATGCTTGTCCAAGTTGTTTGGCGGCTTCTTTACTATTCATAGCAAAGTCTTTCATATCTAATGCTATGGTCGTTAATGCTCCAGCAAAGCCTCCTTCACCTATGGCTACTGCCACTTCTGCTATAGCATCTTTCATATTTGATATAGCACCTGTTAGTGTAGCACTTCTGGCCTCTATGGCACCAGCAAAGTCAACTTTACCAACATTTTCTAAGAAACCTACTATACTCGCAGAGTCATTTTCAATTTCTTTTGTTATACCTCTAAATGATACTCTTAATTTGTCACCTTCCGTCCTTACTTTAATACCAAGTTGTTTAAGCATTTCAAATTCACCAGTTGTGGCATTGAATACTGCTTTAGCAACTTCATCAAGTCTTTTACCCATACCAGCCGCTATGTTACCAAGGTTTTTCATTTGCTCTTCTGTTGGATTCAATCCAGCATTTCTAAGAGTTATGAAAGCATTTGATACTTCGTCTAATTGAAAGGTTGTTTTGGCTGTAAATTTACGAAGCATTTCAAAGCTCTTACTTGCTTTCTCCGTGCTTCCTTCTATTGTTACGAGTGTAGCTTTAAGATCTTGAAAGGTCCTGATGGTATTTACTATACCTTTGATAACCGCGAAACCTCCAAGTGCCGCACCCACTTTTAATAAGGTGCTCTGTAAGCCACCCATACTGGTATTCAATTTCTTACCAGATCTGTTTAGGTTATTGATATTCTTTTGGGCAGAGTTAAAGGCACCACGAGTCTTATCTTGGGCTTGTATGTTTATATTTAGGTTTTCGCTCATTTGCTCTCGCCTTTTTCTCTCTATCGTTTTTTATTTTAAGAAATGCAAACCACCCCTTAAACTCTAACTGGGACATTGACAATACTGACTCTACACTACATTTTAGATAATCAGCAAGGGAGTATATGCTATACATATCTCCGTCCCCTATTAGTTTCCCTCAATCTCCTCTAACGACATATCACTGGCCGTGTTTAATGCAGTAGCTATTCTTATTATTATTTGTGGATCTACTTCATTTAAAAGTGCTGATTTGTCACCAATTGAAAACAATCTCTCGCCATCTTTATCAACGGCTTTCAAGATTATAGTCTCAACCAATGCTTCATCACTCTTACCTTGCTGTGTGAGAGCCATTATTTTTGATTCAGTCTTCATTGATGCTATAGATCTGTAGTAAACATCCACTCCCCATTCATCAATGTGTAATTTGTGTAATTTCCCGCTTAATTTATCTTTGAAGTGAGCGGTTGCCTTCTTCATTACCGTGTTAGTCATCGTGCTAATCTCCTTGTATTAAAATACCCCTTCACTTTACGGGCGGTTGGTTTCAAGATCCCTGAAGGTGCTTGTTTGGATCTTCCCTTTTCCAACTGCTCAATATAAGGCACATTATTTGAAATAATCATACCTCTATCGTCAGTCTTCCAAGCCTTTCTTGCCCTGCCAGATCGTATTGGAGTCTCCTCTTTTGCGATCTGTAATGCTCGTTTAGAAACATCACGAATCATCTGATCAACAGCTCTCTGAAGACCAGATAAATCCGCTTTACCTTTAATACGAGCCTGTATCATTAATTATGCGATTTGAGCAAATGTCAAATTGCCTGTGCCTTGTGCCGCGAAGCTGGCTTCAACAACACCATCAACTGAAGATGATATTGAAAAAGATGTAATGATACAACTTCCTGAGATTTTAGTATTGTTTGATGATCCTGCTTCGCCTGAAGGGTAAGCTTCAAAAGTTGCGATTGCTTCTTCACCTGTTTGAGATACTAAATCATCAAGTTTTTCTTGGACTGTGTTAGTGCCGTCAAAATATACATCACCTGAGATTGTAAAAGTATGCAATCCTGGTTTGTATTGTCTTGAGCCACCTGAGCCCATATTTGTTGTTTCTACTGTGTCTTGTGTTTGCTCAATACTGAATGATCTTAGGTTACCAACAGCTGTCATTGATAAAGAATCACCTGTGTCAGCAAGTTTAAGAGCACCGTCAAAGCCATTAAATGTAGCCATTTTTAGTCTCCTTTGTTTTCATCTGAAGGATTAATTTCCTCAGATATTTCTTTGGTTTCGCCTAAGTCAATGTTAATTGGCTCTCCATCGTTAAACGGTGAGTCAATTTCTAAATCACTTGCTTCAACCTTGACTTTGGCTTTACGAGTTTTAGCAGGTGACTTTGATGGTTTTGCTGGTGCAGAGTTTGTCCAACTCCAACCTTCTTCTTCAACCATCTTTCTTGCTTGTGTTAAGTTACAAACAAATTCTTCTTGGTCCTTATATATGATTCTTAATCCCATTATACGGCTCCTTTAGTGTATTTATATAAAACCTTAAATGTTATATCAACTTGGCCTATTGGATATACCGTGCCATCATCAACTGTTACAGTTGTAACATAACTATTAAAGGCTTTTGAGTTTCTACTACGATCAACTTCAAGTTTTTCGCAGATGGCTTCAATAATAGCATTTCTCTGTGTGTCTATATTATTGTTTACGGTTGTGGCTGAGCTTGATGCTCTCACATAAGCGGTAATAGTATAATCTATATCACCAAATCTTAAATCAGTCATAGTCTCATCGCTACGGGCTTCTGTTGTAGTCCGCACCATAATACAGGGGTATTGCTCTATTGAAATATTTGTTGTGTTTATTGGGTTTCTTGATACTAACTTCACTTCAGGGACGGTAATCCCTTGTAAATCAGTAACAATGTCTAATGCTATATCTTCTCTTACAGACATAGATTACCTTACCAATCTGCCAAAATGCTCTGGTTGTTTCTCTGAATCTTCTACTGTGCCATCTCCATCAAAATCGTATTCAATACCATCTTGTAAAAGCAGGTCCATTTCTTCTCTAAATTTACTCTTGTAGAAGTCTATCATCATTCTGAATCTGTCTGGCTCAGCTGAGTGTTGTGTTAGTCTTGGGAATATGTAGTATGCGAGTGTGTGAAACACTGCCGCTCTCTTAAATTGTGCGGCTGATAATTTTGTTAAATCCATCTCTAAATTAGTAGTTGCGAATAAGGCCCTGCCTGAGTAACTTCTGCTGACCTTAGCCCACCATTCTATTCTTAATAATCTTTGTATATCCGCAGTGGTCTTAGAATGTAGATCACTAAAGTCTATGATACCAAACTCTTTTATAGTTGGCTCATATTCTAATAAGTCGTTGTCTGTAGCATAGTTGCTCATATGGTGCCTCCTTTTTTAGCATTTGGGCGATACAGTTAAGCACCGCCCAAATAATGTTATCAATCTGATTCAAACTAATGATTAGTCTGAGTCTGATCCAAGTAATTTAACACCGTGTGCATTTTGAAGAATCGCTTCTCCTTTTACCATACTCATCATAACATCAGTAGATCTTTTAGCTACTTGATATTGTGTTTGCATATTGATTGTGCCTCTTTGAGCATAACCAATGGCTGATGGTGCAAATACGGCACCAACTGCATTAAGCTCTGAGTTTGAGTTTGAGTCTAAGTCTCTTTTTACAAGAGATGATTCAAACACTTGACAGCCAGCTAATGAGCCAATGTAGTATTGTCTTAGAGTTGAGTTACCAATCTCAGAAGCGGCTAAACCAGCACCCGTTGTAGAGTGTGTTAGCAATTTCTTTAATTGTAGAGCTTGTCTTGGTGAAACAACTGCCGCTAATGGGCCAGTTACTTTCGCCGCTCTTAAAGTTGATACTGCTTCAAAGAAGTTATCAACAGTGATTGGTGAATCTTCTGTCCCAACTGAAGCTGAGAATGAGGCAAATAATGCGAAAACATCAGTGTCTATTTTCTCTGCGATAGCCTGACCAGCATTAAAGCCTAAGTCAGCCATAACATCTCTTTCAGATGAATCTCTTAACATATCTGTTACATCAAAGTATGTCCCAATTTCTGCTAAAGTGATATCAACTGAAGTTGTGTTTGTGCCTATTGCTGTTGGTGCCGTGCCGTCTGTTAAATCAGCGGCCGCCACACTTGCCCAAATGGGCACTTGCATAACTTTACCTGCCCCTGTTGGGTAAGAAAAGTTATTAACTAATTGTCTTGAGACACTTGATTCGTATGCGGCGAATTGAGCATCAGCAAGGAGTTTAGTGAATAATTCACTATTGTTTGTTGTTGTATTTTGAGCCATTTTATTTCTCCTTTATGGTCAATGTTTAATATTTGGACTTGGTTTTATCCAAGTAATCCTGATAGATCTTTCTATCAGAAGGTTTCGTCATATCCAATTTGCTTATATCAAACTTTTCACCGCTTCCAGCATTACCAACTTTTGTTTCACTGCCAGCACCTGATGGGCCAGCGGCTACAAAATGTTGATTAACTGTTAAAAATTCTTTAACCAAACCGTCAATGTTTAGATGTGATCCATCTTCTCCATATCTTGTTTGACCTGATTTAGGATCAACAACTTCAACCTCACCAGCTTCATTCAACTTAACTTGGTCTTTGAGTAGTGTCGCCACTTGATTTGGATTCACAGCACGGTTTTTAGCCGCTATGTCAACCAAACTCCCATCAACCTTGATAGTTTTGACTTGTTTCATCAGTGTGTCAATTTGGCCATCTTTCTTTTCAATGGTTTCTTTTAACAACTTCTCAAACTCGCCTTTGGCTTTGAGCTTGTCTTGTCTCTCCTTTTCAGCCTTCATTGATAATTCGTTGTAATATTCTGGGTCAATCCCATCGTATTTCTTTTCAAATTTTCTTCGCTCTCTTGCGATTCTATCTGCAACTACTTTATCCAAGTCAGCCTGTGTAAAAGTCTTTGCCTCATTTATTGAATCTGTAGATACTACATCTTCAGCTGTAGCCTGAGTTGGCTCAGTGTTTTTAATTTCCGTTTCACTCATCGTTTTCTCCTTTTTTAAAAGTTATAAGTTTAACTCCAACAATATATTTGTTGTGATATACATATTTAGTCCTTGCTCAGCTTCTTACGAGCTTCGTCAAGGTTTTTCTTACTCTGTTGTATTATGACAGGCACTGGGGCACTGTTTTTACCACCTTTGGTGTAGTTGGGGTGGCTCCAAAAGTATACACAGTTTTTTAGATTATTGTCATCTTCAAAACCCTGTATCAATTCATCTAAAACTTCTACATCATCTGGCACATTAAGATATATCACGGCATCGTAATAAGCATCTTGCCAATACATATCCAAACGATGTATCTGGCTGTGATTATAAGGCTCAAACCTTATACGGCCGTGTATAAAGCTCTCAAGGCTCCAGGGACATACCCGCTCAATAGAGCGAAAGTATTCATACCAGTTAATCATTTAACCTCTTGATCTTTTAGCTTTACCTGATTTATATGATTTTTTTGATTTTTTTGAAGTTTTCTTGTCTTTTTTAGTCATTTTCGCCATTTTCTTCTCCTTTTTCACTAAAAAGAGCTGATATCTCTGGGTGTGTAGCAAGTATTTCTTCTTTGCTCATACCTTGTTGTATCATCTCCATCATATGTGTAACTAAATTATCCGCTGTGGTTACAGGGGTGTGTGTTAAGGTCGTTGCTCCACCTTCTTGGGTTGAAGCTTTCACTTCAGCCAACAAATCTTCATCTTTTATAAGAGCATCAGCTAACATATTGTCAATCTCTGCGATCAACTTGCTATTGTTTGGCATAACCTCTTTTGCTGTCTTTAATAATGCGATAGTATTCGCTTTGTCGTGTATATTAAAGCTATCTGGATAGTCAATTAACATATCTTGTGTGCTTAAACCTTGATACAAAGCATATAGATCCCAAATGTGCTCTTCAGCTAACTGTAAGTTATCTGCTTTGCTTGATAATCTACTATTCAATAGTTGAAAATCAACTTCAAGTGCCACACCTGACATTGGTGTAGTAGTTGTTGATCTAACACCACCCATATTAGCCATTCTATTGATGCTGTTTATCTTCTTATCAATACTGTCTAATATTTGATTTATACCTGATCCGTTTGGCTCAAGTAAGAATGGTTTTAAGTTTGGATCTATATCATCTGGTAATGTTATAATAGCACCAGCACCAGCAGAAGCCTGTGTTGTATTAGTTTTAACAAGACTTGGGTGATTTGATATTCTAATTAGTTGCTCTAATTCTGATAATTCGTTGTATACAGCTCTCTGTGTGTCAGCTATGTCACTTAGGTCACTTATACCAACACCTTTGCTTTGACTACGACCAGCATAAACACAAACATAAGGCACTTTGCCAATATTGTTTGGTATTTCATCTACTAATTCAGCTGGATCATTATTATCTTTATCAGTTAATTTTTGATATATCCTTGTGCTCTCTGGTGTCACAGTCCTATAGTAAGCACCTGATTCATCTATACCATCTAATAATGTTATCTCTGTTAATTCATATACACCTGAGCTTTGTCTTATATATTTCCAATCTAAGACATTTTCTGGTGTGTATAGAGAAAGGTATGGTCTTATACCTTGATTTAATTCTTCAGCTCTTGTGGCTACTATTGTCCTTGGCTTATCAACCGCTATCCAACAATGTCCATAAACACTTGAATATGTGCTAACATCTTTCATAAAAGCATCAAAGCTTCTGCCGTCTAAGTCAGCATCTCTATAGAAGTTGTCTATGTTTGGGTCATTGTTTAATTCACCATATTCTCTCTTTGGTGGGTTTCTAAATAAGAAACTGTTGTAAGTCTCAATCACTGATTTACAGTGATTATCTAAAGCCACATTCTTAATTCTGTTGTGATATTCATCATCTGACTCTAATACATACTTGGTAAGATACATACCAGCACGAAAGTCATTGCCTCCGTTGTATGAGTCGCTGTAATAAGTCCATCTTCTTATATTCTTCTTCCAGTCTGGATGGACGGGCAAACCAAAATATTCTATTCTATATTCTATATCAAAAGCATCGTAGATCTGTGACATTGTGTCTCCTTACTGAGTCATCATATTAAAGGTTTGCGGTGTATTGTTATTTATTTCAATTGATCGCCTGATTGGGTATAGATACTCAATAAGGTATCCTATCGCATCCGCCATATGCGAAAGGTTATCTGAATCATCTGGCTGTGATGTGCCAGGTTTGTATATCATTCTACTCAAACTCTTAATCACCGCTTTACAATTTGGTGTTATCCAAAGTTTCTGTTGTCCATTAGCACTCTTCAGAGCACTATTGACAGCATTTATTCTGTCCCTTACCGCGGGGTTTCTTGACCTTGTATAGCAAGTAAAACCAGCATTTTGTAAAATACTAAGGTCTGTCCTGCCTCCAGCACTTGTTTTTCTCTGTCTTGATGCTGAGTCTGGATATACCACAACACGGTGTTTAGGGTATTTATGCTTTATCTCCTTGACTATTTCATCTGTGTTGGATCCTAACATAGCTATCTCATCAAAACACAATATACCTTCTGGTATCCTACAACATATAGCCGCACTCATTGGGTCTATGTTAAAGTCCATACCAACCAATATCTCATATATCTCTTTTGGTTTCTCTTTATGATATATGCTATGTGGTCCATAAGAAAAATATATCTGCCCTGAGTAAGTCTCAAAAGAAGCTTCATACTCTTGTCTAAATGTCCGCTCGTCTAAATCAGCACGAGCCTGCTCTATCTCTTCAGCTGGCACTTGATTACCTTCAAGTGTTGTAAATTGAAAGCTGGCCCAATTCTTAGGATCTATACTTGCTTGTTGATATAGCTCATATGCCCAATTGGCTATACCTTTTGGTGTGCCTGTAAAAAGAGCACCTCCTCCAGTGTCTGATAGTGTGGGTCTCAACACTTCGTAGAATGCTTCAGCCTGTATGTCTTGAAATTCATCTAAAATTATGTAATTTAAGCCTAAACCTCTTAACCTGTCAGGCCTATCCGCGGATCTGAGGGCTATCAGGCTACCATTTACTAATCTTATAGAAAGATCTGATTCGTTTATCTTCTTGGCCCATTGTAGATCAATTAATTTATTCTTTAGCTTATCCCATACTATCTGTTTGGCCATACTGTGTGTGGGTGCTATATACCAAACCGTTTGATCAGGTTGGCTTGCGGCTTTACATAATTCTCTTATCGCGAGGTGTGTTTTACCTACCCTACGACCAGCCACCATAACTTTAAATCGTTTTGTGGAGTCAGAGACTTGCTTCTGTGGATTGTTTAATGGCATTGTAGTATTATTTATTTAGAGATAGAAGTTATACAACAACACAGCGAATATGATATGTATTATAGTCAGTGAAACTATGTATATCATTTAAGACTTTTTTCTCTTGCTAAAACTAACCAAATATTTGGTCCGCATATTTCTAATCCCAAACCACCTGGCATAACAATTATATTCACTTTGTCATTACTATCTTGTAGCTTACGGGCAATTTCAAAAATAGTATCATCTTCAAGTGTAATTATTTGTGGTTGTGATATACCTGATATCTTTTGTGGATCATTTTCGTCTTTTAATCTTTCAAGCACCTTAAGGTGACCTGGATTGTTGGCTTTCTTCTCTTCTTCTTGTTTCTTTCTCGCCAGCATTCTATCCCATTCAGCTTTTTTCACTAACATTGGACTACTATCTCCACTGTAGATGCCTACACCTGGATATTTTGGATCTTCTTGTAAGTCCATAAGACCATCACCTACTTCAGCTTTCGCTACTATGTCTTGCCATTTCTCTTTATAGTTGTCCATAACTGGATCAGCATAAGTCGTCTTGCCGTTAGCAAAGTCATACCTGTGGATAATCTCACTGTGGTATCTACTGGTTTGAGGTTTTATACCAGTGATGGTTGTGTGCTCTTTTGGTGTCTTTAATTTAATTTTAGATAAGTTTCTTTTGTAATTTCTATAACTCATAATATACTGCCTTTCGTTTATATAAAGTATTTATAATATACACTAAAAATCAGGCTGAAACGACCTTTTTTCTCGTGCTTGGATATTTGATCTTATATCTTTGTGATTCCCATTCTTCAAATTCAAGATATGGTGCTGTCTCTCTCCATCTTATTATATTTTTTTGGTAAGTGTTGTATTCTTCACATAGTGCAAACAAGGTCATACCAGTATCTCTACTAAACTTGGTGCCTTTCTTCTTATAATATGTTTTTGCCATTATATTATCTCCTTTTCTTTATTAGTAGCTTCTTCCCAGGTGACTATTATATCTTCATCTTTCTTTACAAATATTATAGTCTCACTTGGTCCGCATTTTATTTTAAATACACCATCTTTAGGTGCTATTAATGATTGTGATCTATATTCTTTCATTATACTAATAATGATTTGGGTTTATTTTTCCATCTTTTTTCTGCTCTTTCAACAGCTTCATCCCAGGCTTTTACTTTCTCTCTCATATCAGCAATTTTTTTTGTGTTATTAGTCATCCAATCTGCGAAAGTCTTATCTTCGTTGGTCTTATTACCCATATCATCACAAGGTTTAATCTCCCAACCTATTATTTCACATCCGTCCTCAAGCAATTCACCAAATTCATTGATGGCATCACTTAATCTTATTGGTCCAGCATTACTGCTTTCTATTAAATTAAATCCAATTGGCTCTAAAAGGTCTTTTGGATTACCACTAAACTTGGCCGTTTTGGCACAATACCAACCACTATTTGGATCAGTATATATGATATCAAATAACAACCTATCAGATTCTAAATACACATCTTCAAAGTTAGTCCAATCAAATTTGTCTGTTTTATACATATTATTATTTCTCCTTATTTGTTATACTTTATATGTTTGCGGATATACTTCACTATCCGTTTCTTGTCTTTAGCACCCTTACACGGTGTGGATCCAAACACAAACGGTTTGGCACTTAAAGTAGTATGGACAACCATATGGGTTTTTTTCCTTATACTCTTTATCTGCCCACCTTCGCTCCAAATAGCTTCCATTATAGCTCTATCGTATTTCTTCATAGTATTTTTTTACATTAAACATAATACTATTATACAATATTTTAGTCAAGCTGTCAAACATTATTTTTCCTTAATTCATCAGCCAGTTTCAACATCACATATTCTTTATCCATCGCCTTATCAGCCTTCTCTTGTAACTTGATCATAGATCTATGAAAGTCTATATCCCACATAAGAGGTTTGGCTCCCCATTCATTTGGCTTCCTACTTCTTTCTTCGTGGGCAAAGTTTATCATAATATTCAGCTGACCTGGATCTTCTTGTAATGGTATTATTCGTGGCATCTTTCTTCTAAAGGCTTCATCTCGCCTATCTAAAAAAGAAAGGCCTTTGTGGTCTCTTGTAATTGTAGCACTATTATTTTTATCTGCTTTTAGCAAAGCCTCCATAGCTTCTTTTCTTGACTTGGCCCATTGTAGCCTTAATCTCTTCTCAAGTTTCTTTACATAGTATTCAGCATCTAAGGTCACTTCTTTACCAAATTGTTTTACAACTATGGGTTTGGCTCCACACAATCTCCAGAATAGATAACTGTTTAGGTGTATGCTATTAAACTTTTGGCCAACATAAGCAGAGTTTATACCACAATCATAATCCCAGTCCTTACACCATCTACCCATTGGGTTTTCATTACAAGTGAGGTCTATAAATTCACCCCAGCTTATAAGATTCTTATGTCTCTTCCACAATCTATACTTGTATATGAAGTTACTCATTACACCA
>MPLU02133890.1_pt1 | contig 27607 bp, 23 predicted proteins | sample 1617381 | NCBI WGS metagenome assembly MPLU02 (sample SAMN05944801, study PRJNA350692) | marine metagenome | biome: marine; feature: ODZ; material: water; isolation source: 90 m water sample filtered on 0.2 um supor filter | place: Pacific Ocean | collected 2012-04-08 | depth 90m m
CAAATCTGAATTCGCTGGCTGGGGATCACAACTGGCAACCTTGCTCATTGCCGTCATCGTCTTCAATCAGTTGATTGGTCCTCCCCTGATGAAATGGTCGCTCATGATGACGGGGGAAGGACGCACGCGAGCTGACACGCCAGCCTTCGATGGTGTGATGGATGCTGTTATTTTCGGCACGGCTGCAGGGCAATCCTGGATGCTGGCTCATCGCCTGGAATCACATGGATGGAACGTGAAACTGGCGGTCCTTGACGACCACACCCCCCCTAAAGATGTGGATTCCGACATCGAGGTCATTCGCCTGAAAGATCTTTCCCAGAAATCCTTTGAAGTGCTTGAACTTGTCCATGCGGACGCTCTCATTGCGCTGCTTACCGACGACCAAAACCTGCAAATATGCCAGCTGAACTATGACCAGTACGGTATTGAACGCATGCTTGTGAAGCTGCACGATGTTACCACGGACATGAAGCCCTTCCAGGAGTTGGATGCCCTGGTCGTGAATCCCAGGAATGCCATGGTTAGATTACTAGAACATTTCGTGCTATCCCCGACAGGAACATCCATGTTGCTGGGCATGGAACCAGACCAGGAGGTGCTCGAAATTGAATTACGCGATCCCTCGTTGCATGGTCTCTTTATCCGCGATCTAACAATCCCCCTGGATCTGCTGGTACTCTCCGTGACCCGCGATGGAAAAGTCATCATCACGCATGGTTTCAACCGCCTGCGAATCGGTGACCATCTGACCGTCGTAGGCCCCCCACAAAGCCTCTCTGAAGCAGAGCTCTACTTCAGCGAATCGCACGGCTCCAAAGGCGGTTTTACGACCGGAGAAGGAAAGTGACAGGGGGCTTGCGTTCGTGAACGATATTCCCTCTGCCCCTCGGTAATCTCGATAAACTGGTCCCTCGGTATCTCTCGAAACACCTGGGTTTGATCACTGGTCGGCCAGTAAACTTCCAGTTTTAGTATGCGTGTTGCTTTCCCCAGGCCGACGTGTTGACGCAATGGGTTACCACCGAAGCTCCCACCACTGTTGACCCATCGGTAAATGGATCGTTCCTGTCCCTCCTCCTCGATCACCACATGCAGCCTGGCACCAATCCCCGATCGATTGGATTGTTTTCCTACCAGCTTGACGGCCAGCCAGTGGTTTTGAAAACCTGGATTCTCGAAGAATGCATTGGCAAAGGCATCGCCCTTATAAGCACCTCCCAGTTCTGCAAACACGTCCTGATCTCCATCGTTGTCAAAATCCGCAAAAGCAATGCCGTGCCCCTTCTGCAGGTGGCCAAAGCCACCGGCAGTCGTTACGTCGGAAAATCTTTTTCCCTCGCGATTGTGAAACATCAGGTTCGGCATCAACGAGTCGTATTCCGGAGAACCTGTCCCAAGGTAGAAGTCAAGAAAACCGTCGTTATCCAGGTCACCAAAGTTGGCGCCCATCGTCAGGCTCGTGCGCTGCAACTGGTGACTGGCAGCCACTTCCTCGAAACCACCCTGGCCATCACCTCGATAGAGGCAGGAAGCCTCGGTCCTTCGGCTGGCACGAAAATATTCGCTGGCCAGGTCGTCGACCGTACCATGGTAACTTGCCACGAACAGGTCCAGGACTCCGTCATTATTGTAATCCCAGAACCAGGTCGGAAAGCTAAAGGCGGGGCGTGTCACACTCAGTTCCTTGGCCACATCAACGAACGTTCCATCACCCTGGTTACGGTAAAGGCGATTTTTCGCGCCACGGTCTGCCCCGAAAGCACGATCGACGTCATCGCCCGTGGTACCTCTCATCCGGGAAGGCGTACCAAAATTGGAAACGTATAAATCCGGATCACGGTCATTATCAAAATCACCCCAGATCACTCCCTTCGTATACCCACCATTTTCCACGCCCGCGTGACGGGCCACGTTGGTAAACGTCCCATCCCCGTTATTGCGAAACAACTGGCAAGGGTGATCCTCGTTACCGATGTACAGATCGAGATCTCCATCCTGATCAAAGTCCGCCCAGGATGCCGTTTGCGTGGGATAATGTCGTTCGCCCAAACCTGCTGCAAAGGTCACATCACGAAACCGTCCCTGCCCATCATTCTGTAGTAACGAATTAATGGGCTTTTCCGAGGCGGCCTGCCAGCCTCCACGCAGCACGAGAATATCAACATCGTGGTCGTTGTCGTAATCGGCCTGGATAAGATTCAATCCACCAAACAAACCCAGCAGGCCCGCTTCGCGGGTTCGATCGCTGAACGTTCCATCCCCGTTATTGCGGAAATAAAGAATCTGGCCGGCGGTATCCCAACTCGAAACCACCAGGTCAATCCAACCATCGTTATCAAAGTCATCTGCCACCACACCACCACTGAGCGTGATGGCGTTAAGCTCCAACTGGCGAGAGATATTCGGAAACTGGGGAAATGGTTCACTGGAATCAAAAGCATCAAACGAGATTCGCCATGATTCAGGCACGGCATCCGGATACTCTCCGAGTGTCATGTAAGCAATGTTCAGTAACCAACGGGCTCCTGCATGCTCCGCATTTTTCCCCAGTACACGTTCCAGGTATTCGATAGCGTGGCGAGAACCACCCGGTTGCCGATGAACCCCTCCCTTGCGAATCGGCAGGATACAACTCTCGCCGGTACGACAGTTCAGGCAGTTTTCAACTTCTCCAATGCGCAGGTGCGTCAACGCGATCAGGAATAACATACGGGATTCAATATCCACCAGTTGTTGCGCGTCATCAACAAGCTGATCACCATTTTCCTCTACCAGCTTCAAGGCCAGTTCCTGGCTCACCAACGCGGCCTGGTTACGACCTTGCTTGAGCTGCTCTTCGCCCACCATCTGGTGGGCATAGATACGTTCCATCAAGGGTGCTGATTCCGACATTTCGCTCAGCATCTGCTCGGCCATCCGCAGATTCTGGTCACCGAAGAATATCGAATTCGACTGGTTCTCCTTGACCTGGCTCAGCAGTTCCACCATCTGCTGGTGACTATCCGATGGAGCCCTCTTGCCAGCCTCCGGAAGATCAGGTGACTGACAACCTGGCAGCATCAGCAGCGCCAGTATCAGCAGGTTCAGTGCCGACAGGTAATCGACAGACGATTTCACCACGAATATTTTCTCCCCTGGCACCACAGCCAGTTCACGCCTTCAACCCAATACTGTCGCCATTGTAACAGATCCTTGACAGGTCTTGATTGACCCCGCTCCCGTCCTGGTAAATAATCAAGGCTAACCTTCCACGTCAAGGAGAAACCTATGTCTCTGCAACCTGCCATCACACGCCGCCAGTTCAGTAAGAAAACTGCGGGAATCACTACCGCATTGGCCATTCCCACCTTTATCAACAAGTCTGCCTTTGGAGCTAACGACCGTTTAAACATCGCTGCCATCGGTGCTGGTGGTAAAGGCGCGGTCGACATCGCCGGATGTGCACGAGAAAACATCGTTGCCCTCTGTGACGTGGACCAGGTTCGCGCCGCCCAAACCTTCAAACAATTCCCCAAGGCAAATCGCTACGAGGATTTCCGGGTCATGCTGGAAAAAGAAGGTGACCGTATCGACGCTGTCACGGTCTCCACGCCGGATCATACCCATGCCGTCGCTTCTGCCATGGCCATCAAGATGGGCAAGCATGTTTACTGCCAGAAACCACTGACGCACACCGTGGAGGAAGCACGCACCCTGACCGAACTGGCGCGAAAACACCAGGTGGCAACCCAGATGGGCAACCAGGGACATTCACATCCTGGTTCACGACGTTTGGTCGAGTTGATCCAGGGTGGAGTACTGGGCCAGGTCAAGGAGGTCCACGTCTGGACGGATCGCCCCATTTGGCCCCAGGGAATTGATCGCCCCACGGGAGCAACCTCCACCCCCGACACCCTCAACTGGCAACTCTGGCTGGGACCGGCAGCCAATCGACCTTACCAACCTGACTATGCTCCCTTTAAATGGCGTGGCTTCTGGGACTTTGGGACCGGTGCCCTGGGAGATATGGGATGCCACAACCAGGACCTGGCCTACTGGGCACTGGATCTGCGAGATCCTACAAAGATCGAGGCTGACTGTTCCGGAGTGAACCAGGAATCTGCTCCCAAGTGGTCGATCATCACGCTTCATTTCCCGCAACGTGGCGAACGCGCTCCAGTCAAACTCGTCTGGTACGACGGTGGCAAGAAACCTTCCAAGGACCTGGTCAAGGGCCGAGAGCTACCGGCCAATGGAAGCATCCTGGTGGGAACCAAGGACACCCTCTACATTCCCCATTATTGGGGTGACGGGGAATTTCTTTCTGGCGCCAAGACCGCAGATTTCAAGCAGATCGAGGAGTTCCTGGTGAAGCCAGCTGATTTCAACAGCCATCACTACCAGGAGTGGATCACTGCCTGCAAGGGAGGTAAGCCGGCACTTTCCAACTTTGACTACGCGGGCCCCATGACGGAATCTCTTCTACTAGGCAACGTGGCACTCCGAACAGGAAAAACCATCCACTGGGATGCCAAGAGCATGAAGATCACGAACCTACCAGGCGCAAACCGATACATCCAGCACCGTTACCGTGCCGGTTGGAAACTTTGAACCAACTCCACCGGGTATCGTCACACGTTTGACGGGGCTGTCCTGCGCACCGTCATGAAAGTGACGTCAATAGCTACGCGGTTCACGCGGGCGTGCTTCGTTCACTCGAATCGTACGACCCTCGTGTTCGGTTTCGTCCAGGGCCTCGATGGCAGCGGCAGCTTCTTCATCACTGCTCATTTCCACGAATCCAAACCCTTTACTGCGTCCACTCTCGCGGTCCTCGATCACCTGGGCACTTTCAACCGTGCCAAATGCAGAGAACAACGTCTCGAGTTCAGGACCTCGAACACTGTAACTTAGATTTCCACAATACAGCTTCTTACCCACCGCCTGTCTCCCGCCAGAAGATTTACCGCTGACCTCCGGTTTACTTTCCAGGCCAAAAAAGAAAGGGGCTAACGCGACAACCCAATCGCTCAGCTGTAAAGAACGAACGCGGTCGGTCGAGAAAACCGAGAGTCCGCCCGGGCAGACTCTCGTTCTACCGCCAACTCGTTCTCCAAACCAAGTAACGAAAATTATACCCCTGCCAAATAGCCCGTTACAAGCAAAAGAGAGAAATCACGTGGTTTTCTTCTTGCGGCCATCAAGCCCCAGCAACCACGTCAGCCCGTCATGGCAGCTGCTGATATTGTCGGAAACGAACCTCGAGTTGCCGACTAAACTGTAACTGGCCCGTAGCTTGCGCCAAACGCATCGCCTCCTGGATAGCCTGAATCGCCAGCTCTCGCTGGCCCGATTCGGCGTAGGCATCAGCCAGCGTAAACAACACCTGCGGACTTGGCTGTCCCTGGGCCTGGAGTGCCTGGTGAACATACTTTGCCAACTCGACTGCTTCCGCTGCGTTGCGAGAATCAGGATCCGGATGGGTAACCAACATCACGGCCAGTGCATTGGCTGCCAACAACTGCTGCTGAGGATTGATTTGCACGGCTGCACGAAAATGGGTAATCGCGGTGTCAAAATCTCCCTGATCACGGTAGTAATCACCAAGCAACTTGTGCGCCACATCAAAACCAGGATTCAATTGCAAGCTACGCACCAACGGGCCCACGGCCATCCCCGGGAGCCCCAATGTCACGAGATCATAACCATACCCCATGAAAACTTCCGGGCTCTCAGGTGCCAATACAATCGCTCTCTCGTGATGATCAATTGCCTCTTGCCGATAGTTCAACAGGGTGTAGGTGTGACCCAGTCGTGAATAGATAAGAGGATCCGTAGGCCGACGGGATAACAAGAGCTGCAGCTTTGCCAGGTCCTGGCGCGCACCCTGCTGTTCTTCGATCCCCTTGATCGTGATCGGAACCTTGGCCTGGTAGGCTTCCAGCGAGTACCCGGAAGGATTTGTAAAACTCCAGGCACTGATCACCACCGCGAAAATTAGCCCACCCCAGGCCCACTGACGTTTGCCTGCCAACGCACGCAGGCCATGACTTAACCACATCATGCCATGAGCCGCCATCAACAAGAGCAGCGGCAACATGCCAATCCGAAACCTGCCAAAGTTGTAAGTCACAAGTACGGAAACCAGGTGAACCGCAATCAACCCGAGCACCAATTGATAGTTACCCGGAATTCGCAGACAAACCACACAACCCAACAACCCCAGCCCAATACACCAACCAAAGGTCGGCAGGATCCACAGCGGTGGAACATAGTTGCGCCACAACTTGTAATCTGCTGAATCAGGAACTTCCAAGTCGTGAAAAAAAATACGCCCCTTCAGGAAAGTAAGCAGCAGGGACCGGCCTGGATCCCGCCGGACTTCATCCCAGGCTGCCTCTCGCCAAAATCGTGAGGCCTCTGCATGGCTGAGCGATTTTCCCGTACGACGGTTCGCTTCCACGCGAAAGTCCTCATGCTCTCGCCAGGGACTGGGCTTTACGAAAGGAACGGTATGAAAATAACCGTTTGCCTCCGGTCCATGTGCCAGGTACAGGACCTCACCTCCCCCCGAGGTCACCGGCACCCATTCCCCGGCTACCGCATAATTGCGCAACGTGACAGGAAGAACGACCAGGGCCAAGCCACCGATCAACGCTCCCAGGTGCAAACCGCGTCGCCAGGAATCGATTCTTAACGGCTTCTGCGGGGACCTACCAACACCACACCACCAGATCCACCCACTCATGGGAACCAGGTAAAGCACATGGTTTTCTCGAACCAGGCAGGCCAGTCCAATCAGCACACCGACCGCACAGAGCCAACCCGGGCGTAGTTTCTCCTGGTAGCGCAGGCTGCAATAAAGTACACCTGCCGTCAGTAACGGCAGTAAAAAAGACTTCATCAACATGCATTCGTAGAAAACCAGCGGTCCATAGGCCCCCACAAGAAGCCCTGCCAGCAAGGCCGTCTTTTGATCAAACAACCGCCGACCCGATTCGTAAATCAGGATCGGAGTTACCAGGCCGATAAGCAGCTGAACCACCAGCACCAACGTCTCGCTTAACCCGAGCTGAAACGCCATCGCCAGGAAGTAAGCATAGAGTGGACCCTGTTCAAAGATCTCTTCCCCAAACCAGTTTCCCCGGACTATTTGCAGCCCCCAATTACGGTAATAGATGTGGTCGGCAAAGTGGTAACCATGCAGTGGAGAGGCCAGGAAGAAACCCAGGTATAACAGGCGTACCAGGCCAGCGACGGCGAGAATCATCGTCCAATGACGACGAACGTGATCGCTCTCGGGCAGTTTTGCGTGCATCGAAATTCCCGGCCAGGATCTCAATTCAAAGATCCCGAAGGCCGCCCTTACTGAGAATCCTCGCTCTTACTGAGAATCCACTGTCCGACCTGTTCGGAAATAAGTTGATGCCCCAGGGGACTTGGATGGACAGGTTCCACCAGTAGGTACCGTAGATAACCCTGCCACTGGGGAATATTCAACAGCTGCTGGTAGTAACGCTCACTGTAGTAGACAAAATTATACTTGGCAAGTTCGACGTCCCAAAACCGATCGATCACCGCGCGCTGCTCCTGGAAACGAGTTCCGGACAGAATCTCTTTCAACCCCTGCTCAAGTAGTCGACGGCCATCCAGGTAAGCAACCTGTTTCTGCTGCACCAGGCCCGCAATCTGCTCTGCATAAACCGGCGCGACGAAGATCAGATCCTGGACCATGACTTCTGCTCCCACGGCCTGGGCGGCCGTGATCATTGACAACAGGTTTCTTTGATACTCCTCCTGGTTCACACGCCGGAACATGGCCTGTGAAGTCACCTCGGGAGCAACACGCTGGCTGCGAAACAATCGATCGTATAGCCGGGCTATCGCCAGTCGGCTCCGTAACCCCGAAAGTATCCCGGACACCTGTTCAGTCGACTCGCCACGCTGCTGATCACTCCACAAGGCCTGCTCCAGGTCGTTCGCACCAAAAGCAATGACCACGAAATCCGGACGCAGTCGTGAAAGCAGCTGGCGGGCCAGTCGAGCCCCCTGGAACGATGAATAGCCCGGCACTCCGCAATTCAAGACCACCGCACCAGGCAGTCCCTGGGCTCGTAGATAGGACTGCAACTGGCTGGGGTACGTCTGTTCCTGATCCACGCGAAAACCAAAGGTACAGGAATCACCGAGGCAGAGTACGAGGGGAACTGCAGGCGTTCCAGCAGGCGGCACGGAAGCACCTCGAAAACCTTCCTGGTTCGTCTCTATGTTCCAGTAAACCGGTTCACCGGTCATCTGGTAGACGTTGTTACGAACCCTGAGTTGCACCTGGGGCTGCAATTTCCAGAACAACTGGGGATCCGTTGCATAAAGCTGCTGACCTTGCTGCTCGTTTTCCAGGTCACCTCGCATGGTCTGCACGAGGCGGTTGTTCTCAGTACCAACATCGCCCGCGGCCGAGGATGGAGCCAACAGGGACAGCCACAGCCGCGATCCGATTTCCATGCTTCCAACGCTCACCACCGTTACCAGCAGCGCGAAGCACAGTTTCTTTCGTGTCGTCAGCGAGCGGCTCATCCGAGTTTATCCTCCTGACCTACCAGCCAACGGATCGACCAACCGCCAGCGCTCCTCCTCAAGGAGATTCCGTCTGTTCCGTATTTACCCGAGCAGGTTCATCTCCTGCAGGACGCGGTACAATCCACTGGGATTGTGAGATCTGTCGGGCCACGGCAGTAGCTCCATCCGCAGAGAGATGATCATAATCAATAAAGCCCTGGGGTCCCAGATGCTGTAGTGCTTCACGACCATCCCAGAAACGAATCTTTTCAGCCTGGCAATACTGGCGAAACTTTTCCTGGGGCACAGCAGGTGGCGGGTTCGGTAATACCTGGCGACGGAACGGAAACAACAGCAGACCAAACTGCGCACCATCGGCCTCAACCATCTCGGCCAGTTTGTGAATTTCCTCCAGCACCAGTTCCCAGGCCGCCTGCACGCGAGGTGCGTCGGGGTGAGTCAACAGCTCCACGACCTGGTGGATTTCATGTTGCTGACCAGGCAACAGGCAACGCACGAGATTGGAATGCCGATACAACATCCCAATAAAACGTGGAGGTGGTGACGCAAGATTATTGTGCATCTCCGGAATATCATTCAGGCACACTCCAAGGATCACGTAATCAGGTCGGTAACGACGAACAATTCGTTCGTATGCGATCCGTTCCTGACGAGTAGACCAACCAGGTAAGGCAACATTAAAAACCTCGACCTTCGCATCCTGGTTCAATTCCCCCTCCAGCAATCGCGGATAACTCTGCTCAGCGGCAACACGATAACCATAGGTAACGCTATCGCCCAGGCAAACAACACGCAGGGTATCAGCCGCAGCATGCTCCGCGTGCGGTCGATCTCGCAAACCGTCCGCGTTAACGCCAAAAGCGGGGTCAGCCTGCCGCGCATCAAAAACATAGAAATCTGATTTCCACTGCAGGTTCCAGTTCGCAATATCCTGGTGCGTTGAACGTGCTGCCCCCAACCCCGTCAGGCGACAGGTGATTTCCAGGAACCCCAACAGGCAGATGGCCAGCACACACGAAAAGAAAATCTTCTTGCGAACACTAATTCGAACCGGCCGGGAACTTGACGATTCGGATCGCATCACACCCCTGTCCTATTTCACCGACGACTGCTGGTCATGACGCCGACTTTTCCAGAGTTCTTGCCAGTAAGACCGCAACCGCTTTTCCGGATCGGCTTGCAACCGGGTACGATCCTTGAAGATCATGGTCCAGCGATTATCGCCCTCGTACTTCGGCCAATGCTCCAGGCTGTCATGGTTCGGATCTCCGTGACGAGCAAAGGAAATCCAGGCATCCTGCATATCATGTGCCAGATGCCGTGGTGGGTTATCTCCCAGGATATGATCCCAGCCGCCCAGGTTATTAAACACAAAAGGCAGTTCCAGGGCATGAAAGGCACCAATGCCATGTAACCTGGGAGGTTTCCAGGCGAACATGTACATCCAGGTATCCGTGTGCTGCCCATGCACCTGTGATAAGGCAATATGGGGATAACGAAACAACTCGAACGTCAGCATGTCCATGTAAATATCAGACTTGGTACGACTCGGGTAAGCCGCCTGGACCGTACCAAACATGCCAGCAATGTCATGGGGAGAAACTCCCAATGCCTCGACTAACAAGCCGCCCAGGATTCGTCGAGATCGCAATCGCATTTCCTTGCGGTGGTACAGCAACCAGAATTGTGTTTCAAACTGGTTCGTTCCCGTCAACAGTTTAATACCCTTGGTATGCCCCTCGGCCACGTATTTCCAGGGATCCCTCGGCAACAGGTCCCCATCCAGTACAGGCTCGAAGAAAACCTGTTCTTTCAAATTAAGCCGACGGATCAAGCGGTCAATCGCCTCGCGAATCTCGTCCGTATTCAAGGCCAGCAAATCGTCGATCGTCTCTGCCCCGGTCTCGTCCAGGAACTCCCGGGTAACCTTGTGAGCACGCGCCGGAGTGCGATTGGCTGCAAACGTTGCACTCTCGGCAATCACCTTATGAAACAACTTGCGCACTTCAGGCATCAGCATCATGGACGTGGCACTAATACTGCCCGCTGACTCACCCATCAATGTCACGTTACCAGGATCTCCACCGAAGGCAGCGATGTTTTTCTGGACCCATCGCAGGGCCATTACCTGGTCCAGTAAACCGGCATTCTTGGAATGCTTGTAGTCGGCACCACCCAGCCCTTCCAGGTCCAACCAACCCAGGACACTCAAGCGATACTGCAGCGATACAAAAACAACATCACCACGCAAGGCAAACTGGGTACCATGCATCGTAGGATGATTGGCCCCTCCCAAGAGAAAACCACCACCATGTAAAAACACGATGACCGGTCGCCGCTTGTTGTCGACTCCCGGGGTCCAGACATTGACCGACAAACAGTCTTCACTTTGGTTCAGGAAGTAATCACCCGAAAAATTATCGTAGACCTGGATGCCCACTGGACCAAAATCACGTGCCTCACGAACCCCTTTCCACGATTGTGGGGGCAACGGCGGCTTGAACCGTAAATCGCCCAGTGGTGGCCGGGCGTATGGGATACCCGCAAAGCGAAGTATTCCGGAATCCAGTCGCTTACCTCGCAACGTTCCTTGTGTAGTGGCAACCAACGGATCACCATCCGGGGATGCTGCTTCTGCCCATGGAGCCAGACTACTCACCCCGGAAATGAAAACACCAAGTAAAAACAGGAGTTGCCTGTAACGCATCATAAAACCACTCGCCCAAGTGAAGTCGTCAACTAACGTATACTTCCCATATCACGGGATTTCTTAGAGACGTGAAAACTCACATCTTATTTATACGTATCGGCTTTCCGAGCAGTTCGAGTTCCACAAATGTCCCCTAATTTTAGACTCCGCGAACGCATTTCAAACGTTTTCCCTGCCCTGACAGCACTGCTTCGATCAGGTAGGATTGCCAGCATCAGCAAGACCACCCAAGCTGCTCACCTACCCCGTTTCAAACTTGCAGGAAACCTGGAAATGTCGCTCATTCGAATCCTTACCTACCCTGGCCTGCTAGCACTCATATCACTTACAGGGGGCCCTTCGGCGACCACCACCCAGGCAGCAGAAGTGGTTTCCTACCATGGCTATCCCGATTGCGTACAACTGAAAAACCAACAGACTCGCGTGATTCTCTGTCCGGCCGCTGGTGGTCGCGTTCTGGAATATTCGCTGCAAGGGAAAAACGTACTCTACCTGGATCCCGAGGGTGCTGGTGGCATTTACGAACCGGGCAAGAAAGGCCCCTCGATGACCGCGGGTCGTTTTGATATCGGCCCTGAACAAACCATTCCCAGGCATCCTCAACTTTGGATGGGTCGTTGGCAGGCTACCATCACAGGGCCACGTTCAGCGCGGCTAACCAGCCAGGCGAATAAAGCGACTGGGGTTCAGTTAACACGCGACTTCACGCTGGATCCAACGTCGACCAACCTCAGTTGTCGACAAACGATCAAGAACGTTTCTCCTGATCCGGTTGCCTATTGCCACTGGAGTCGCACCTTTGCCCTTGGCAAGGGAATCTGCGTGATCCCGCTAACACGCCCCAGCCGATTCCCTCATGGATATGTCATGTATGGCCCAGGACCAGCGATCAACTTTCGACCGGAAGACCCGAATATTCGCATCCGTGATCAGTTCCTGGAAATCACGGCAGCACCTCGGTATCCCAAGCTTGGCATGGACAGCTATGCGGGCTGGTTTGCTTACTTGATGAAGAACAACATCATGTTCATCAAGCGGTTTCCAACCTACCGCAATCGTGTCTACAACGAGGTCGCTGGCTTAACGATGTCGATCTGGTACCCAGACCGGCCGATGTGTGAACTGGAACCCATTGGACCACAGGAAAACCTGCAGCCAGGTCAATCCGCCTCCTTTACCGAGACCTGGCAACTCCTACCCTACCCGTTCCCTAAAGAAGGCCAGCAGGTTGATTTACCAGGACTTTCGAAACTGGTCCGCGAGAACATCGACACCTCTCCGTAAGCTTCTTCAGCAACCCGGTTTTATTTTCAAGGGATCATTTTTCATGACCGCTATCAACGCACCTCTAAATCGCAAGCTGCGTATGGCCCTGATCGGTGGTGGTGGCAATGGTTTCATTGGCCGCGTGCATGCCACCGCCGGAACGCTTGATCAGCGGGCCGAATTAGTAGCCGGCGTACTCTCTTCGGACCCTGACAAATCACGATCCTACGGGCCTGGTTTTGGATTGGCTGCCGACCGTACTTACGGTTCCTACCAGGATTTACTGGCCGGGGAAAACGCGCGATCAGAACAGGAACGTATTGATTTCGTGAGTATCGCAACCCCCAACGATACCCATTTCCCAATCGCCAAAGCGGCACTGGAAGCCGGCTTCCACGTGATCTGCGACAAGCCGTTAACCACGCGACTGGAAGATGCACACGCCCTGGCATCCCTGGTCCAGGAAACCGGATCCGTTTTCGCTGTGACACACAATTACACCGGGTACCCGCTGATTCGCCAGGCGCGGGAAATGATTAAACAGGGTGAACTCGGTACGATCCAGGCGGTCCGTGCCCATTACCTCCAGGGCTGGCTCTGGGGCCTGCCCCCGGATACCACGCCGGCCCGGGGAGCCTGGAAAGCCGATCCTCAACGTGCGGGACCTTCCGGCGCATTGGCTGATATTGGTACCCATGCCTACCAGTTGATTCGCTATACAACCGGACTGCTCCCCGAACAGGTTTCCGCGCACTTGCAGAGCCTGCGCCCGGATCGGACCCTCGATGACTACGGACACGTCCTGGTGCGTTTCGCAGAATCGGTACTGGGATCCGTCACGGTCAGTCAAATCACGCACGGCCGCCTCAACGATCTTACGCTCGAAATTGACGGCAGCCTGGGTTCACTTACCTGGAGACAGGAAACACCGAATGAATTAATCGTCCGCCGCTTTGGCCAACCGGTGCAGGTTTACGAACGTAACCCCAACGCCGATTTCACTCACGCCGCCGCAAGCGCTGCCTGTCGACTACCTGCGGGGCACCCGGAAGCCTTCTTTGAAGCCTTCGCCAACGTCTATCGCAGCAGCTATGACCAGATGATTGCTCATGCAACCGGACAAACCTTGGACCCACGTGATACGATCTTCCCCAATGTGTATGATGGCATCGAGGGCGTGGAATTTATTGAACAATGTGTTGCCAGCAGCGCAGACAATGGCTCCTGGCAACCTCTCTCCTGCTGAAAGTACTTGGCTACCATGACACATTCACTGGTGCTGGAAATCTTCTCTGATTACGTCTGACCGTGGTGTTATATCGGCGCCGTGCGCGCCGACCGAATCCGGGAAACCTTCGATGTCGAAATCCAGTGGACTCATTTCCCTCTCCATCCAGATACACCCCAGGAAGGAATGACCCTGCAGGATCTATTCGCCGGCAGGTCCTTCGATATTGCCGCAGCCCAGTCCCGTCTCCAGGGTGTCATGCAACAAGAAGGCCTCCCCTTCGGGGAACGCACCATGACCTACAACAGTCGTCTCGCCCAGGAGTTGGCGACCTGGGCCGACGAAATCAGGCCCGCTTCATCGATCCACACGCTTCTCTACCAGGCCTATTTCCTACATGGCCAGAACCTCGCCGACCACACCGTGCTCGTTGACATCGCCGTACAGGCCGGCCTCCCCGAAAGTGACGCCCGCGACGTCATCGAAACACGCCGTTACCGGCCCCAGGTCGACGCTGACTGGCAACGATCACGTGAACTGGGCGTGACCGGCGTACCCACGTACGTGGCCCAGGACCAGCGTGTCGTGGGAGCTCAATCCTACGAGGTCCTGGCTCAACTGGTAACGGCCGCAGGTGCTCAGGCCCGTGATAACCACTAACGCAGACCTCGTGATAGCGGACCACCTGATCGAGTTGAATACAGGCCGACATCATGTTGACGTCACATTTGCCGATTCCATTACTCCAGCCCCTCACTCAATGCCCCCTGTAGGGCCTAAACAGAATGATTTTCCCCATATTGAACTGATTGGCACGCCACGTGCTTTTCTTATGTCTTGTAGGACGGATGACACGGCGTAGTGTCAGCCGACTCACAAGCAGCCCCACCCTGAAGTCGCCCGTGCGAACCCACAAGGTTCACACGGGCGGCTTTTTTTGTGCTCCTGGAGGAAGAATTACCCGGGTACTCACCGTCACGACAGGAGTAATAAAGTTGCTACAATAGACAACTTCTCATGCAAATCGTTTTCGGGGAGGCATGTTTTCCAGCCCCTCAGCCCAGTATCATCAAGCTCATGTTGAATCTACAGTCCGAGAGCAGCAGTCGCTGGTTAAACCAGGTCGAAGAGCATCTGGACGAAATACTGGTGGACCATGCCCACTGTGAGAGAAAGGCAGCGGGAACGGCGCTGAACCTGCTCTTCTCCTACGTGGAAAACGAAACTCTATGTCGACAGATGACCGAGATCGTGAACGAGGAACTGGAACATTTCCAGCAAGTGCTGGACCTTCTCAAGGAACGAGACATCACGTTTCGCCGATTGAAACCTTCCAATTATGCTGGGCAACTCAAGGACCTGGTCAGGAAAACCGAACCGCAACGGGCCGTCGATCGGCTACTGGTCGCCTCGCTCATCGAAGCGCGTTCCTGCGAACGTTTTGACCTCTTACGTCGCCACGTCGGTGACCAGCAACTGGCCCAATTTTACGACAGCCTGTTTGAGTCCGAGGCACGACATCATCGCACCTACGTACGACTGGCAGAAGATTACGAATCGCCCGCAGTCGTGCGTGAACGACTCAAGGAACTGGCGCGAGAAGAAGCACAGATCATCGAGCAGGGTGATGCCCTGCCCCGCATGCACAGCTAGACAGGAAACCCTTCCCATGACCAGTCCCGCCGAAATAATCGCCAACCAGGATGCTCTCTGCGACATCGGTCGCATGTTTCACCAACGCGGCTGGTCGCTGGGTACCAGCAGTAATTACAGTGTGATCCTGCAGCAGGAACCCTTGCAGCTGCTCGTGACCGCCAGTGGCAAGCACAAGGGACGCTTAACTCGAAATGACTTCGTGCAAGTGAACGCGCAGGGCCAGCCCGTGCAACAAGGACAGCCCAAATCATCGGCCGAGACCCTGCTGCATGTTGCCATTGCCCAGCAGACCCAGGCCAGGGCGATCCTGCACACGCACTCGGTATGGGCCACGCTGTTGTCAGAACAGTTCTTTGGCCAGGGTGGTTTCACGATGACTGACTACGAAATGCTGAAGGGACTCGACGAAGTAACTTCCCACGAACACCAGGAATGGGTCACCATCTTTGACAACACCCAGGATATCCCACAACTTGCCGCAGATCTTTCCGAACGATTTCAACAGCACCCGGAGCAGTTAACTCACGGGTTCCTGATCCGCCAGCACGGACTATACACCTGGGGAGATACCCTGGCGGACGCCCAAAGACAGATCGAGGTATTCGAGTTCCTGTTTGAATGCATCGGCCGTCGCACGCCGGTTTGAAGCCTGAGGCGGGGCATAGAACAGGCCTTGTAAACTTGGTATGCTGAACCTGATTGATGTAAACCACCCATGTACCTGGTTTTGGAGATGTTGTCATGGCCCGCATTCGGATTGAAGCCGAGAACCGAGAAATCACGGACGTCCAGGAAATCCAGGAGTTCCTCGAACCACATGGGATCTGGTACGAACAATGGGATGTTGCCGGACGCATCAAAGAAGATACCACGAACGAGGAAATCCTCGCGGCCTACGAACCAGAAATCCAACGCCTCAAGGAACGCGGTGGTTTCGTGACCGCTGATGTTATCAGCGTTTCTTCCGACACCCCCGGGCTCGACGAGATGCTGGCCAAATTTTCCTCCGAACACACTCACAGTGAAGACGAAGTTCGCTTCACCATTAGTGGCAGTGGACTTTTCCATATCCATCCAAGCGAAGGCCCCACGTTCGGCATCCAGGTGGAAAGTGGTGACCTGATCAATGTCCCACGGGACACCCGGCACTGGTTCGATCTCTGCAGCACACGTAACATCCGCTGTATTCGACTCTTCGAGGACACTTCCGGTTGGGCCCCGCACTACGTCGACGATCCCATCCACGAAGAATTCTCGCCACTCTGCATGGGCCCCGATTACCTCCCCCCCTCGGAAGGCTCTGATTCCGTGGTGCAGGTGTGATTACGTTTTCTGGAAAAGTTATCCTGCTGGACATCGAGGGAACGACCTCTTCCATTCGATTTGTCTACGATGTAATGTTTCCTTTTGCACGCCGAGAACTGGCTGCTTACGTGCAGGAACACTGGAATCAACCACAACTCACGGAGGCCTGCGAGCTAATCGCCCGTGATACAGGGGCTGAATCCTTTTCCCACTGGCAAGCAGCCGCTGGCCTGCCCACTGACTCCTCCGAACCGGAGGACATCCAGGCAGCCGTGATCCAACACGTTCAACAATTGATGGACGAGGACATCAAGGCCACTGGATTAAAAACGCTACAGGGCCTGATCTGGAAAAGTGGATTCGAGAGTGGCGAAATGGAAGCCCATGTCTACCCGGACGTACCACCAGCATTGCAGAAATGGAAACAGGCGGGACTGGACCTGCGAATCTACTCCTCCGGTAGTATCGCTGCTCAAAAACTGTTCTTTGGCCACTCGCTTGCAGGTAATATGCTGCAGCTCTTCAGCGAACATTACGACACGACCATCGGATCAAAAAAGGAAAGCGACAGTTACCAACGCATCGCCTCCGATATCCAGGCCACACCTGACAAGATCCTGTTCTTGAGCGACGTCCCGGCCGAACTCGATGCGGCCGCCAGTGCCGGCCTCCACACCGCACTCTGTCAACGCCCGGAAAATCCAATCCATGAAGACCCCTGCCAACATGCGGCCTTCAGTACGTTTGACCAGGTCCAGGCAACACTTGCAGCATCTTGAAACCAGCTGTTGACCCGCGGACAAACGCTAGCAAGAAAAACTTTTCTTGACTCTACTCGACTCCGCTCTATCATTCCCTCCAAGGACGTGTCGATACAGATCGTTCACGAGCCAACAGGAATCGTCATTTCAACGATTCTATTCCGGGGATCCTTCAGGAATACAACTTGCGGTGCGCCATCGGGTGATCAGGCTGCAAGGTATTCAGACAAGTCGATCTTCCGCGACCATGGTTATCGAAAAGATTTTGGTAACCAATCGCCATGCTTAACTCCATGAGGGAGTCACTGTCCATCGTTGCCGCGGACCGGCTTGCTCGCAGGCTCGGCAACTGCCACTTAACCTTGCTTGCCAGGTTCATCGATGCCATGAAACCTTGCCGGCAGGTGCCCCCTGACCTCAAGGAGTTCTCATTGATGAAACGAAGCTGCACCCGTCAAAATCACGGTGCTTTTTTACCCACGTTGATCACTGCCATTACGATCAACCTGTTTAGTAATGGCAGCTTGATTCCACTCGCACAAGCAACGCTACCGAGCCTTCAGTTTGATGTCGAACATCGGGTTGCTTGTGTGGACGTACACAACCAAACGCAATTCAAGGTCGGAAAAGGGGAACGACTGGTGCAGGCTTGCATTCCGATTTCAACCCTGGTCCGACAGGGGTCCCCGGCCAAGCTCGTGCAATTATTAATGCGGATTGAGAATCCTGATCGTTCTATCCAGGTTGTCGATTATCAACCTCGTACAACACTGGCCACTGATATCGTGGGTAACATTGGCATCGAAACCAAGCGGGATCAATCCTCCGCGTTTGACCTGGCCTTGTCCGGCCAGCAGGCAGGCATCCTGGGCACCACGAGTGTCGATCTTGGCAACAAGCAGGGAAAGTCCGTGAAATGGCAGCACCTTCCACCGCTGGAACTGCTCTCGGCCAGTGGCACGATCGCTCGCGGCAGCGGTGTTTACTTCAAGCTCAAATCCTCCAACCAGACTTCACTGGAAGGAAGCCGGAAATTCACCCTGTTACTGCGAGTACCTCACGACTGGCAATCCGGTGTTTTGCATATTGACTGCAGCGGGCAGGCAACGCAACGCAATTCGCTTACCCAACGTGAAGAGATCGTGAACTGCGGACACCACCGTTTCGTGGTTGCACTGCATGCCACTGGCAACCTGTTGGCCCAGCGTCATGCCGAACGTTTCATCCAGGCGGATATGACCCTGCGTCGATTAGCCATCGTTCACGAACAACAGATCATAGAGCGTGCCTATCCGCATGCAGGCTACCGCATTGCTGCATTTTTCCAGACGATTGAACCTCAGATTCCAAACCGCTGGCTGGAAATGGTGCTATTCCATTTGCCAAGGTCTGACGAACCTCTTCGAGAAACCCCGTTCGCTAACTGGTCTCGACTACCCGCACCGGTCCATACTGCCGCTCGCCAATACCTGCGAGCCAAGCGACAGCTCCAGTTCGCCAATGGAGTACGCCCCCTGGAACGATTTTCCAGCACCACTACCAGGGCGGGAAAAGTCGACTAGAGAGCAGCCACGACAAGATCGCCAACTTCACGGGTACCACAACCCATCCGGCCGGCAGCCTGGCTCTCCATCTTGGTACCAGTCACAACCTTGATGGCATCAAGGATACGCTGGCCTGCCTGCGGCTGGCCAGTATGTTCCAGCAACATGGCCATGGCACCGATCGCCGCAATTGGATTAATCACGTTCTGTCCCGTGTACTTGGGAGCACTTCCCCCCATGGGTTCGAACATACTTGTACCACCAGGATCCGGATTGAGATTACCACCTGCGGCGACTCCCATGCCACCTTGGATCATGGCGCCCAGGTCCGTGATAATGTCGCCAAACATATTGGTAGTCACGATCACGTCATAGTATTCGGGGTTCTTAACCATCCACATGCAGCAGGCATCCACGTGATTGTAGTCCGCTTCCACGTCTGGATAGTCTGCAGCAACTTCCTGGAAAGTACGATCCCAAAGATCATGACCATAGGTAAGCACGTTGGTCTTGGCTACCAGGGTGAGTCGCTTACCATCAGGGTTATTTCGTTTTTGCGTGAACTCGAAGGCCCAGCGAATACAGCGTTCGCAACCCTTGCGAGAATAAACAGCGGTCTGGGTCGCCACTTCTTCCGGCGTTCCTTTCTTCAGAAAGCCGCCAACACCGCAATACAGGTCTTCCGTGTTTTCTCGCACAACCACGAAGTCGATATCATCAGGCCCCTTGCCATTGAGTGGTGACTCAACTCCCGGATACAGCTGAACCGGCCTCAGGTTAATGTACTGATCCAACTGGAATCGCAGTTCCAGCAGCAGTCCCTTTTCCAGGATTCCCGGAGCCACATCAGGATGTCCCACGGCTCCCAGGAAGATCGCATCCTGTTGTTTCAACTCGTCGACTGCGTTCGCAGGAAGAATCTCACCGGTATCGAGGTAACGCTGGCCACCAAAATCATAAGGCTCCAACTCGTAAGTAAAGCCTTCATCCGCAGCAATGGCTTCCAACACTTTCAGTGCTTCCGCTGTTACTTCCGGGCCAGTTCCATCACCACCAATCACTGCAATTTTCATATTCTCGTTGTCCATCTCGATAGATTTTCCGATTCGTAAACTCAAGTTACCGCGGTGAAGAAAGAGACTGGTGGTCAACACTACCAGCACACCAGGGTGCTCAGCGGCAGTAGCGAAACCGGGCCGGGAACCCCACTCTCGAAGGCCCCGTCCTCAATTCTCACTAAAGCTGACTTGATTGCTCAGGCCCTGCCCCAGCGGACTTTGGATAAACTGGCGATAACAATCGACACACAAATCGTATCGACAATGCTGGTAAGCATCCTCACTCACCTGCTCGCTTTCCGCCTGTTCCAGGTTCTCAAGAATTTCATGGATTTCCATGAGATGGTCACGTTCGTCATCACGAATCTCGCTATCCAAAGGCTCCACAACTGCCTGGATTTCCATGCGCACCGTGTAACGAACCTCCGTTTCCGGATCCAATTCACGCTTGCAACGATCGCATGTGTAATGAATCATCGCTTGCCCTGTTTCCTTGAAAACTCAACATTCCCAGGCAGGATTCCAATTCCTGCCATACGTATTTCCTTCACATCTTTATATCGTAACGGGATGTTGTTGCCAGAAGCAAGAGATAGGGACAACTTTTTTCTAACCGGCACCGCGACCTGGTCATCGACACCTCGACCGTCACTTGAGTGGCAGTTGAGTGCCTCCCCGAAAACGCGATTTGCCAAACCAACTTTCTTTGGGTTAAGATCACGACATTCAATCCACTGATACTTTTGATACTTTTAAAAAGCGAACACTGCCTCGACCATCCATCTCATACCATTGTGACAGGTCCGTACATGATTCCCGTACTCGACTCCCACGTGCTGGTATTAAACCGGTTTTTCATGCCGGTTCACATGGTAACCGTTCGCCGGGCTTTCCTGTTACTCTGCCGAGACCGCGCCGAGGTGGTCGACGAAGACAATGGCCAATTCGCCCATTATGACTTTTTAACCTGGCAGCAACTGAGCATCCTCCGCGACGAAATCCAGTACGAGGGTGCCGAGTGGATTCAGACCGTCTCCCATGCACTCCAGATCCCGCGTGTCGTTCGGCTGACTGAGTTCGAACAGTTTTCCCGCCAAACCCTGCGTTTCAGTCGTCGCAATCTGTTTGCACGGGACCATCAGCAGTGCCAATATTGTGGGCGCAACCTGACCATGAGCCAGATGAGCATGGACCATGTCGTACCCCGGCGACTCGGAGGAGAAACCACCTGGGACAATGTCGTTTGTGCCTGTGTTTCATGCAATACACGCAAGGGGGGACGGACACCCAAGCAGGCACACATGCGACTCAAGACAAATCCCGTCAAGCCAGACCAACAGGCACTACTCGACATCAGCATCGATCATCCCAGGTATGATATCTGGCAAACATTCTTGCCTCGACATCCCGACCTTGCCGAAACGGCCAGCTCCTGACGCTGGCTCCGGAACAGGCATTAAAAAACACGCGTCCGCCAGGCGGACGCGTGTTCGTTTCTGATGAGAAGCTGTCCCTGATGTCAGCCAGGAAGTTACCTAGTCGCAGAGCGGATCTTTCTTTTCCGTCACGACAACGGCTTCTGAACCAGTCGAGAGTTCTACGTTCAGCTCAACAAATGGAACCCATTCTTCTGGAACATTATCTTCGTGGAAAATCGCTTCCACGGGACATTCCGGCACGCAGGCTTCACAATCAATACATTCTTCTGGGTGGATATAAAGCATCTGATCCCGCGGACCACCTGGATCAACTTCGTAAAAACATTCCACCGGACAAACCACTACGCAATCGGTGTACTTACAGGCAAAGCAAGGTTGACATACGACGTGTGTCATTGAACTGTTTCTCCTTCTTATTCCTTAAATAATCCGGTCGAGGCCGAATTGCCCATGCAATGGGTTCTAGTGGCTCATTCGGCTAAAACACCTTCGATTCACTAGCCAAAACAACGGATAAGACAATAATTTCCCTCGTTCCAAAGTCAGCAATTCAGCTCAAGTCGAGGCCAAAAAATACTGGTCGGCCAATGAATCCTCTGAATCTCCCTGCCAAGTACTTATACCACAACAGGTTGACGACTTTAGGAGGCCAAATTCAGTGGAATCGTAGCCTGCGATGAAAAACCTGTCAAGATATTGTCAGGGAGGCATTTACAGCAATACGATCAACCTTGCCCCAGATTCGGTACCTCTCTAGAATCTCCTAGGTTAAATACAGTCCGCCCCGGTTCGGCTCACGCGCCAGGCCGAGGCTCGCTTGTTTCAGTATCTTCCTCGCAGTTCGAGGTTTACCACCGTGGCCTTGTCGGATTTTGACCGCAATTTGCTCCAACGTTGCCTGCAGCGGCAGGCGCGTTCCTGGGAGGATTTTGTCGATCGATTCCTCGGCTTGGTGATCCACGTCATCAACCATACCGCACAGACCCGTTCCATTCGGCTCATGCCCCAGGATGTGGAAGATCTGGCAGCTGAAATCTTCCTGAACATCGTCCAGAACGACTTTGCCGTCTTGCGACGATTTCGAGGGCACAGCAGCCTGGCTACCTACCTGACCATCGTGGCCCGACGTGTGGCTGTTCGACAACTCATCAAGGAAAAAATCGCTTCGCCTCTGGCAGCATCTTTGCAGGCTGATCCTACCCAACCTGATTCGTACGATTCCTCACATGTCTCCGATCCCCGCAGCACGTTCATCCTCAATGCACCAGCGGACGATCCGAGAATGACACGCACGGATCCTGCACCTGCCCCAGAAGAGCGAATGAGTAATCATGAGGAAGTCCTCCGATTACTCAATACGCTTGATCTCCAGGCAGCGCAAATCGTCCGCATGTACCACATGGAAGGAAAAACCTACCGGGAGATTAGTGACCTGGTGGGCGTACCGGAAAACAGTATCGGTCCTACCCTGAGCCGGGCGCGAATCAAGATGCGGGATCTGGGGGTCAACACCCCTCTAAATTCCTAGGCGACATGCCCTGTTAAATGCCCTGTTAACGACGCAGGGTATCTCCTCGAAACCGCGGGACGTAACCCGTATACGGATAACCGATCCGACGGTCCATGGTCTCCGCCGAGTCTGTTCCAGGTGGCTTTTCCGGTTTAACAGCAGCCTGCTCCGGATCAACAAGGTTGACCTGGGGAACACCAGAAATCGAAGGCAGAGTCCAGAGCTGCGAGGCTTCGCCCGTAATCTGGTTGACCTGGTAACTACCCACCTCGATCGTAAACTCCAACTGATTCGGCTGTCCCGGGGCCATCTGGATCTTAACGTGGTGTGGCAGGGATACACCATATCCCGGATAGAAACGATGACGGGATGCCTGGACACTGGCCTGCAGTTGCCCCTGGCTATCATGCAGTTGCTGTCTTAACACCCAGGCATACTGATCGTGAATCACCGTGGTTCGAACCATGTCGCCCGCTGGAGACGGAATCCGGGTGCGAATCTCCAGCTCGCCTTCCTGTTTCACGAATGGACCTTCGTGCTGGTGGGTCGGATCGAGATAAACGAGTCCAAGAGCATCGATCAGCCATAACGGCTCAACAGGCAGCATCTGCCTGACTCCTGGCTGAGCAAACTGGTCGTGCCCTGCATAGTAAACCGCTGGCTGTGGATGCTGTTTGAACCACATCCAGAACAGTTCGTCATTACTACCGATATCCAGTTCCGGCCCGCTAAAATTAAACATGCCGGCCTGCATGCGGAAACGCTTCGGTTTCTGAAGTACCAGCTTCGCCCGTAAAGCCGGGTAGCCGGCCACGCTGACACGAGCATTGCGGGCTTCCAACTGGTAAACCCAGCGGGTGGCATTCACCGCCGTCAAGGCATCCGCCAGGGTTGGCGTACCCTGGAATACAGCCGGTGGCAACTCGACCTGCTGGTTGAAGGGTTGCGTCTGCCAGCAGGTCGCACCACTGGAGACAAACAGTACCAGCAGCAAACCCAGTTGATTCAGAGGTCCGTTTTTCACGGTAGCATCCTTGCTTAACACTTGGCTTCCTGTTCCTCGGACCAACGATCCATCGTGGCCTCTATCTAGTTTTTCCCAATTTCCATCACGTCTCGATCAAGCAGCATTGGCAAATAGCAGCTTGGCCAATTCTTCCTGGATTTCCGCAATCCGTTCCGTTCCGGGGGTTTCTACGACAACCCGGTACTGGGTCTCGTTACGCGGACAGAACAGCACCATGATTTCTTCTCCTGCCTCACCGGTTTCGGTCGCTTCAAAACGCATGATCCGACGACGAATCATCAGGAGCACCAGGATGTAACGTATGTCCTGCTGGTCAGCTACCTGCTCCAGTTGCTGAAAGTAATGCAGCATGACATCATTCGGTGCCCAGTTAAGTCGATTTGCATGAGACGACGGCATCTCGGATTTCCACCACCCCACGGATTCCTCGGGAGGCCCCTGCCAGGAAGCTTCTCCGTAGTCATACCGCTGCACTTCTCCCTGTTCACTTACCAGTACCGAGTAAAACGTCTCGCCCGGTTTCAACTCCCGGTCCGTTTCATGGCACCGTCGGCTACAACGCTGTACGTTAAATTCCAGCATGAATGCCCAAACCTTACCTGTTCCTGTACCCGGGAAGAGTTTCAACCAGCGGCGAATCGTACGTCAAAGCGATATCTGACTCAAGCCACAACTGGGTCAAAACCGTCGCCCGGAAACCGCCACTTTTGCCAGTCTTCCCAGTTTGATCCGTTTCGGGGTGACCAGGCCATCAAATCGGGGCCTGCAGGGCAAATTCATGGCCTGCAATTTCTATGGTATAAAGGCAGCCAGGCGAAAAACCACCGCCCTGTCCACAACGACTTCACCGCAAGGAGATCAACGGCATGTTACGAACCTCTTCTATCTGCTGCTGGATCCTGTTGATCACCAGTTCCCTGGGCGCAGAAAACTGGCCTGGTTGGCGTGGACCTCAAGGGATCGGTACCACGACAGAAACCGGCTTCCCGCTGCAGTGGTCCCAGGAAAAAAATATCCGTTGGCGAGTTGCCCTGCCCGGCCCCGGTAATTCAACGCCCATCGTTTGGGCGGATCGTGTTTTCGTCACCTGCGCAACCGACAAGGGAAAACAACGCTCGCTGATCTGTTTCGATCGTAAAACCGGCAAGCAACAATGGAAACAATCGGTAGCCTACGAGGCCGTTGAAGTCACTCACAAAACCAACCCTCAATGTGCATCTTCCCCGGTGACCGATGGCCAGCAGGTTGTCGCCTGGTTCGGATCAGCCGGCTTATGTGCCTACACGATGGAAGGAAAACAACTCTGGAAACGTGACCTGGGAAAATTCGATCACATCTGGGGGACCGCTTCGAGCCCGATCATTTTCGAGGACCTGGTCATCCTTAATGGCGGCCCTGGTCTGCGATCATTCTGGATAGCAATCGACAAGAAAACCGGTCAAGATGCGTGGCGTTGGGAACCTCCCGAGGCCAAGAGTGTCAAAGTAGATGAGTTTCGTGGTTCGTGGAGCACACCAGTGATTCACGGTACCGGCACCGATGCACTCATGTTTCTCAGTATGCCCATGCGTCTCTACGCCGTGGAACCTCGCACGGGTAAGGTTCGCTGGTCATGTGGGGGCCTGAGCAAGTTGGTCTACACCTCACCACTGGTCACCCGCGACACGGTAACCGTCATGTGTGGCTACCACGGTCCATCCCTGACGGTACGGCGTGGTGGCAAGGGTGATGTGACTGCCTCTCATCGCTTGTGGTTGCTGGAAGACAAGCAACACAATCCACAGCGAGTTGGCTCCGGGGTTGTTGTTGGCGACCATGTTTACATTCTCAACGAACCTGGAATTGCCTGGTGCATGGAATTGAAGACCGGCAAAAAACTCTGGCAACAACGTCTTGGCAAAGGCAATTCATGGAGTTCGATGTGTTACATCGAAGGGCGACTTTACATTGTTAACACGGCAGGTACCACGTTTGTACTGGAGCCCAGCCCGGAGGCCTGCAAGGTCCTGGCAGAAAACCCCCTGGACGAATTGACACGCGGTTCCCAGGCATTTTCCCAGGGACAGATTTTCGTTCGCACGTACGAGCATCTCGTCTGCATCGGCAAAGACTGAGCCTTGACCCACATCTGGGGCTAAGCTAGAGTTGAATAGTAGAATTCAGTGACGCGTAAATGTCGGTTCCCGACCAACAAGAAGACATCATGAACAACCAAGGACTGTTGACCTGCTTGTTACTACCAGGACTGCTGCCAGGCAGCAGAGCGCCGGGGTAATTGTCACATTCACTTGACTGACAAATCCAGCAACCCCGGAGCTTTCTCAAGCTACGGGGTTTTTTACTGGTTTTTCGATCCCTTCATTCAAACCAAACATACCCAGGAAACCATGTCCGTGAAGATCTTCCCCAGCTGCCTGGCAGTACGAAACTGCTTGTTGTTGCCCGCGCCGGTCAAGGACCGGCACGAAATACCTGGCTAGACGACCGCTCGTCAAGCATGACCAGCAGTCCTCCTCCCGATGCATGATCTTCACACAAGGCAACAATCGATGAGTAACACGAGAAATATTACGATCTTTGACACCACGCTCCGTGATGGCGAGCAGTCCCCCGGCGCCAGCATGAACCTGAACGAAAAAATGGAAATGGCCCAGGCCCTGATCGACCTGGGCGTGGACGTTATTGAGGCTGGCTTCCCCATCGCATCTCCCGGTGATTTCGAAGCCGTCCGGGAAATATCGCAAAGCATGTCAGGCCCCACGATCTGTGGACTGGCCCGCTGCAATGACGCCGATATTGACCGTGCCTGGGAAGCCCTCAAGCCTGCAGAACAAGCTCGTATCCATGTCTTCCTGGCCACCAGTGCCATTCATCGCGAATTCAAGCTGCGAATGACACCCGAGGAAATTATCGAGCGAGCTGTTGCGGGGGTCAAAAGAGCCGTAAGCTACTGTGACAACGTAGAATTTTCCCCCGAGGATGCCGCCCGTACGGAACACGATTTCCTTTGCCAGGTAGTCGAAGCAGCGATTGCCGCCGGTGCAACCACGGTCAATATCCCGGACACGGTCGGCTATGCAACTCCCTCTCAAATGGGAGACATCATTAGCCTTCTGCGAAACCGGGTCAGTAACATTGACCAGGCCGTGATTAGTATCCACTGTCACGATGATCTCGGCATGGCGGTTGCCAACAGCCTGGAAGCTGTACGACAGGGTGCAGGACAAATCGAATGCACGATCAACGGTATCGGTGAACGCGCCGGCAACTGCAGCCTCGAGGAAGTCGTCATGGCCATGCGGACCCGTGAAGATTTTTACGAGTGCACTACCAATATTAATTGCCAACGCCTCGTGCCGACCAGTCGTCTGCTCTCCTCGGTAACGGGCATGCAGGTTCAACGCAATAAGGCCATCGTGGGAAGGAACGCTTTCGCCCACGAGGCCGGCATCCACCAGGACGGCATGCTCAAGGAACCCAGCACCTATGAAATCATGCGTCCCGAGGACGTGGGGGTCGCCAAGACCGATCTCGTACTTGG
>MPLU02118038.1_pt1 | contig 27592 bp, 23 predicted proteins | sample 1617381 | NCBI WGS metagenome assembly MPLU02 (sample SAMN05944801, study PRJNA350692) | marine metagenome | biome: marine; feature: ODZ; material: water; isolation source: 90 m water sample filtered on 0.2 um supor filter | place: Pacific Ocean | collected 2012-04-08 | depth 90m m
GATACATCCGTGAGTTTGTCCAAGGGAATATTCTGCTGCTTCTTGAACAACCATCCCATGCGCATGTTGATCGAGCGGTCTGTAAGAGCCCCACTCATGTGCTCATACTGCTTCTTATGAACAAACCACCCAAACAGAATCCAGATTGGCATTAGTATAACTCCAACCATTGTTATGAGAAGGCCAAAATTCGCCATTATCCACCAGTAAGTAATAATTTTTCTATCAAACTCTACGGCCATGATGTGGCCGCTATCTGCGTAACCCACGCTCTCTTGCATGAGATTTTGTATATGTTCAAACTATTGAATTATCCGACTTAAACATCTGTTAGCATTAATGAAAATCTAAGAATGTGCGCCGCCAAGTCTTTTTTCATGGAATTCATCTAATGGAGTCAAGTCAAGCGGGCTAGCATCGAGAAGAATCGCTCCTGGAAGTTGTAGTGATTCAGTGAAGCCATGACGGTAAACAATCGCGCCTTGACCATATTCGTTGACATATCGGTCAACTTGCTTCTGAGTCTTTTTTCGAGGGAACTTTAGGTCGGCGCCAAAGAAGTGTTTGGCATCGATCCAAGCACAAGGAACTCCATTGATTCTAACATCATCCAACAATAGTAGGTCAGGGGTAACTACAGCACGACCCTCTTCCTTCTTCTGTTCTTGCAATAATTCCTCTTGCCTACGGAATCTAATGTCCAAGGACTCAAAATGAGCGCACAGAATATCCTCGAATACCTCTGCCGCAGACTGCGTTTCGCTCTGATTAACCGAACTTACTTTGTCCGCTTCCTCAGATTTTGCAAACTCCTCACGGTCACGTTTATTCAGCCTTCTTGGATCCTTTAGAGTCTCTTTGATTCGATTCTTTGACCAGCCCCTTCCAGTCAGAATAGCGCGGAAAGTATTGACAGGGGGTGCATCAAAGCGCTGAGCTAAGGTTAGAACTCCTTCACCCGCATCGTATCGACGTCTGAGTTGATTGGCGTTTCGCATTAAGCGTCCGTGAGAATGAACACTTTTCTCCTGATTCAAAGCACCTCTAAGTGACAATGCCTGTTCGATGGAAATTGGAAAATTATTGATTTGTCCACGTATCTCATCAACACGCTCTTCGGGAAGGAAGCCGAATTCGCCGCGCTGGCAAACTATCTCGCCTACCTTTTTCTGAATGGGCTTGGGTACTGCATTAGTTATCCAACGTAGAGTCTTCTCTATTGGAGGTGGGTCGATATCCTCGGGGATTCCCCTTGGAAGTGGAGTTTGTTTGAATCTAGCAAGCGCACGCTCAACCGCTTCCGGGTCACCAGTCGATGACGATTTCATCACTGGACCATTCTTTGATTTGGTTCGGCGGCGTCGACGATTGCGGCCGCCAGAGCCTTCCTTCTTCTCGCTCAACGGGCCACGCCAACCGCCGCCCGCCCATGAACCCTCGTAGGTCAAACTGTTCTAGTTCGGTTGCGAGAATAGACATCATAGAGCCAATCTCGGAGTGGATAAGGTACAATCCAAATGGTGGAGAAAAGCATCCAAGGAAATCGAAGACGATAGAGAATTCTTATTATTGCTGCAGATCTAACAAACCAATTCCCTTTTTCGTCGATAAAAACTACTGAATCAATTCCACGGAGTTCCTCTGGCATTTCGCGCATCAAAACTTCACCTTCTTCAGTTTCCTGTGCTATAATTAGGAATCTATTTTTTGAATCTCGTTTCTTAATGAAACGAGCCCAGCGCGTACATACTGAGCAGAATCCATCTATGAGAACAGTATACTGCTCAGACATTGGCAGACCTCAGACAAATGCTATGCCTGGCTCCAAGGGGAATGCCACTCGGGCCTTTCCTGCCACATCTTCGCCTTCACCAACAGAGTAGGAAATTACTGAATCGACACCGAGAACACTAGCGATGAAGGCTGCATTCTCATTGATTACCGCTGCCTCATCAAGCTGACTCACGACTAGGGTTTTTTGTCCCTCAGACCAAGTGTGAATTCGGCCTCTCTTCTTTTTGGATCCAACGGTTAGAGCCATCCAAGTTTGGAATATCTCACCGCGGAGGGTTTCATTTTCGAAAATTGGGAGACTTTGCAAATGTGCTTGCCCTTGGCTTTTGAAATCAAAGTCTGAAGCAGCCAGTTGTACTGCATCACGGGCTAAATCGGACTTCCAGTTGGATGCTGTTTGGACTACCATCTTGGTTATCGGAGCATCTGAGTGTTTTTCGGCCAAACCTCGTAGATTGCGGGCCGAATGAATTAGGTCGCGCAAATACTCCTCACGCGCTAATACCTCGGAATAATCTGAATCTGCTTTCATATCAGAAAGTGTGTGACTGGCAAGCATGCCCTCGCCACCTAATGATGACCAGAATTCCTCTGCAATGTGAGGGGTTGCAGGGGCAAGCATCTCGGCCCAACTAGAAAGATATTGACGAGCAGTTGGGCCATCTGAACCACCTCTTCGCCTATACCAATGCCAGTCGGATAACATCTCAAAGTGACTGGTCATTACGCCTTCGCGAAGACTGACATTACCCATTGCTTCAAGCCACTTTGAGCGACTAATTTGTAGTCGAGCCAAAAGCCAATCATCCATCTTTCCGGGAGATGTTCCCAAACTAGAACCTGATTCGAATGCCTCGATTATCTGGTGCATTTGGCGATAATTGGCCTCAAGAGCACTATCTGACCAATCCATTCCAGCCTCTGGATTTGCGCCAAAGAGAATGAAGAGGCGGACTGTATCTGCTCCGAATTTTGTTACCATCTCACCCGGGCTGACTGTGTTTCCAAGCGACTTGCCCATCTTCACAGAACGTGTACTGAGTTTTTGGCTACAATTAGGGCAATCGCCACCAAACTTGTCAACATGATATTCGGCATTACAATCAACACAGAAAGGTGCTGGAGCATTCAGCATTCCTTGACAAACCAAGCGCCCGAATGGCTCACCTGTGTTATTCATTCCAAGATCACGCGTGGCCTTTGTGAAGAAGCGGGCGTAGAGAAGGTGCATGACCGCGTGCTCAATACCGCCAATGTAGAGATCAACTCCTCCATCCATCCAATAATTGACCGTGTCTGTGTCAAATGGAGCAGTCTTATTTGTTGAATCTGCGAATCTCATGAAATACCAAGACGAATCATAGAAGGTATCCATTGTATCCGTTTCTCGACGTGCCGAACCGCCGCATTGCGAGCAAGTTGCATTAAGGAATTCATCGTTAGATGCAAGAGGATTACCACTCTCATCCCAACTAAAATTAACATCGAGGGGGAGTTCAATCGGAAGATCGCCAGTAGCAACAGGTACGACCCCACAATCATCACAGTGGAGCATAGGAATTGGAGTTCCCCAGAATCTCTGACGACTCAATAACCAATCTTTGAGGCGATATTGAACTGTGCCGTGTCCAGAACCTTCGGTCTCAAGAACAGAAATAACAGCAGCCTTTGCTTCGTTTCCAAATAGGCCGTTGAAATCTTCACGGCTGGAATTAACCATCCAGCCTAAACCGTCGAAAACAGGATTCTCCTCAACCCCTTCACCACCCTGTTTTCGAGAAAGAACGGGCTTTACGGGAATTCCGTACTTCTTGGCAAAATCATAGTCGCGTTGATCATGTCCTGGTACTGCCATCACAGCTCCTGTTCCATAGCTTGCAACAACGAAGTTTCCAACATAGATGGGAACTTCTTCACCATTTAGTGGATTAACAGCAAAGCGCCCCAAAGGTACTCCTTTCTTTTCCTTCAACATGTTGATTCGCTCGAACTCTGACATTCGAGCGCACTCATCACGCAATTCGCGCCATGCAGGCTCATATTCAGTTCCTGAAACTAATTCTTCACACAATGGATGTTCAGGCGAAAGAGTGACGAAAGTGACTCCGAAAATTGTGTCAGGGCGAGTTGTGAAGGCTCCAATTACTGAATCTGAACCTACTATTGGAAAATCAATGTGTGCACCGTGAGAACGACCTATCCAATTGCGCTGCATTGCCTTGACATTTTCAGGGAATTCGATGTTCTCCAATTCATCCAACAATTCATCGGCATACTCAGTCATTCGCAAGAACCACTGAGCCATGTCCTTCTGCACGACTTCAAGTCCACAGCGCCAGCAGCGGTTATTCTTGACTTGCTCATTTGCGAGAACTGTATCACAATCATTGCACCAATTGACTGGAGCATGACGCCTCTCAACTAGGCCAGCCTCGTAAAATTTCAGGAACATTTCTTGATTCCAATGATAATATTCCGGAGTAGACGTTGCAAACACCCTACGCCAATCATATGAGTAACCCATACGTTCCTGATCGGTCTTAATCACCGCAATATTGCGCTCAGTAACTGAATGAGGATGCCCGCCCTCTTTCTTCGCTGCATTTTCAGCGGGCATGCCAAATGAATCGTAACCCATCGGATAGAGGACATTTTTACCCATTAATCGCTGGAATCTTGCCATCGCATCCCCTATTGAGTAATTGCGAACATGACCCATGTGCATATTTCCCGAAGGATATGGAAACATCTCTAGACAGTAGAACTTAGGCTTGCTTGAATCGACTTCGGCATCGAAGACTCTTGCCTCACGCCAGCGTGCCTGCCAGCGTTCTTCAATTTCCGCAGAATCGTATGCCATTATTTCACATCCCAATCAAAAAGGAAGCCATCAGGCTCCCAAACTAAGCAGTAGGCCATGCGAGAGGCCCACCACCGGGGAATGAGAAGAGGGCATTCGTGCCACGTTGCTCCGTCGAGCCTTTCCAATTTGAACGCTGCCCTGCTGAAGTTGCTTTAATCCACAATCTGATTGCTGAATACATAGCACTTTGATGAATAGATGAGTCGGAGCAAATATGCTGGGTAATGGCGAGTTCGATGTTCGCGTCGGCGAAGACGGAATCGAAGTCTGGGTCACTCAAATGGGTTCGATGATGAATATGAATACCGCTTGGATTGACCGTGCCTCAGGCACGGTCGCAATTGTAGACCCATTTGATTCGGAACTCTGGGTCGAAGCCTTGGCTAACGAAGGACTGCGTCCCACACATTTACTCTATACACACACACATAGAGATCACACAGCTGGTTTTCCAAGTATGCTTAGATTGGTACCTGATGTAGAGGTGTGGGGGCATCACGAAGCTATACATCAATCGTTTTTGGGACGATTTGTTTTTGGAAATATCTCACTAACTCATGAATGGACTCACGAGGCAAATTCAACCATAGAATGGTCTGCTGGAGGAATCACTCTCTCAATTACTCATTCACCCGGTCATGCTCCCGGTCATTGTACAATCCACGGTCACGGAGTTTACCATGCAGGAGATTTGTTGTTCACCGCATCATCTGGTCGGGTTGACCTGCCCGGATCCGACCCAGCGGCACAATGGAAATCGATTCTTTTTGCTCGAGATTTGCTACGTACTTTGCCTTCTGATTGGCGATTAATTCCGGGGCATCGCTATGATTGGATTGATGGTTCGACACCTGATTGGGTAAGTCTGAGCGAGGTTTTGGCACACAATTATGCGTTGAATGCAAGAGAGTTGGATTCCATCTAGATTCTACTTTCCCGTTTATTGCCGGACCATTTACAAAACCAATCCATTCGTAAATTCTCTTTGTTTACGATAGGTAAGAGATAAAACGAGAATGTTGGACGGAGCACCGCTCCCATAGGGAGCGTGGTGTGTTTATGGCTTCCAAACCTCGATTCCCGGGAATACCAACCACTGCGGATGGTGCAACAAACGTGGTTTGGGTTGAGACTCATATCACAGAAGGTTCCTGTGCATATCCAATTACTTCCTCAACCCCTATGGGAGTTGGGTATGGTGCTGCTGTTGCTAATGGTGCTACGAACCTCTGGGGAACCACTCTAATTTTCCTTGAGCCTGAAAGTGAGCACTCGAGTGCATCCGCTGCAGAAGGCTATGCGCTCGCTGGAGGTAGAGTGACCAATTTTACTTCAGGTCAAGGATTGATTCTGATGAAGGAAGTTCTCTACGTCATCAGTGGAAAGAGACTTCCAATTGTTTTCCATATTGGGGCCCGAGCTCTAACAAGCCAATCACTGAATGTACATGCTGGACATGACGATGTGATGGGAGTAGCGGATGTTGGATGGGGAATGATATTCGCTCGAAATGCTACAGAAGCGGGGGACTTAGCCCTTATTGCACGCCGGGCTGCTGAGAATTCAGACACTCCTTTCTTTAGTGTTCAAGATGGTTTCTTGACAACTCACACAATTGAGAATATTCTCCAGTGTGAGCCTAAATTGATGAAGGAATTTGCTGGTGACCCTGCAGATAAATTACGCAATATGATGGACCCATTCAATCCAATTATGTCGGGAATTGTGCAAAACCAAGATTCGTACATGAAAGGTAAAATCGCTCAACGCCACTTCATTGAAACTGTAAAACCAGCCCTTATCGAATCTATGAAAACGTTCTCTGAATTGACCGGTAGGAACTATTCCCTAGTAGATCGTTATCAGATGGATGATGCTGAATACGCCATTATCGGAATTGGTTCCATGTTTGAAACAACAACAACCGTTGTCGACCAACTTCGCGCAGCCGGACAAAAGGTAGGCTGCGTACATATCACCTGCTTCCGGCCATTCCCAGGGCCGGAAATTGTTGAAGCAATTGGAAACTGTAAATCTGTTGCTGTTCTTGAGAGGATGGATGACCCTCTAAGTCAATCAAATCCTCTGACTATGGAAATCAAGGCCGCTCTGGCTGACGCCATGCAAGGTGTTGATGGATATCCGAGTATTTCTGCAATGCCAATCGTTCACTCGGGTTCCTATGGCCTTGGAAGCCGGGATGTCACAAGCGGTGACTTATCTGCTGTTTACGGGCTAATGGCAAGTGGTGCAAAGCCCTCTTACTTCTCTCTAGGAATCAAGCATGAGACTGCCCTTGCTCCAAGTGCTGGATTAGATGGTAGACCAGCTGGTGCATTCTCAATGCGCGGCCACAGCGTTGGAGGATTTGGTAGTGTTACAACGAACAAAGTCATCGCAACGATATCTGAAGACTTGTTTGGTAAGACTGTTCAAGCATATCCAAAATATGGAAGTGAGAAGAAGGGATTACCGACTAATTTCTACCTAACAATTGCAGATGAGAGAATCAGAATTCATCATGAATTGGACATTCTCGATTTCATCGCGGTTCAAGATATCAATGCCTTCGACACCGGCAATCCACTCTCGGGACTAAGTGATGGGGGAACGATTTTCATTCAAACGAAGGCCGGCAGTCTTGCAGAATTGATGGGGGTTCTGCCTCAAAGTGCGATTGACGAAATCACCTCGAAAAACATCCGTGTTTTGTATCTCGACACAGCGGCTATCGCTCGCGAAGTTGCAACCTCGCAGGACCTCGTTGTTAGAATGCAAGGAATTGTCCTACTCGGAATTTTCCTGCGTAGCACACCTTACGCACAAGGTATGGATGAGAGCGCGCTTTACTCTGCTATAGAGAAGAGTCTGCGCAAGTATTTCGGCAAACGGGGCGAGAAGGTTGTGCAAGAGAATCTGACTTGTGTTCGACGTGGATTTGAAGAAGTCAACATTTGCGAATCTAGCGAGTTGGAGGTGAATGCATGACACTTAACGACCCTGATCCAGCAAGGAAGCAGACTGCTCATGACAAATCCTTCTTTGACCTCGATGATTTTGAACAGAGAATCATCTCTTCGTACAATCAAGGACATGCGGCTAGTAGTCTTCCAGCAGATACGGTTCACGCTCGCTCACTAATTGGCCCCGCATCTGGAAAACATCGAGATTTCTCTTACATCGCCACTGAGATTCCTGAATTTATCGCTGACAATTGTGTAGGTTGCATGGATTGTGTTACAATGTGTCCCGACACTGCAATTCTAGGCAAGGTCGTCGCTGATGAACAATTACAGGAAGCACTGCTCGGTTTGGATGGTGAAGATGCTACTGAAATGGAAGGTATGTGGCCTAAAGTCAACAAGTATTGGAAAAATCGTGAGAAGAAGGGAGACCTACCTGGTCGATTTGGAATCTTCATCGACCCTAGCAAGTGCAAAGGCTGTGCTGAGTGTGTTGATGTATGTGGCTCTAAGAATGCCCTTGCTATGGTATCGAAAGAAAAGAAAGGAACAGAACAACATAGTAAGGACTGGGATTTCTACACAAGTCTTGGTGATACTGATGACCAATTCATCAATGAAAGATCAGTAATGGATATCATGCTCAAAGATAAGTCACTTCTCTATGTAGGAGGGGCTGGATCTTGTGCTGGATGTGGCGAAGCGACCGCTTTGAGAATGATGGCTGCTGCAACCGGTTACGATTACGGTGCGGAGAACTTTGGAATTGTCAATTCAACCGGTTGTTCAACAGTATACGGTTCGACATACCCCTACAATCCATGGGCCGTTCCTTGGACCAACTCACTATTCGAGAATGGGCCAACTGATGCGATGGGCGTTCGAGCACGCTGGGATCAAATCGGATGGGAAGAAAAGAAACTCTGGGTAATCGGAGGAGATGGAGCCCTCTACGATATCGGATTTGGGGCATTATCTCGAATGCTAGCTAGTGGGATGAACATCAAGGTGCTCGTTCTTGACACCCAAGTCTACTCAAACACAGGAGGGCAGACTTCGACTGCAACCTTCACTGGACAGAATTCAAAGATGCAGCCTCATGGTACTGCGATTCCGGGTAAGCAAGAGCTCCGCAAGGAGCTCGGTGCAATCGCAGCCATGCATCCTAATACCTACGTTGCCCAAACTGTCACCAGCCTTCCAAATCACTTCTATCGAGCCGTTCGAGAAGCGAATGAGTTCCCAGGTCCTGCTGTAGTTAGCGTCTATACAACCTGCCAACCTGAGCACGGAGTTGCCGACAACGCCAGTTACGAACGTAGCAACATGGCATTGAAGACACGAACCTGGCCCATTTTCATCTATGACCCAAGAAAGGGTCCACGCTTCAAGGATAGTTGGGATTTGCGTGGCAATCCAAGTCCGAACAAGGATTGGCATCGTGTCCGTGATGAGAATGGTGAATTCCAAGAATTGAAATTCAGAGACTTTGCTATAGGTGAAGGGAGGTTCTCAAAGCAATTTGGTAAAGATGGTTCACCCTCTGAAACAATTTTGATAGGAGAGGGTGACCGACTTGCTTTCTGGAACAGATTACAGGACATGGCAGGCATAGAACGGGTTATCGAAGAATAATCCTGATCAATTTCTATCTGAAATAGGAATGGTATAACACTGGTGAGTGGTTCTAGTCCCAGATACAGTAATTGAAGAGTCGCCGGTTACGCAACGGCTTCCCTTCCATTTTCTCACGGTGCGATTAACAGTCTTGAGCCCCGCTGTGTTCAGTGGGTCAACCTTCAACTCCACCACCACTATTCCGGACTGAGACATCCAATCAAGAACTGCATCAATAGCCTTCTGTGCATGGCCTCGACGTTGTTCGGAACTTCTAATCCAATAACCGAGGTTCCAATCTGCCTCTGCTGATCGTGTGACTTTGTCGAAACCAATTAGCCCGATTAACGAATCATCCCATGGCCTAATAATCGCCCAATGGTGAAGATATCCTGTACGTCCCATTTTCTCTGTTTCTTCAAGAAAATCGATTATCTGAGGCTCCATCGGCATATCTGGAATTATCCACGGCATAGCCCGACTTACCTCTGGCCAAGTCTCCATAAATGCCTCAACTAGAGCATTGCAGTGAATGACCTGAGCCGGTCGAAGAACCATGCTTTCATCGACGCGAATCGTTGTCGTGGCTCGACGCTGCACATATCTTCGGATTATGCTCTAGTGAATGAGGGCTACGGATTCAGGATTTAGGGGCGTAGTTTAGCTTTGGCCTGTAGTACATCCGGATCCTCAGGGTGTGAATCAATTGCTGTAGCAATCATATTGTCTACGGCTGAGACGCGTCCAATGCGCTGTAGAAGAGCACCTATTGGATAGAGTAATTTTGTACGGTTGCCTAGATGAGGACCCACTTCATCTAGAATTACAGTCACTTGAGCGATATTCTTACTTTTGGCCTCGGACATTGCTTCTCTGACCTTATTCACAACTTCACTATTTGGCCATTCTTCTTGTTGAGGCCATGGCCAAAATCCATTACTCTCAGGGATATCTAGAGATGTGTTGGCTTCTTCAATATGTGGAAGGGTAGGTGATTTAGGAATCTTCGGAATCACAGGTGGTGATGGTTTGTCAAAAACTTGGTCAAGAGGATCTACTGGACGAGCAGCGACTGGAGGAGGGGGAGGCATTCCTAATGATGTGGCAGGAACCACTGGAGGTGGAGGTGGCATCTCTACTTCCAATTCTGGTTTCGTATCTACCACTTCTGTATCTGCATCTTCGCCGGTAATTATCCTATCAGCCAATTCTGCCTTCGTCCCTAATGTAGAGAGACCGGCATCCTTTGCTAGGGAAATGAGTTGATCCTTCTTCAAAGACAAGAGTGCGGCCTTTGTCGCCTCTTCTTGTTTAACCTCGACTTCTGGTTCGATATCTGGCTCTTCATCGGATTCTTGTTGTTCTTCCAACTCAGGCTCTGACTCGGTAGGCATGGGTTCAGGTAAATTTCCATTCGTATCTGGAACTTCGTCAGCAGCGACGATTTCAACTTCTTCGGATCCAACTGAGGTCGGTTCAACAAGTGTCAATTTCTGTTTCGGTATTTCCTCAAGTGGTTCTAATTCGGACTCGGGAACTTCAAATTTAGTTACAAATTCAGGTGCATCGGCCGCAGAAAGGACATAGTCTTCTTCATCTTCTTCATCGAGGTCTTCTGGATGACTTACTGTCATAGCAAAAGATGGATTTTCACTCAATTCTATGCCTTCATCAGAACCATATTGTTCGACATCGATGGTTACGTCATCCATAGTGAAAGTACCCTTTGACCAATCGATTACCTCCTCTGCCTCTTCGGCATCATCGATATCTGCGAGTAATTCATCGAACAAACTGTTAGCTTCAGCATCGTCTACTGGTGCAACCTGTTCAAACGATGCTTTGCCAAGTTGGTAGAGGCATTGTGAACATTCCTTGGCAGACTCTGGATTCTTAGTTCCACATAGAGGACAGTCCACAGTAGGCTCTGTGTCTTGCTTACGCCAACTCTTGAACTTATCAAAGACCAATGCTCCACCCCCAAATACGAAGCCATTCGGCCGTGTTCAGCGTATAACCCTCACCCGCCGTTGTAAACTCGAGACGTCGTAATTAATTCTCATCCAAGTTCACAAAGCGTGATGTGTAAGAATCGCTGGGAGGGGGTGTGGACTCGGATGGAGGGCTTCCTGCAAGGTTCACTAGGAGCCAAGATCATCATGAGGCTTTTATGCAACTTATTCAATGGGAATTAGATGATGAATTAGATGCAACTGAGGAGCGTTTACGGACTTGGTCAAGAGCAAAATTAGCATCTCATGGTTTAGCACTTTTTGATATCAAAGCAAAGCCTGACGGTTGGCTCTTCGGACAACGAATTGTACGCCTCGAATTAGAAGGACGTGCCCCATTCGGACAACACAGATTTAGACAGGGCGATATCGTTATGCTAAGTCGAGGTGATCCTCTCGGAGAGAAACCGGTTGAGGCTATTGTATCGAATCGCACTCGGAACAGAATTCGTATCGTTTTACCAGAACTTCCGCAAGACCTTAGACGTGGCTTTTGGAGAATGGATAGGGCTGCAAATAAGGTGGCTTTTGATCGTATGAGGGACGCTTTGAATTCTGTATTCGAAGAAGAAGGAGGCGCCCCTTTGCGAGACCTGTTTTTGGGGCTAGTACACGACCCAATTAGTACCGCCCAGTTAGGTCCAGAACTCGGCGGGGCCAATAGAAGACCGGCAACCCGACCAGATGGACTCAATGACTCACAGAATGCTGCTGCCAAGGCTGCGATTGATCAGCGATTGACACTAATTCAAGGCCCACCAGGAACTGGAAAAACACATACTGCTGTACGGATTCTAGAATCGTGGGCCAGTCAAGAAATTGGCACCATCCTTGCCGTAGCCGATTCAAATGTGGCTGTTGATAATTTGTTAGAAGGACTCCTTGGGCAAGGTGTGAGAGCAGTCAGACTTGGTCAGCCGGTCAAGGTGAGAGAGAATCTCCGGCTTGCTACTGTAGACGCACAGATGGAGGAACATCCACTGCGACGGGACCTTGAGGAACATTTGGAATTGAATGATAAATTAGCACGGCGAATACCTGGGATGAAGGGTAAGGAGAAGGGGTTGGCTCATCGTGATCTAAATCGAGGATGGAAGGAAGTTCGACGAATTGAATCACAGATGCGAGATGACATACTTGACAGGGCGCAAGTGCTGTGCTGTACGTGCATTGGAACTGGACATGCACTCTTAGATGGTAGAAGGTTCTCAAGAGTGTTAATCGACGAAGCTACTCAGGCTACTGAACCTGCTAGTCTTGTTCCATTAGTTAGAGGAGCAAGGCAGGTGGTTCTAGTTGGTGACCATCGGCAATTGCCTCCGACTGTAATATCTAAAAGGGCAGAAAATGGTGGGCTGCGCCGCTCTTTATTCGAAAGACTCGTTGCAATGGGTATCGAACCAATGCTACTGAATACACAATATAGAATGCATCCTGCTATCTCATTATTTCCTAACGAGAGGTTCTACAAAGGAAAATTAATCGATGGAGTAGAAGCCTCTGAAAGGCCTAATCCGGCAGGGTTACTGTGGAATGACTGGGAAGTACCAATTGTATTTCTCCCAGTAGAAGGTGGAGAAACAACATCTCCCGATGGAGCATCTAAGGAGAACCATGCTGAAGCCGGGTGGATTGCTCGTTTACTAGAAGGTCTACTCGATGCTGGGGATTTACAATCAGAGGACATAGGAATCATCACACCTTATGCCGGACAAGTTCGAGCTATCAGAGATGCCCTTCCAGAGAGGTATGACTCTGTTGAGGTTCGCACTGTGGATGGATACCAAGGGCGAGAAAAAGATGTTATTCTCTTCTCTTGCGTACGCTCAAATCAAGATGGTAATGTAGGCTTTCTTTCTGACCCACGTCGCCTCAATGTCGCACTAACTCGTGCTCGTCGTGGACTCGTAGTAATTGGAGACCCAAACACGCTGCGCAATGATGAGGTTTGGGCCGCGTGGTTAGCACATATACGCAGTCGGAACCTTGAGGCGTGGCACATTCTCGGAATGGCCTGAAGGGGTGCTTATGTCCGACCACGACTCTCCAATCTCACTGCAAGGTGGAATGAATCCGGCCAAGCAAATTCTCTCGGCTGAAGAAGGTGGACATTGGCCGGTTCCTGAGGGGACAATTCTAGCAAGTGGAGTGCGACGAATTGCTGCCTTGAGTGTTGATGTAGTAATTGTCACAACAATTCTAATGGTTGCCTCAAAATGGCAAATTATGAACGCTTGGAATGTCACTCTTTGGGCATCTGCTGACTTTCATTATGCAGCTGCAATGGCATTTATTCTCTTTGTATCTCATTGGCTATACTGGCGTTGGACGGGATTACGCCACTCTCGTTCACTCGGACAGCGTATGTTCGGTCTCGCTGTTATTGCCGAGGATGGTTCCGCTATGACTAGTCAAATGTGGGACCAAAGAGCTCTTCGGAAACTCATTTTCCTTATCCCAATAGCCAATATTGTAGTTGGTATAATGGAAGTTAGACGAGTTTTCAGTCGTCATACACATCAATCAAATATTGATCTTCACGTAGGTTCAATTGTTGCACATGCTAACTCCCTGCCACCTGCTTCGCGTCGGCATATCAAATAGGTGAAATAATGGAAGATGCTGTCAGAATCGCTCTTTCGGGCGGTTGTATAGTCTATCCAACCTCAACTCAACCGGCTTTGGGGTGTATCCCAACTTCAGAAGCGCTAGATGTGCTATTTGAAATCAAAAATCGGCCATCCCACATGCCAGTTAGTATTGGTGTGGCTAACTTAGAACAAGCAAAAACTTTGGTAGAACTCACAGATGATATATCCCATTTTTTGGACTCATTTCCTGAAGGATCGATAAGCCTCGTACTTCCTGCAAAGAAAACCCTCGATAAACGACTTGGGGGGGATAAAATCGCCATTCGCGTCGTTGCTCACCCAATTGCAAAGGCACTATTGCGAGCCACTGGTCCTCTCATTGCAACTTCTGCTAATATTAGTGGAACAAAACCGGAACAAAACTGTGAAGCTGCTGCATCTACCTTTATCGAAGTGGGTCACGAAGTAGGTATTGTATCTGGAGATACCTCCTCCGGCCTACCCAGTACTTTGATAGCATGGTATTCGGTCTGTGGTGCATCCGAACGCGCGAGCATAGAGGTGCTGAGAGAAGGAATCATTCCAACTGATGAGGTGAAATTATGGTGGAAGAATCAGACCTCAAGCAGTGGAGAGACGCCGGGCATGTAGCTCGTCGGACGCTTGAGGGAATTAAAGGAGAGATTGTTGAGGGTAAAACCTGGGACCAAGTTATTGACTCGGCTGAACGATTCATCCGCCGTCATGGAGGCACGCCAGCATTCCCAGTTACAATTTCAGTTAATGACATTGCAGCACACTATACCACTAACTCACAATTAACAGCGCCTAATGGATTTGAAGGTGAAATGATTTTCCAAAAGGGAGATCTTGTCAAACTCGATGTTGGCGTTCATATCGCAGGGGCTTTGGCCGACAATGCACTAACTGTAGAGGTTGGAAATGGTGGTAATCATACAGACCAAATCAAGGCAGCAAAAGACGCTAGGGATGCAGCCATTGAGAAAATGCACCCCGGTACGCCTTGGCATAAAATTGGAGCAGCAGCAGAGCAAGCACATACAGATGCTGGATTCGAGCCCATTCGAAATCTCTGTGGTCACGAACTAAAACGCTGGAACTTACACGCTGGAACCTCTATTCCTTCACACAATTGTGGATCGGAAAATCCGGGATTCAAGGGTGGTGTAGAAGTTGGTAGTGTATATGCTGTCGAACCATTCAACACAACTGGAAAATCAGGGATGGTAGAAGATATTCCTCCATTTTCCTCAAGCAACATCTTTCGAGTCACAGGTGATATTACTATCCGAAAAGCAATGTCAAAAGGCAAACTGAAACCACTTGGAGCCACGATGGCACGGTATATCGAAGAAAGATATCATACCCTTCCATTTGCAGAAAGGTGGTCCTACCCTCTACTAGAGAAACCATTTCCTGGTGAAGATGAGGAAACATTGCGTAAGAAGTGGAATGCTCTAATCAAGAAATTAATCTCAATTAGATTTCTTGAGACGTACACTGCATTACGTTGTGTAGATGCAGGGAAAAAAACAACTGTCGGTCAATTCGAACACACTGTATGGATTACAGAAGGTGGCCCGGAAATTTTGACGGTAGAGTGATTTTACTATATTTTGACCTTGCAAGGGCGCAGTGTAGCGTTTAGGGTTCTTAGAGAATCTTTTCACACAACGATTATCTAGCGCTGATTGTAAGGGGGGGCTGTACGGGGCCGTTGAGGTTCTCGCAGAGTGCATCCCATCCCCTCGCTTGTGTCTCTCGCCCTGTACACCTCTCGAAGGCCACGGTAGGCTTTGCGTGTATTGAATTCAAGCCTTATTCAGGATTCTATTTCTGTATTATCAGCACGCCCAAATAGAGTTACAGCAATAATCGCAGAGAATATCAAAAACATACCTAATGCCTGTTGCGTAGAGGGTTGTTCTGAAAGTAAGAGAATCCCCCATAAAATGGTAAGAATTGGTTGAAGAAGTACTGCAAATGATGTATGCGCAGCTGGAAGGCGAGGGAGGGCATAGGTAATCGCTATCCAACCGATAACTTGGCAAGAAAATGCGAGAATTAGTAGCCAACCATGGCCTGGAAATGTGATTGAGAAGTCTAGGGGTTCAATACCAGCACTAGATAATGGCAAAAGGCCAACGAAAAGTAGACCGCTGGCGGCGCCAGCTGTAGCGTCTAGTTGGAGATTTACTGATGGCGCTTGAGCACGATTGGAGTACCTATAGAGAATTAAGAAAGATGAGTAAAATATTGCTGCAACTACACCTCCAATTACTCCTTTCACCGGATCAGAACCATATGGATTCTCATCCCAAATTCCTGAAATTAACAGTAACCCGAGCATAACCATTGGTAAAGAAAAGAGAATGTAGCGATTTGGTTTCTCTCCAAACAACCACCAACTTGCTAATGTTACGATAATAACTTGTGAATTACCAATCATGGTAGCAATTCCACTTCCAATGAAATCTATAGCACTGTGGTATCCAACGAAATCGATGGCGAGAAGAATTCCGGCTCCAAAGGCTAGCATACGATCTCGCCTATTTCGTAAATCGTTACGTTTCAACAACCAAACTAATGCTGCAAGCATCGGTAAGGCGTAGAACATTCGGAAGAATGCTCCTGTTAGTGGTGCTGTGTGAGATTGAATGTACAATAGCGGAGCAAAAGAAATCAGAGTAGCTCCTGCTAGAGCGATGACCATAGTACGGCGGTCTTCTGTGACCGCTGACATATGAGCGCCTCACTCTGATGCTGCATCGCCATCGGCAATCATCTGTTGTAACTCGCCTGATTGATACATCTCAAGAGCGATGTCTGAGCCACCAATTAGTTCGCCATGAATGTAAACTTGAGGCATTGTAGGAAAATCAGCCCACTCACAAACAGAGGGGATGGCACGGTGGTCGGCGAGAACATTGACGCTGGTGAATGACTCTCCAAGTTGAGATAATACACTTGCAGCACGATTACTAAAACCGCATCTTGGTTCTTCGGGTGTACCTTTCATGAATAGTACAATTCGATGTTCGTTTACTAATTGCTTAAGTTCATCTGGTGTCCAATTAAAACTCATTTTTATCACTCCTCATCAGGCCTACGAATGTGAATCCCAAAGTGCTGCATTTTCTTCTCTTGATGGGGGTCAAAAACAGTTGCCCCTGCCTCGGCTGCTTGTTTTGGTGTCATGCACTTCAAGTCAAGTGCGTGAACAATGTTCTGTGCAATATATGGTTTGAAGTGAGAAAGAATAGGGCGCTGTCGCTGTAAAGGCCGAGATCCCTCATAACTCTCAGAAATAACACGGACATGGAAATGATCGCCGGTTCCATGCAAATCAGAAACTTCGATTATGGCATCTGGCACAACCTTGCGAACCTCGTCGACCATCCACTGTTCCGTGACCATCGGCACAATGCTAACATCGCTATGATTTGAATGCTCGCGCGCGTACGAATAGATGCAATTTCAAATACCGAGGGCTGAATTAATTGCTGCTAGATTCTCAGCAATTGTACCACGATTATTGATTAGGCCACTACCGACAACCGCTACATCGATTCCCCATTCTGCGACCATGGCTGAGTTGTGGTCTTTGATGCCGCCGTCAATCATCAATTTGGTTTCGCGGCCTCCCGAAGCGATTTGTTTGTCGATTGCTGCACGGAATTCACGAACCTTGCCTTCAACTTCAGGCATGAATGACTGACCGCCTTTACCTGGGACGACTGACATTACCAGAACTAAATCGAGATTGGCTAAGTGTGGTAGGATAGATGAGGTGGGTGTATCTGGATTGAGAACTGCTCCAGCCTGACATCCTGAATCATGTAGAGATTTGATTAGAGAACCCATATCATCTACTGCCTCAACGTGAGCAATTACTAGATTCACACCAGCATCCACATATTGATTCCAAGTCTCTTCGGCATTGGTAATCATCAAATGACAGTCGATGAAAACCTCTGGCCCCAATCTCTCTCTTACGGAACGGATTAGTGCGGGACCGAAAGTAATGGTTCGGTTAACAACCCAATTGCCATCCATCACATCCATGTGCATCCAATTGATACCGGCCTCAACCGCTTCCTCAAGTGTCTCTCCAAGCTTTGTGAAGTCCGCTGTAAGGATACTCGGTGCTACTTCCACAGACTCCCCTCGAGCCTTGCGAACGAACGCCGGTTCTCAACACTTCGGATTCATATTTCCCGAACTGGGGCGTGATAGTGTTCATAGGACTCCGATGAGGGGAAAGAATCCCGGGGCGATTATATGGGCAGAGTGATTGAGGTCAATGACGCAGATTTTGATGCAGTAACACAGAGTGATGAATGGGTACTAGTTGACTTTTGGGCACCCTGGTGTGGGCCTTGTAGGATGATTGCTCCGGCACTAACCCAAATTGCTCAAGAACGAGAGATTACCATCGCCAAACTAAACACAGACGTCAATCCGCTTTCTTCGGGTAAGTTTGGAATTAGAGGTATCCCTGCTTTACTACTTTTCAAAAATGGGCAGTTAGTTGATAGGGTAGCAGGAGCCATGCAAAAGCCTGGATTTGATCAATGGCTCAATCGCCACATGGCGTAATCAAAGACTCTCTCTGAGTTTGTTTGCACGCTCTTCTAATGGAGCACCGACTTCTCTTAGTAAGCGTGAACGAAGGGCTTCGTGTAACCACATACCATCTTCTAATTCAAGCATCAAACCACGTGTAATCAAATCCTCTGGAGGGACGCCGTCATAATCTGCGGCTTCTGCAAGTCGGTCCCAAGGAACAGGCCTATCTGCAACAGCGAGAAGTGCCAATAATTCACGTCGGTCATTCGGCAATACTTCGAGTATTTCTTCATCAAGGAAACGCAACCAATCTTCGTGTAGAGTCTTTCCATATAATTCGAGAAGCTCAACAGCTAGTGGGTGTCCACCAGTGGCTCGATAAATCTCTTCAGCGGGAGCTTCTGATGGCAATTCTATAGATGAAATCCACGCAGATACTTCTTCCAATGAAAGACCAGTTAGACGTAATTCAACGACACGCCCCCGAGTGTGTACATCACGGCGGTCGTAAAATGTGAGATTGGTTCGAGAAACTAACAATAATCGCATTGCGGTTGTCTCAGCAATTTGTAGAAGGGCTCCGAATAGATAGCCGCCTTCTGCGCCTATGTTATGGACATCGTCGAGTATCACAAGAATGTCTTTGGTAGTCTCACCTCTGACGCCTTCCTCATCAAGAAGATGGGCAATTAATCGCCTTCTGTATAGATCTATATCGATACTAGCACCTGGTTTCATCGGTAACGATTCAAGCACACCATATGGGTCGTCTCCTGACTCATCAGAGTTAATTTCGAGTCTGTGTAAAAGACTGGTTGCAATTCCTAATGTGGAATCCCAGGGTTGACAAGGATAGTACATTACAGAGATTTCAGGATTGGAATTAAGGGCATGATTGAGCCAATAACTCGCTAGTGTAGTCTTCCCACACCCAGCAATCCCCGATACTACAGCCATCGCTGCATTAGATTCGAACCATTCGTCGAGAATTGCTACTTCCGCTTCACGACCATGTACAGTTCGAGTTTCAGGAGGTCTTGTGTGATATGTTGAGTGGGCTCCTGCAAGTAATTTCAGCGAACCCGGTTTTTTCATTTCATCATTCTCAGAACGAATAATTGCACCGAAGCGTATGTCGCCGTAGTTGAGAACTCCTTCGTGCTGAGCGTGCATCAACACCTGAAGCAAGGTCAGTCCAGTTTCGAGTTTGGGTCCAACTTCATCGGCACGAACTTCCAACAGATTACCTCCACGTTCACGAAGTAATACCTTAATTTCTCGAAGTGTATCTATACGCCGCCTTACTTCTTCTCGTCCTTCATCAGTAAGTTGCCAGGTTTTCTGCCGGCGTTCCTCCCCTCGAACAACCCTAGTGTGTTCACTGACCAGCCCACTAGAAGCAAGATCACTCATTGTTCGAGACACATTAGGTGGATGCAAAGCACAAATTTCAGCAATCCCGGGGCGAGTTACTTCTCGACTTACAAGATAATGATCCGCCTGATGATCCTGTTCCCAAAGGTGCAGTAGTATTCTATCTGCAACGGCGATGTTGACCTTACTAGAAGGGAGTGACATCTTCAATCCTCTACCATTACTATGCATTGTGGGTACGGTTCAATCATCATAGGCGGCATGAACAAGTCACCACAATCGCGTTGAACTGTTGAAAGGCTGAGAATACTAGTAGCTCCAAGTCCCAAAGTTACCGATTGCATAGATACCGGGCTTGGAACATAATCCTCGCCTGTTTGAGTAATAATCAGATGAATCCCATCACCGGCTGGAATCAGTACATCCATACCGAAAAATTCCATCTTTGCATTTACGGTCTCACCGGGAGAAAGAACCTCGCCTTCCTTACCACCGGCATGGAATCGCAAATCCATGACTGCATGGCCCAGATGCATTTCCGTGCTGGCCTGAACCATTTCTACGAATAGATGGCCACTTGTTGAGAAAAGTGACATCGTCGCGTCTACATGAAAAGTAGGAGTACCGACAATTCTTGTATCTTCATCGAAGAAAGGACACTCCATACGCAATTCAGAAGTTGATGTGATGGTTTCGCCGCCCCCAATAATTGTACATTCATCCATACCGAATCGGAGCCAATCTTGATCCGCTGGGGGGTAGGTATCCTCAACACGCCAGCCGCCCATATTATCCTGAACTTCGGCAATTAACCTAGGTTGTGGACCCTCTTCCTTGAGATAGAAATCGAACCATTCCAACAAATCATCTGCCCAATCCCAACGTAATGTGAAGGGGAATGCTTCACCGCCTCGTCCAGTACTCAATCCTTGATGGCCACTAAGGCGATCCGGGTAGTCATGGCCCCACTGACCATAGAGCCCCTTGACCTCAAAACCATTTTTCTGTAACTGATGATGTACAGGGAATGCCATATGCGGGTCGACGTTCCAATCTTGTAAGCCATGAATAATGTATACAGAGCCAGCATAATTCTCAATTGCTCTAGTCAGGAAATGCCTTTCCTGCCAATAATCACTACCAGTCCATGCGAGGTTGTCCCCTGAAACATAGGCTGCGGGTCCTGCATAATATCCCTCGACATATCCTTCACAGGCATTCTCAATATCTCCTGCATCACCATCTAAACCAAAACTTCCGTAAACGCCATTGTGCATTATGGCTCCTCTCGCTTCCATACTACCATTACGCCACATCAAATCATGAACACCAATTAGCCCAGACATTGGTACAATTGTTTTGAGGTACTCAGAACCCATGGCTGCAGCCTCCCAAGGAGTTGACCCATCGTATGATTTACCAATTACTCCGACTGCTCCGTTTGAGAATGGGGCGGTTCCCAAATATTCGATTGCAGAATGAATCCCTTCCTGCTCATCAAGTCCCATTAGATCCATGCAATGATTTGAGTTACCTGTTCCAAAGACGCTAACCTGTGCGACTCCAAACCCATGTGGTACGTAGTTCTCAATCAAAAATCGGCCTAATCGGTTAGCTGGAGTAAGTGCATCGACATCACCGTCGTCATAATATGGGCCTATTTCTGCAATTACAGGAACCTTGCATTCATCTGAAAGCTCAATTGTATCATAATCACAACCATCAATCAACGGTAACCAAAGTCCCATATGAACTTCAGCTCCTCCTGTAACTCCAGCTCCACCATCTGATGTAGTGATAGCTGGAACGCTGACATAGATTGAACGAACCACATCAATTCCATAACTTCCATTTTGAGAAACTCGGCTAAACACATCATCATTCGCATAAGTTAGATGCTCCCTTTCTTCGACAGATGGCAACCAATGTCCTTCGTCATCTTTCGACCCCGACAAAACATCGCTTCCAAAGCACCCTGAAAGCATCGGGGTGAGGAAGAGCATTACGAGCAGAGCACTCGTTGTCGGGCGATACACGCGCTCCGCGCGTGCTGGAACACTCATGAGAGTTCTGTCGTAGAGTATCAACAAAATTGTCTAGAGAAACATGCCTTGTCGCGTAGTTTAGAGTAGATTAATTCATGAGCAATGCCCCTAAGAGAACTTCGATGGATGGGTCTACTCGTCGCCGACTGCTGCGTTTACAGCGGATGGAGGCGACCGAAAAGGAAGTTTACCGTCGCCTGGCTAAATCTCAGAAAGAACCTGTTAACGCCGCTATTCTGAATGGTATCGCTCTAGAAGAAGAACGGCATGAAATGGTCATAGCAGAAATGACTGGAGTTAGCGTTAAACCGTCGATGTTGCGAGTTTGGTTGCAAGTTCTGTTAGCGCGAATTTTGGGGCTTACCTTCTCAGTTAAGATGATGGAGAAAGTTGAATCTTCAATTGCTGCGGAATATCGGGAACTTGGATTACATGACATAGCAGATGAAGAAGAGGAGCATGAAGAAAAATTACTTGGAATGCTAGAAGAAGATGCTTTGCAGTATCTCGGTTCGATAATCCTCGGGTTGTCTGATGCTCTTGTTGAATTAACCGGAGCACTTGCAGGATTGACTTTGGCATTTCAAAACTTGAATTTCGTTGCTCTTGCAGGACTTGTAACTGGAATCGCTGCTTCATTCAGTATGGCTGCATCCGAATATCTTGCTACTAAGGAAAAGGGAGATGGACGCTCTCCAGTCAAAGCCGCTGGGTTTACGGGAATTTCTTACATTATCACGGTATTACTACTCGTGATGCCATACATGCTTCTCCACGGTGATGACCCAATCCGATTTGGGTTTGAGCCGCACATACAGGCATTGGCTTGCACTCTTGGAATTGGAATTGCAATCGTAGCGGCATTCAATGGCTATGTTTCAGTTGCACAAGATCAATCATTTTCCAAGCGATTTACCGAGATGACTGGAATCTTAGTCATAGTCAGCGTGATTTCATTTGGAATTGGGATTGCTCTGCGCACATGGTTTGGAATAGAACTCTGAGGATTCACAATCGAAGGGTTTGATGAAGGGGGCTGTCTCGGTCACCGTATGGATGCATATGATGAGTTACTTTTCAATCTGAAAGATATTGAGATGGTTGGTCAAATTGGAGGACTTCTTGGTTGGGACCAAGAAGTTCTGATGCCACCCAAGGCTGCCGCAATCAGGGCAGAGCAATTAGCTTGGATTTCAAAGACTGGTCACGAGAAAATCACACACCCGCGAATAGGTGAATTGCTTGAGGAACTTGAGGCTCGCAACGACCTTGATGATATTCAAGCCGCAAATATTCGCCTCGCGCGCGACTCATATGATAAAGCGACTAAATTGCCAACTGAATTTGTCAGTGAATTGGCCAAGCATAGATCAAAGTCTCAATTTTCTTGGATTGAAGCTAGAGCCAAAGATGACTTCTCTATCTTCCGTGATGACCTTGCGAAGATGGTTGATTTCGCTCGACAGAAGGCAGACTACCTCGGCTATGATGAACTACGATATGATGCTCTACTCGATCTTTACGAATCAGGTCTGACTGTGTCTCGGGTTGACCCTTTATTCGCAGGACTGCGCGAGAATGTAGCACCACTTGTCAAAGCGGTTGTTGAACGTGGGCAGCGCCCTGATATGAGATTCGTTGAGAACAATGCTTGGAAGCAACCAGGACAAGAAGCACTATCTCAAGCAGTCTCAGAATGCATTGGATTTGACTTTGAGGCAGGCCGGCGTGATGCATCTACACACCCATTCTGTGGTGGACCAAATCCAGATGATGTTCGCTGGACTACTCGCTATAACGAATCAGACCCTTTTGGCTCACTCTATGGCTCAATGCATGAGACTGGTCACGGATTATACGAACAAGGACGACCTCGAAATCTCGATTTCCAACCTGCTGGACACGCCAATGGACTAGGTGTTCATGAAAGTCAGAGTCGATTATGGGAGAATCAAGTTGGACGTAGTCAAGAATTCTGTGAATGGGTATTGCCATTATGGCAGGAAAGCTTCCCTGATAACATGCAAGGAGTGACTGCAGAGGACCTTTGGCGCGCAGTGAACCTCGTTGAACCGAGTTTGATTAGAGTTGAGGCGGATGAAGCAACTTACAATCTCCATATTATGATTAGGTACGAAGTTGAAAAGAGACTTATTGGGGGAGATATTGAAGTTGATGATCTACCGGATGTATGGGATGATATGTACGAAGAATTCCTTGGAATTCGTGCACCAAATCGGACATTAGGAGTTCTGCAAGATGTACACTGGTCAATGGGTGCCTTCGGATACTTCCCCACATATACTCTAGGTAATCTCTACTCAGCACAACTACTAGCCAAGGCTCGTGAGGACCTTCCTGACCACGATGAGCAGATTAGAAGAGGAGAGTTTGAACCACTACTCGCATGGATGCGTGAGAATGTACACAAGCGAGGAAGTATCCTAGAACCAGCGGCTTTGATTGAAGAAGCAACAGGCTCACCGCCTTCACCGGATGCATTTGTTGAGTATCTTCGAGATAAGGTCGAACGCCTCTATGGTGTGACTGCTTAAGCGGGTAACTCGATATCCACGCACCCATAGGGGTTGGCGTGTCTGGTCACTCGCTGGAGAATCTTGCCTCTTTCGTTCGTGATCTAGGCAGTGCCTGTTCGGCACTGATGATTGAAGGAAAAAATCTCTTTGCAGGATCACACGAGGGGGTTTTGAGATGTTGGGATTCCGCAACGGGAGACCTACGCTGGAGCGTTGAGGTTGCAGGCCCAATTTCCGGTTTTGCTGTAGACAATAACCGGGTCTATACTACAGCTTCCGATTCACTGCACGCAATTGACATGAGTTCTGGTGAATTACTCTGGAGTCGTGAATTAGAAGGGGGCAGTGATTACGTAAAGGCCTCGAATGGTTTTGTTTGGGCAACTTCATCTGTTTACGAATTAGAAGTGGCCGACTTCATTGAGGCAACAATATGGAGATTCAACGAAAACGGAGATGAATTAGAACGTTGGATTATCGCCGAGCGTCCTTGGTATTTTGATTTACACAAAGATGGTGGGGCTCTTCTTGGATTAGGAAGACCACGTTGTGGTTATCTGAAGATTCAGCCTGGTGAAAAGCCGAGTCATCATCAACTACAGACAGAAAGTCCGGTTACATCGGGCTGCAGAAGTTCGGAAGATTGTTTCTTACTAGGGCATGCTGATGGCACAATTAGTTCAATTGGTTCTGATATTTTGAGTGATAGTGACTCTAATTCATTGGTAACAGATATTGCGAGCTTGGATTTGGAATTGATATCCGGACATGATGATGGAAGCATTCGTATGAATGGAACTCAGCATCAGATATTGGGTTCTATCGATTCTGTAACATTATTGGATAAAGATGGATGGGCTTCGTCCTGGAACGGATCTGATACACAAATTACAATCCTAGGAGATACTACAAATACAATTTCTCACAATGCACGAATTCGGCAAATGCACTCTAGTGATGAACGATTAGTCATTGGTGACGAACTTGGAAGATTATTTTTCCTTGAAGCAGAAATTGTCAAGCGCAGACGAAGTGAAATTGGCGAATTAGATGATGATGAGAACAAAAACTCCGAAATTAGAGCCCGTTTGAGGATGTTAAGAAATAGATGAAAGCAGTGCCTGGCTGCACTAGAAATTAACATCTACAGACCCCTATTTCCGGTCCACAGTGCCTCATTTGGCGAAAGGTTTATCACCTCCCGCCGCTCAGACCAAAGTTGCCGCTTCTCTGGAGTGGTGTGGGGGCGCTTCGGCGCAACCCGCGGGCCACAGAAACCGAGCCGCGAATGAGCGGCGGCGGAACCCGAGATTCGGAAGAAGATCGGAGAAGAGTCGGAACGCCATGTGGGCGGGAAGACGACGGGAGAACCGAAGAGGACAATAGTGGAGAGAACTGGAGAGAACTGGACGAAAGAAAGGGGAAGGAAGGGGAAGGAAACTGGAGGAAACGGAGGAGGAAGCTGAGGAAAAGCGAAACCGAACCGGCAACGGGGAAAACCAAAACCGAGGCAGAGGAACTATCCCGATGAGATACGCGTGGAAAGGGGAGGAGAACAAACCTAGAAGCGGCGTGGACAACAAAGTGGAGAGACCGACGGGAACCTGACGCAAGGAAGGGGAAGAACGGGAAGGAAGCGGAGAAGGTACACGAGTGAACAAGAGCGGAGAGATCCGTGGAGGAAGCTGTATCGGACCATGGAAAGAACTGGACGAAAGAAAGGGGAAAGAAATGGTGAACGCGAAGGGGTGAAGAAATTCCCCTAGAGAAGAAGATGAGTGAAGTGGAGAGAACTGGACGAAAGAAAGGGGAAGGAAGCGGAACGCGACGAAGGGGCACTAGTTGTTCCTGAGGAGTCTACCCGGGGAAGAAACTGCCTTCGGGCAGGGAAAGAACCGGACCCTGCGGAGTTAGCAGGGGGGGATGCTCCCCCATGTGCAGAACCCCCTGCTGCTCCCACCTTGTACCGTTAGTACGGCTGAGCCCTTTTACAACCCGTTATCAATCATTGCGGATGATTTCTCTCTGCTTGAATTGTTTTCATTACTAATTATTAGAATTCAATTCTTAGGTCCAATCATTTCAGACGGTCTGACCCATTGGTCAAATTGATCATTTGTCAGAAGGCCTAGCTTTAGTGAAGATTCGCGAAGTGTCAATCCATTCGTGTGTGCATGTTTTGCTATTTTTGCTGCATTATCATATCCAATGTGATTATTTAGTGCTGTAACGAGCATCAGGCTGTTCTCTAAATGAGATTGTATTGTATCTTCATTGGCTCTCAATCCCACTACACATTTTTCTGTAAATGATTTACAGCTATCGGAAATTAATTCTATGCTGTGTAGAAGATTGTGTATCATCATAGGTTTGTACACATTTAGTTCAAAATTACCTTGACTGCCCCCTATAGTAATTGCAGTGTGGTTTCCAATTACTTGGCAACATACCATGGTCATAGCCTCTGCTTGTGTTGGATTCACCTTTCCTGGCATGATACTTGATCCAGGTTCATTGGCTGGTAGCGACAATTCCCCAAATCCACAACGCGGCCCTGAGCCCATCCAACGTATGTCATTGGCTATTTTCATTAGGCTTGCAGCAAGCGTATTCAAAGCACCAGACGCTGCTACTATCGCATCATGGGCCGCAAGTTGAGCGAATTTATTCTCCGCTGAAATAAAGGGAAGACCTGTCTTTGTTGCGATGCGTTCTGCAACCTTTTCTGAAAATTCATAGTGAGTATTGAGACCTGTTCCTACTGCAGTTCCACCCAATGCTAATTCGAGAAGGTCATCATATGCTGCCTCTATGCGACGAATATCGGCATCTAACATGGAGACGTAGCCACTGAATTCCTGATCTAGAGTGAGAGGGACTGCATCCATCAAATGAGTGCGTCCAATTTTGACTATCCCCTCAAATTCATTGACCTTTTCTGCAAGTGCACCGTGCAATAGTCGTACAGACGGTAGAAGGCGGTGATGTACTTCTTCGGCTGCCGCTATATGCATAGCTGTAGGGAATGTATCGTTGCTAGATTGGCCTCTGTTAACATGATCATTAGGGTGAACGGGAGATTTACTTCCCAACTCTCCTCCAGCCATCTCAATCGAGCGGTTGGCTATTACCTCGTTCGAGTTCATGTTTGTTTGTGTCCCAGAACCGGTTTGCCATATTCTCAAAGGAAAATGATCATTCAAAGA
>MPLU02013403.1_pt1 | contig 27552 bp, 24 predicted proteins | sample 1617381 | NCBI WGS metagenome assembly MPLU02 (sample SAMN05944801, study PRJNA350692) | marine metagenome | biome: marine; feature: ODZ; material: water; isolation source: 90 m water sample filtered on 0.2 um supor filter | place: Pacific Ocean | collected 2012-04-08 | depth 90m m
ATTCGGAATCCCCAATCGAAACCATTTCCTCGCACGGCCTCTTTTTCCAGGTACAACCATTGTTGCTGCACCTGGAAATGATTGGGATAATTATTAATCAGCCCCTGCCCCATCCCATTGGTTCCCTGCGTATGGTAACCCAACTGTGTCCAGCCACCCACGGTAATCCCCGAGCATGACTCCTTACCGAGCGACTTCGTATCGCAAGCCTGATCACCACCGGCCACGCTTAGATCGCTCGGTGATGAGGTCGCCGGTTCATCCTGCAGCAGGTTAACCGCCACAACATCGGTCGACTGCTGGAAAGCACGCGTGCCCTCGTTCCCCGCAATCTGGGATGGTTGTTGCAGGGTCTGAGCACTGGCCATGCCGAGCATCAGGTTCCAGAAAACCGTCGTTGCTAACGTGATTTGCAGAGATCGCATGACAGCACTCCATTGCTGATGGGGGGGGGAAGAATACAGAGGAGCCACGTCCAAGGCTTATCCTGCGCAGGCACCTTTTCGTCCTATCGGGCCATCAAACAGGGCAGATTCACTAGTGAACCTGTTTACCACCTAAATCCTCCGGGTCCCTAGCCAGCTACAGCGGTTTTACCAGTTAGGTAAGATTTATGGGCAGTCGGCTCACCCAAGCCGAGACCGCTAGGAATCGTCCGTGGAGAAGAGTGCATCCACGAACTGGTCGGCATTAAAGAGTGCCAGGTCAGCTGGTTGTTCGCCCTGGCCAATGTATTTGACAGGCAACTCGAATTCATCGTGAATAGGAATCACGATACCACCTTTCGCCGTTCCGTCCAGTTTCGCCAGGATAATCCCCGTGCAACCAGCAGCTTCCGTGAAACCACTCGCCTGGCTTAGTCCATTCTGGCCTCCGGTCGCATCGAGCACGAGCAGGGTTTCGTGTGGCGCCTCCGGTACCTGGTTCGAGATCACTCGCCGGATTTTCTCCAGTTCTTTCATCAGGTTAACCTGGGTCTGCAATCGTCCCGCCGTATCCACGATGCAAACGTCGGCTTCGCTTGCCAAGGCCTCAGCAACGGCGCGGTGAGCGACACTGGCTGGATCCCCACCCTGCTCTCCTGTAACAATACCGGCACCCAGCCGTTCAGCCCAGATAGTCAGTTGTTCGACGGCTGCCGCTCGAAACGTATCGGCGGCCCCCAGCACGACACGTTTTCCCTGGCTCTGAAAAAGATGAGTCAACTTGGCGATCGAGGTCGTCTTTCCAGAACCATTTACACCGACGACCATGATGACGGTTAGTCCGCTGGAAGCAAACTGGATCGGTTCTTCCGGCTGATCCAGGCGGTCCTTAATTTCACTACGAATTAACTGCAACACTTCTTCCAGCTGAACCACGCGCCCACGAAAATCAGACTTGATCCGTTCGCAAATACTACCAGCCGGGCCACCCCCCATGTCGGTCTTGACCAGCACGGCAAAGAGTTGTTCCAGGAATGTATCGTCGACCAGGCTCCCCTGGTTCTGCAGTTGTTTTCCCAGGTCCCGGATATCCGTACCCAGGATTGCCCGAGTACGTTTCAATCCCTGTCGAAACCGTGACCAGAGACCTTTTTTATCTTCCGAGGAAGCCGTCTCACCCGTTGGATCGTCGGCTAGTTCCTGCTCGTTTTCCTCGGCCTGCTGCTCCTCCGGAGAGTCTTCGGCAGCAATCTCTTCTGGTTGATTCTTTTTGAAACGATCCAACAATCCCATAACATTCCTCGACAAACTTGGCTTCAATCTTCTCGATGCAGGATCTTATCCAGTATCCCGTTCACGAAAGCCGCTGACTTCTTGCCCCCGAATCGCTTGGACAATTCCACGGCCTCATCCACCACCACGGGTCCGGGCGTATCGGTGTGGAGTAACTCGTAGGCACCTAACCGTAAAACATTCCGGTCGGTTGCAGCAATACGAGTTATGACCCAGTTATCAGCATATTCCGAAATCAGCTTATCCAGGTCTTCATGATGCGTCCAAACTCCCTGGACAAGTTCACTGGCGAAATGGACCAGTTCCCTGTCGTCATGCAAACGTTGAGACAGAAATTGCAGGGAGAATTCCTCATCTCGCTGAGGATTGAGGTCCGCTTCATACAATAGTTGCAGGGCCACTTCACGTGACCGACTTCTTCGTGACATGAATCGCTTACAATTATTTCCTTGGTTTATGTTTCATCGTCGACCTGGTTGAGCAGGTGGACCATTTCCAGGGCCGCTTCCGCACATTCAACTCCCTTGTTACCGACATTACCTCCAGCTCGGTGAATTGCCTGTTCCATTGAGTTACAGGTCAAGACACCAAAGGCAACCGGCACACCCGAATCCATTGCCAACTCACCCAGGCTGTTGCTCAGTTGCTGGTTAATGTACTGGTCATGGGTTGTTTCGCCACGAATCACCGCTCCCAGGCAGAGAACCGCTGCATAGCCACCAGTTTGCACCAGGCGTTTAGCCACCAGCGGAATTTCCCAGGCACCCGGAACCCAGGCGACGACCACGTCGGCATCCTTGACCCCATGATTGGCCAGCGTTTCCAGTGCGCCGTCCAGCAACTTGCTGGTAATCGTCTCGTTATAACGAGAAACGACAATCGCAAAGCGACCATCGGCCTGCTGTTTTTGTCCCTGTAAAACCCTTGGCATCAAGTTCTCTCCGCCATGCACACGACCCTTAATCTATCTTGATGCTCATCAAGAACTCGGCATTCGACTGCGTTTTCTCCAAGCGCTTGACCAGCAGATCCATGGCCTCGGGAGGATTCATTTCGCTGAGCATGCGGCGGAAGAAACAGACACGTCGGTACTCCTCGGGATCCATTAAAATTTCTTCTCGCCGGGTACCACTGCGATTGATATCGATCGTTGGCCAGATCCGTCGATCCACCAGGGCTCGATCAAGGACGATCTCCAGGTTACCGGTCCCCTTGAACTCCTCGAAGATGACTTCATCCATGCGGCTACCTGTCTCCACCAGGGCCGTCGCCAGGATCGTCAACGATCCTCCTTCTTCCACTTTCCGAGCAGACCCGAAGAATCTCTTGGGATTCTGCAACGCATTCGCGTCCAGCCCCCCAGACAGGACCTTGCCCGACTGCTGACACTCACTGTTCCAGGCTCTTGCCAGTCGCGTGATCGAATCCAGCAGGATCACGACATCAATCCCATACTCGACCATCCGCTTGGCCTTCTCAACGACCATTTCTGCAACTTGAATATGGCGGGCGGGCGGCTCGTCGAACGTGGAACTAATCACCTCACAGTTGGCTCCCTTGACTTCCCGCTCCATGTCGGTCACTTCTTCAGGCCGCTCATCGATTAACAGAACAAAAACATAGGCCTCCGGAAAATTCTTCACCACGGAACGGGCCATTTTCTGTAGAAGAACCGTTTTACCAGCCCGTGGCGGACTGACGATCAGGCCTCGCTGCCCAAAGCCAATCGGAGTGACCAGGTCCACCACGCGTGTTGAGATTTCAGTTGCATCCGATTCCATCATGATCCGCTTGTCCGGATGCAGTGGCGTCAGTTCGTCAAACTGCACGCGGTTCATCCGGAGGTTCGGGTCCTCGTAATTGACGGCTTCTACACGCAGCAGGGCAAAATAACGTTCGCTTTCCTTCGGTGGTCGAATCTGTCCAGACACCGTGTTTCCGGTCTGCAAGCCAAAACGACGAATCTGACTGGGAGACACGTAAATATCGTCTGGACAGGAAAGGTAATGGTAATCGGCACTACGTAAAAACCCGAAACCATCCGGCAGAATTTCCAGGGTTCCCTCACCGAACATCATGCCATTTGTTTTGACACGTTCCTTGAGGATGTTGAAAATTAACTCCTGGCGTTTCATTGCCGCACCATCGGCAATGTTTCCCTCTCGTCCGGCCTCGATGAGCTCTGACATGCTCATCTTTTGCAATTCCGTCAGGTACACCTCACCCTCTTTAAAATCGCCATACTGTTCCAGTCCATCGCTATCCTGTCCGATCCCCTGGCCTGCCAGTTCCTCCGCAATCGAAAGAGGCTGGTCCTCGTTTCGATCACGATGTGTATCCGCTACCACATCCAAAGGATCTGGCTGCGTTTCACGATTGGACTGCCCCCGAATCGGGGTACTGCGGGATTGCGTCATTCGTCACTTACTCCTGTCTTCCATACTCTTCTCAGTTCAGCGAACCAACTTCCATTCATGTGGCTCACGGCCTTAAACAACATGTCCTGTTCTTTTTCAAGCCTGGTGATCGTGGACATCGTTCCAGATTCCTATCACCTGTTCTTTCAAATCCTGCCGGACCCCAGAATTATCGATCACCCAATCTGCACGTTCCCGTTTCAACTCCAACGACTCCTGGTTCAATTCTCTACGGTAAAACTCCTCGCTGTTCCAACCACGTTGCTGGCATCGTGCCAGCCTGTCGCGTTCGGAAACCTCCACGAAAATAATCCTGTCGCATAACTGGTCCCAGCCTGCCTTGACCATCACGGCCGCATCAACCACCAGTACTCCTGTCCCTTCCGACTGTTTAAATTCAGCAATTCTCGAGACCAACTGGTCCGTAATACGGGGGTGCACCAGGGATTCCAAGAATCCCAACTCATCCGCTGCTCCAGGGCTATCCGCAAAAACAATTCCCGCGACCACCGACCGATCAATTTCTCCTGAAGAACCCGTCACGCCAGGCCCCCAGCGTTCCACGAGCCGATTCTTTACCTCTGTTTCGTTTAATAAGTCATGACCTATTCGGTCCACGTCCAGGGTGATGGCACCAAGTGCAGCCAACTCGCTGGCCACGGAACTCTTGCCGCTGCCAACGCCTCCGATAATCCCGATGACTATCATGAACTCCATTACGGCTTAATCGTTCCCTCTCAAACACAGCCATGGATCACATCGATCACTGCATTAGTCGAGACAACAAAGGCTTGAAAAGCGGGGGAATGAAAATTTGAAAAGTTGGTGACACGGGATGGTAGGATTGGTATTGGTCACCGTCAGTCTGTTCATTGTAGCTATAAGCGACGAAAAATATCAACCAACCAGGAAAAAACTACCCAGAATGACGACATCCGATTCACGGACAGCCCTGGTAAATCTATGCCCGGAGTATCCAGACCACGCTTAGCTGGCAGTATTTTACTCGTAAGGTTGGCAATTGGCCCAATTTTCACCTATTTCCAGGTCCACTTTCAGTGGCACATCCAACTCTCCAACCGAAGTCATTTCCTCGATCAACAGATCTCGCAGCTGTGGAATTTCATTTTCCGGCACTTCAAACAGTAGCTCATCATGAATCTGCAATAGCATACGAGCTTGCAATTTTTCCTGTTGCATACGTTGATGAACTTTTAGCATGGCCAGCTTGATCAGGTCTGCCGCCGAGCCCTGGATCACCGTATTGATGGCGATCCGTTCCGGCATATTGCGTTGGCGAGAGCTACTACGCCGATCCAGATCCCTGATTCCCTGGACGGCTCGCTGTCGGCCCAGTACCGTACTGACAAAACCTTTCTGCTGACATTGAGCCAGTGTCTCTTCCAGGAATTCCGTGACACCTTCGTAATGCGTAAAATAGGCCTCAATAAACTCTGCTGCTTCCTCGACCTCGATGTCCAGTGACTTGGCAAGTCCAAAGGCGCTCTGGCCGTAGATAACACCAAAGTTAATCGCCTTCGCACTACGCCGCATGGCACTGGTCACCTCCGACAGCTCGACTTCGTAAACTTCACTAGCAACCAGAGCGTGCACATCCTGGTCTGTAGCAAATGCTTCCTGCAAGGCTTCATCTCCAGAAAAGTGCGCCAGAACGCGCAGCTCGATCTGGGAGTAATCTGCCGCGAAGAACTGCCAGTCCTTTTCTCCCGGCAAAAACGCCGAGCGGATGGCCTTACCCTCTTCGTTGCGAATCGGAATATTCTGCAGGTTCGGGTCCTTCGAACTCAGCCGGCCGGTGGCAGCCACATCCTGCTTGAAAGACGTATGGACACGCTTCGTCTGATCACAAATCAAGGTTGGCAAAGCGTCGACATAGGTTCCCTTGAGCTTGGCGAGCTGGCGGTATTCGATAATGTGACGAGGCAGATCGTTGACGGCAAGTTTTACCAACTGGTTCAATACTTCCACGTCCGTACTCGGCCCGGTCTTGGTGCGCTTGATAACGGGCAACTCCAAATCCTCGAACAGCACCTTGGCCAACTGCTTCGGTGAATCGATATTGAATTCACTTCCCGCCAACTGGTAAATGCTCGTCTGCAAGTCATCCAGCCGTTCGCCGAAACGCGTTCCCAACTCGTTCAATCGCGCGGGGTCAACCAGAATGCCATTGAACTCCAACTCAGCCAGGACCGAGATCAGCGGAATCTCCACTTCCTGGAAAAGATCCAACAAGCCTTCTTCCTCCAGTTTTTCCTCCAGGATCGTAGCCAACCGCAATGGAACATCCGCATCCTCTGCCGCATACGGAGCCACCTGTTCCACGGGCACCTCGTCCATACGTTTCTGCTTCTTGCCGGTGCCAATCAGGTCCTTGATGGGAATATTAGTGTGATTCAGATAACGACGAGCGAGGTCGTCCAGCCCATGGTTACGTTGTCCCGGGTCGAGCAGGTAATCCGCCACCATGGTATCGAAAGCGACACCACGCATGTGGATTCCATGGCTGCGAAGCACCACGAGTTCATACTTGATGTTCTGACCAATCTTTCTAACCCGGGGGTCTTCAAGAATCGGACGTAGTTGATCATTGACCATCGCAAGATCCAGCTGCGGCTCTCCCTCCGGCGCCCGAACTGGTATGTAAAATGCCTCCCCTGGGTTCCATGCAAAGGAATACCCCACCAACTCAGCACTCCGTGGATGGACACTGGTGGTTTCCGTATCGATGGAAATACGCTGCTGTCCCTTCAGCTTTTCCATGAACGCCTGGAAGTCCTGTTCCGTTGCCACCAACTGGTAATCCGCTTCCCACAGGTCAGGAGCATCACTGACTTCCAACTTGGCCAAGCGATCAGCCAGCCGGCGAAAACCAAATTCCTGGCACATGGCATCGACCTGCTCACGATCAATCCCGCCAACACGACCTGCCTCCCAGTCAATCTCGATGGGTACATCATCCTTTAAGCGAACCAGTTCGAGACTCAATTCAGCCAGGTCACGATTCTCCAGCAACGTCTCTCGACGCTTCTTCGCCGTAATCTCGTGCGCGTGCTCAAAAACTCCCTCCATGGTCTCATATTTTTGCAATAAGTCGCGGGCCGTCTTGGCGCCAATCTGGGGCACGCCGGGAACGTTATCCACGGAATCTCCCACCAGGGCCTGGAATTCCACGACCTGGTCAGGACGTATCCCCCAATCAGCAAGCAACTCCTTGGCCTGATAAAGACTATCCTTGCGAATGTTATACATGGATACGCGCGGGGTAATTAATTGCCGACAGTCCTTGTCGCTAGTCACCAGGAAAGCATTCCCTCCTCGTTCATCTACTTGCCTCGCCACTGTGGCCAGGATGTCATCCGCTTCATACCCGGACAGCATCAAGACCGGAACGCCCATCGCACCCAGCAATTCATGAATCCCTGGGAGCTGGACACGCAGGTCCTCCGGCATCGCCTCTCGGTTCATCTTGTATTGGTCATAGCGCTCATGGCGGAAGGTGGGACCTGACATATCAAAGGCGCAAAACAGATAGTTGGGCTGCTTCTCACTCAACAAGGTCGCAACATCACGGATAAAACCATGGATGGCGCCGACCGGGTTTCCACGAGGGCCGGTCATCGGTGGCATGGCATGAAACACCTGGTAGATCAGGGCGTGCGCATCCACGATATAGACACTTTGTTCTGCCAGGGTTTCTTCTGCCAGAGCCTGGGAAGCCGCCGTCGCATTCTCCTTCGACGCATCGCTGCCAGGGGACTTGGCCGTTTCTTGTTCCACGGGGGCTGGCGATAATGCCTCGGTGACATCGGCCGCAGGAGCAGCAGACGGCTCCTCGTCAAACGCCGCGAAAACCTGCTGCTGCCTTTTTTTACCCATGACGTATCATCCGATGACATTTTCTCTAAAACGTTGTCCTGCGCGCTACAGAATATGGCAAGTTACGAGAGACTGAACAAGGGACCTGCGGACCCGAGAAACAAAAACCAGCCACGTGACCAGGCAAGACAGGCCCAGGCAACACCCGGACTCGCGTCAAGGTACCGGAACGTTGAATCCAGCAGAACCGTCAAACTCAGCCAACTGCCCGGTCCGGCTACAATTGCCGCTAAGAAGCCTCTAACCTTCCCGCTGTCGACCTCAAAGACTGAAAAGCAAGGCCTTTCGTACCTATTGACGCCAACCTCAAGGCGCACGGCTTTTTGATGAAAGAGACTATCTGGACGGATCAGGAAAAGTTTGACACCTCAGTCGGTCGAGCTTAAACTGAGGATAAGGCGTTGTCTCACGGAAGTTTAGGGTTCATTAGAGCTTCTGGACTGAAAACGTCGAAGATAAAGAATACAGGCGGTGGCAGCGGGTAAGACGTTGCTGATTATGTAGTTCCGCCCAAACGAGAGTGTGCGAGTCCGTGGCTTGAAGATAGGGCCAATTGACTCACCGTTTATTTCATTGAGGAGCGCTAGGGCCATGGCCACCCGCGAAAACCAGTCGATTCAAATCGCCTTGATCATCACGTTCATGCTAACCGTTGGTCTGGGCATCAGCACCTTTAGCCTGTGGAAAAGCAATCAGACGACACAGGATGCCAGGAAGAGTGCGGAGACTGAAAGAGACGCGAGCAAGATGCTCTACGAGATCGAAAACTACAAGAGCCTGGCCTACCTGTACATGCTTGGCGATGCGTCCAAGGAACGCCCGAACCGGACTGACCTGACGGATACATCGCGTCGCCTCCGGCAACAATATCCCGCCAATGCCAAGGAAATGGATACGATCGAGGCGCGGCTGGAATTGTTTGACAAGGACATGGACACGTATGCTTACGACGTTCCCGAAGCAGAGCGCGGTTATCGCAATATCCCGGATCGCCTGGAAAAAGCGATTCGCAGCAAAAATGCAGCCTACATCGCTGAACGAGAACGCGCCACCACGCTGAAAACTGACTATGAACAGCGCATGACCAACGAAACCAAGAGTACGCAGGATGCCACCCAGAAACTGACTGAGGTGCGTGGAGAAGTAACCTCCGAAATCCAGAAGTACGGCGCAGAACGCAAGCGAATCAACTCGGAAAAAGAATCGCAGAAAGCAGCTTTCGCATCTAGCGTTTCCCAGTTGACATCGGCCAACCAAAAAGACAAGCAGGAAATCGTTGGTTTAACCAAGAAGGTCGACATGATGGCAGACACCCTGGCCGTCCGTCGCTCGAAGGACGAACGTCGATCAAAATCTTTTGAAATCCCGGATGGTCGCGTGACCCTCGTCAACGATCGAAAAGGGACCGTCTGGATTAACCTCGGCCTGGCTGACGGCCTGCGGGAACTGACTACATTCGGCGTGTACGACTTCAAGGAAGATGGCGTCATGCGAAACGAAAAAGAAATCAAGGCACGCATCCAGGTCATCAAGGTTCTTGATCAACACCTGTCCGAAGCACGCATCACCGAAGACGAACTCCAGGATCCCATTCTTCCTGGCGATCAGATCCATTCCCCAGCATGGCAAGCCGGCACACGGATCCACTTTGCCCTGGCGGGTTTCTTTGACGTGAATGGTGACGGCAAGAGTGACCGAGAGACCATCCGTAACATGATTGCGTCAGTAGGTGGAATCATTGATGCCGAGGTGCATGATGACGGCAGCAAAACCGGCAAGATTACCGCCAGGACACGTTATGTGATCAAGTCTGACTATGAAAAACTCGGTGGTGCCAAGGGATACCATGACCTGATGAACGAGATCCAGTTTCACGATGTTGAGCAGATCTCGCTGGAATCGTTCCTCAATTATGTTGGCTGGAAACAAGAGACATTATGGGTCACCCTGGGACGTGGCGCAGACAGCAAGAACTTTATCCGCGGACTTACCGAACGCGAAAAGCCTTCGACGCTTCCAAATGAGTCATTTCGTCAGCGTCAGCCGCTAAAAACACCTGGCCGAGGCAACGATGGCGCCTTCTAGGCAAAGATGATCTCACCGCAACCATAAACAGCTGATTTTCCAAAAACGGGATGCTTCTGCATCCCGTTTTTTCGTGGGTAGGTAAGTTCCCTGCGGTATTTCTGACCGCCAGGGCAAATCTATTGCTCCTTCCACCTTGATTTCCCGTCCCGGCACGGGGACACTGGAAGGACACCAATCACTGGTGTTTCATTGCACGACGACCTGCCCTGGATTGAGCAAAGGACCACCCCTTCATGTCGATTCCCATGACATCTGCCGAAATTCTCGAGCGGGAGTTTTTCGAGATCCGCGCCAAGATCCTGGAAATTGCCGCTGCCTTCGATCGGTTGGATCGGGCCCCTGGCAATGTTTCCGACGACTCGCGATTAAAACTCGTCGAAGAAGCATTACATGTCCTTCAACAGGTCGACCGGGAAGACCGGGCAGAGCAGGTCCAGTTGATTTTCTCCCGCGAATATAACGACCAGTGGCAGGCAGAATTTGGAATCTCCAGCAAGGACGCTGCTGCACCCAGCAATGGATAAACTCTCACCGGCAAGAAAGTAGCTTCAACGATGTATTATTTCGATCCACACATCCACATGGTTTCTCGCACCACGGATGATTATGAAACGCTCGCCAAGATGGGTTGTGTCGCCCTTAGCGAACCGGCTTTCTGGGCAGGGTTCGACCGTGGCAGCGTTGAAAGCTTTCGGGACTACTTCCGCCAGCTGACGGACTTCGAACCGCAGCGAGCGGCACAATATGGGATCCAGCACTTCACCTGGCTCTGCATCAATGCCAAGGAAGCTGAGAACGTTTCCCTGTCACGAGAAGTGATCGCAATGATTCCCGAATTCCTCGACTGCCCAGGCGTCCTGGGAATCGGGGAAATCGGGCTCAACAAGAACACTCCCAACGAGTGCACGATTTTCCAGGAACATCTCGACCTGGCCATCGAACACGATCAACAAATCCTGATCCATACACCTCACCTGACGGACAAGTACCAGGGGACACGAATGATCCTCGACATGCTTTGTAGCTATTCGCAGATTGATCATAGTCGTGTGCTGGTCGACCACGTGGAAGAACATACCGTACGGCACGTCCTGGACCAGGGATTCTGGGCCGGCATGACACTTTACCCCGTCACGAAATGTACTCCTCAACGGGCGGCAGATATCGTGGAAATGTGCGGCCCCGATAAGCTCCTGGTAAACTCGGCCGGCGACTGGGGGCCTTCCAAGCCCACCGCCGTCCCTGACTTCATCCTGGAGATGAAACGTCGCGGCCATCCGGAAAGCCTGATCCAAAAAGTGGTCTACGAAAACCCGCTGGAATTCTTCAGCCAAAGCAAGGGCTTTGAATTCACCCCCCCGGGAACGCCGGTCGCAACCCGCTGAGCCGCAAAAATCAAGACCCCGAGGCAGAGGTCCCGGTAGCGTCCAGCAGCAACTGGGCCAAGTCGATATCTCGTAACTTCTGGCTACCGAGAACACCCTCTCGTGACGACAGTACCACGCCTACCTGCTCGGCACTGACCACCGGGGCACCGTGAGACCCTTGCACCAGACTGGCATCCAGGGGAACCCCTTTGGTCGCTGGATCCCAGAACAACTCGACCGGGTCATATCCAGGCTTGCGATGAATATCAACGGTTCTTGCGTAGGATGGTGCCTGGTCATCATCAAGCCACCAGTAATACGCCTGCCAACTATTGGAGTCCGAAACCAGGACAACCTCGCCACTGCGTTCGTGATCCATCGCATACTTGCTCCGCTCATCACCCACCAGTACTTCAGCAATACCCGGCAGATCCTGGAAACAAGCTCGCACGCGTTCACACAAATTGGGATTCGCATCTCGCACGAAAACGTGCGAAAACTGGTGATCCACCAGTGCCCAGGCATCACTTTGCTGAAAGTCCAGTTGCTCTCCTTCTGGTGTCGAAGTGACCTGCAATAAACCTGCCTGCCTGAGTTCACGATTCGGATAGCTCACGTGATCCACCGCAGTGATCACGTATTCACTGGCCGCCACCCAGGTCAATTCCTGGGCTCCGTAGGCCCTTGTAAATCCCTCCACAAGTTGGCCCAGCACCTCATCCAATTCAACTACCGCCTGGAGAGCTGACTCGCTATCAGGGCCTGCTTTCTGAGCCGCATAATCCAGTTGGGGTAGATAAAGAAAAAAGAAACCGGGCTGGAACTGGCCCGCAGCCACGGCGGCTGATTTGACAATCCAGTCAGTCGAGGCAATCCCAGCCAGGGGTCCCCAGAAATTTTTCAACGGAAAGTGGCCCAACTCTTCCAGCAATTCTCCATACAGTTCCTGGGGCTTCGTGTAACACCAGAGCGACTCGGATCCGTCAGGATTGTGGACCGGCGCCGGCATGCAGATATAATCGGCACCACACCCCTTACTCAGCATCGGAAACCAGACCGCAGAACTGCAACCCGGCTGTTCCTCCCGCAGCCTATCCCAGATTTGCGGAGCGTTGATCTTCTCGTTCCAGGCTGTCCACATTTCTACCTGCTGCTGTTCACGCCAGTAAAAACCGTTGGCAATCACGCCATGTTCCGATGGTAATTTGCCCGTCAGCATATTCGCCTGGACTGGCCAGGTTACAGCCGGAAAGCTGGCCACCAACTCCGACTGTTCTCCCCCCGCCATCAGGCGACAGAGATTCGGCATCTGCTCAAGGTCTACTGCACGCAATCCCGGAATCGATAAAAAAACAACCGCACCACTCATTTCAGCTCTCCATCCCTTGTTGAAAATCCGACTTGCCTGTCCCGGGCAGCTACTCGGCACCCGTTACCTATCAGGTCGAGCGAAACCACCGACCCAGCACGAACATCGGCACCAGCAACGCCAGCACCACCACCGCACTCTGTAATCCAGCGACACTGGCTGCCACCGCGGCATCCAGCACGATCAACGACTGCAGACAGTGTTTCACCGCCATCTGGACGCGTGCCGGTATCGGTTCACATACCGCCAGGAAGCAACGATAGATAATCGTCGCTCCCAGCAGCATCAGTAACAGGAAGACAATGTTCGGAGGCATTTCCAACTCGGCTCTGCCGGCATCTGTCATCGCGACAGGAAACCAGGCCAACATCAAAAGGCCCCCGGTCATCACCAGCACCGCGGCCGCCAGTTGCCAACGACTACTGACCCGCGCCTCGGTCCGTGCAAACCAGGTCACCCCGGCAATGTAACATCCAAACCCACCTGCAATCATCCACTCGTGGGGCAGATAGCCACCGACCTGGGCATCTCGAACCACCATCACCGCACAGCTCATGCCCAGTAACACGTTCAAGAATCGGCAGGCCCCCATGACCCACGATGCCACTGGTGTTTTTTTCAGGATGCCGTCATAAAGCAGGACACACAGCGCCAAAATGAATGCCACGCAGCCGCCGCGCCAGGCCATCGCACCGGCAGGAGCCCAGACCCCGCTCACGGCAGCAGCAATCACACCAACCATCAGCAACAGGTACCCCACTCGACTGGCCTGGACCAATGAGATCTCACCAGCCGGAAGTGGACGTGTCGGCCGCTCCACGCGATCAATTTCAATATCGTAAACATCATTTAAAACCATCCCGGCGGTATAAATACACGCCGAGGCGATGAGCAGGAAAACCAGCGGCTGCAGGGGAGTAAATCCCTGGTGAACGACCAGGAATCCCATCAGGATATCTGCCCAGGCGGTAAACAGGTTCGGAATACGAAACAACCGCAGGTAGGCAGCCGTACGCGAGGAACCAGTCGGATGAACTACGGACTCGCTGCTCATGGTTTCTTCAAGCCTTCCTTTTTGATCAGCTACTGGCACTACGATAACTGAGCAGGGCTCGGCGGAAAATCCGCCGGGACACGTAAAGACTCATCAACGTTGCCAACAGGGCAAAGCCTGCCAACCACCACTCCCAATTCTGACGCGGTTGCAGTGGCTGGGCCAGCAACCGAGCAGGCACATTGACGACCACCAGGACAGGAATAATGAACGTAAAGACACCCCATAGGATCCAGCCCCAACTGTGCTGATAAATCTCCATCGGATACCTGGAAAAATTGGTGATATAAAACCAGAAATTATAGAGGGACTGGTTTCGGCCCAGCCAAATACTTGTGGCTGCGAGGGCGATCATTACGCTGTAAAGAATGGCTGTTCCACACACCAGGTAAAATGGATACAGCACGAACATGATCGGTTCCAGGTGCCATGGCTGTTCGGTGCGTGTTGTCAGATGCCCGAGACTGACGATCAACAGCACGCAACCCAATATGAAATTGGAAAGTGCCGCCCATTCCATCTTCTGAAAGGATATCAGGAACTGGGTATCAATCGGTTTCACCAGCGCAAAATCAAGATTCCCGGTCCGAATTAACTCGCTGAACTCCTGGGCATTCGGCATGAAGAACGTCTGCACCATACTGTTAATCAGCCAGGTAGTTCCCAGGAAAACAAAGAATTCGTATTGCTGCCAGCCCGTGTTGACCCCGATAGCATCCGTGTGCTGAAACACGATGATATAAAAACCGATGTTCATCAATGTCCAGGACGTGGATGAAACACACTGCAAGAGAAAATTTGCACGGAAAGTCATCTCGCGGATCAGGCTATTGCGAGCAAATGTCTGGAACACTCGCCGGTAAGATGGATTTTCTCGCATGCGTTAACCCCCGTACGCGCTGTACTGTTTCACACCGTACGAATACATCAGACGTGAAAGGATCATAAACGTTACCAACCAGCAAAGTTCCACCTTCAGGCCCCAGATGATCTCGGCAGGATCCAACTGTCCCAGCAGCACAGCTGCTGGAAAATAGGCAAGGTATTTGAGTGGAAAGAGATCCACAATCGTGGCAGCCCATTCCGGTAACATGTCCAGTGGAAACATGTGACCGGACAGAAAGAAATTCAACAGCATGTAGACAAACAGCAGGGACGTCACTTCGAGAAACCAGAAACCGATCAGCCCGATGCAGATCTCGAGAAAAAAACCAAGCAGGAATCCCATCAGCAGCGTGGAAATATAAATCAAGAGAATGTCGAGAGAACTCCAGCCCTGCGAGGTCAAGACATCGGGTGGCCAACCGGCGAAGAAACCTCGGCAAAGGTAAAACACGAGGGCAAACGGAAAAAAAGCAACCGTGTAATAAGTCAGCTTGTGCGCGATACGATTTAAGAACATGAAACCAATCAAATCCACCGGCTGAACCAGGAACTTCTTGATCTCACCACTGCGAATCTGCGCAGCAACACCTGAAGCCAGGCCAGGCATGCTCGAGAAAGCACGGCTCATCATCGTCAACAGGTAGTACGCCACCATGTTGCTATAGGTGTAACCTGCCACACGACCGCTTCCCACGGACTCAAAAACCGCTGCCCACAAAAATATCTGGGTAATGATCGGCAGAAAACGCATCAACGTACCGAGCGCAAAATCAGCGCGGTATACCAATCGTTCTTCCAGTCCAATGCGGAATATCGTCCACCAGGTTGCTGCGCGTACGTACATCGCTCACGACACTCCGGAGGAATCATCCATTTTATTTGCGGACGTACTATCCATGGTTATCTTTGAGAAAAAAGCGGCAATCAGTTCTTCCAGCGGAGGATCTTCAACCGCGATATCGTCAATCGAACAGGCTTCCAGCATTGCGCTGATTGCCTGGGCCACCTGGTTGCGTGATATCCGCAACTGCACGCGCGGATAATCACTACTGACAACCTCTCCAAAACGCGACAGATCTCGTCCTGGTTGATCATCGGCTAGCTGAAGCGTGACCAGCTTGTGCTGGCTAAACTGGTCAATAATCCCGGCCAGCGACCCATCGTATTTTAATTCACCCTGGGCGATGATCACCACTCGCTGGCAAAGCGCAACCACGTCCTTCATGTAATGGCTCGTCAGCAATATCGTGATGCCACGTTTCTCCTGGTAATACTTCAAGAATTGCTGGATGTTGTGCTGGGCAATGACATCCAGGCCAATCGTCGGTTCGTCCAGGAAGAGGACCTCCGGCGAATGCAGCAGAGCTGCAATCAACTCCATCTTCATACGTTCGCCCAGTGACAACTCGCGAACCGGTTGCTGGACCAGGTCTCGGATGCCCAGCAAGTCTGCCAGTTCGTCGAAATTATGTTGAAATTCGTCAGCTGGAATCCGGTAAATCTGTTGGTGCAGCCGAAACGATTCCTGGGCAGGCAAGTCCCACCAGAGCTGGTTTTTTTGTCCCATCACCAGGGCAAACCGTCGCCGGTAATCATTTTCTCGTTTCCAGGGAACATGCCCCATCACCCGTGCGGTACCCAGAGTCGGATTGATCACTCCCGACAACAGTTTCAGCGTAGTCGTCTTGCCCGCACCATTGGGACCCAGGAAAGCAACAAATTCACCAGCTTCCACTTCCAGATCTAGTCCCCGCACGGCTTCCACCGTACGATACTCGCGCCGGAACAACCCCTTCACCGAAGCCACCAATCCTTCTTTCTTTCGGTAAACCCGATAGGATTTGGCGAGTCCTTCGATTTCAATGATTGCCATAGCGGGCCGATTATCAATGGGTGAGTTGAAAGCAACTACGTAAAGGCTGCAACTTAGCTCAATGAGCCGTTTCCTCAAAGCACCCTCTGGCAAACTGGAGAACCTGCCAACAGTCTGCGTTGTCGCTCAAGAGGCCTTTGGCTATAATCCCCGGCATACCTCGTGGTAAGCACGTAAATCACTGGCACCTAACAAGTTTGCGTATGTCTTCGGATACCCCACGGCAGACTGCTGCGCCTGCCCCGGCTTGGAAAGTGGGCCTCGGCCACGACACCCATCGGCTCGTGGCAGGTGGACCATTGACCCTGGGCGGGCTGCAAATCGAACATACCCATCGTACCGACGGGCATAGCGATGCTGACGTCCTGCTGCACGCCATGACGGATGCCCTGCTGGGGGCCGCCGGACTGGGAGATATTGGCCAGTTGTTTCCCAACACGGATGAAAGCAACCGTAACCGTGACTCCGGAGAGATGTTGCAACTGGCCTACCAGCAGGTACAGCGGGCAGGCTATAGCATCGTCAACATGGACTCCATCGTTTTTGCCGAGGCACCTCCGATTGGCCCTCACCGGGAGGCCATTTCCAGTCGAGTTGGTGAATTACTTGGCGTGCCGGCCGACTGCATTTCTATCAAGGCAAAAACGGGCGAAGGGGTCGGTCCGGTAGGAACTCGGGAAGTCATTGCTGCCCAGTGTGTCGCCTTGCTCCAGCGTCAGCAAGAATAAGGAAACCATCTTGATCTGTTCACGTACTATCCTCCAGGCCTCAGCCTAACGTCCTTAATCCGGAACAACGTACCGTCATGACCATTCGCGTTTACAACACGCTCACCAAGTCAAAAAAGCCGTTCAAGCCGCTGCAACCAGGCCAGGTAGGAATCTACCTGTGTGGCCCGACGGTTTACAAGCCAAGTCATATTGGCCACATGGTAGGCCCTGTCATTTTCGATACCGTCAAACGCTACCTGGCCTACAACGGCTATGACGTTACCTGGGTCGTCAATATCACCGACGTGGATGACAAGCTGATTGCCGAATCGCTGCGGCGCGAAATCTCCATGGCCGAGGTCGCTGATGAGATGACCAAGGATTACCTGGAAAACCTGCAAGCGTTAAACGTCAGTCAAATCGACGCCATGCCAAAAGCCACCGATCACATCACTGAAATCATCGGTTTCATCGAAGACCTGATTGCAAAAGATTTTGCCTATGCGGTCGACGGAGATGTGTTCTTCGAGGTTGCCCAGGACACCGATTATGGAAAGCTAAGCAATCGTACCGCCGACAGCCAACAAGGTGGTGGAGGAGAAGCATCTGGCAAGAAACGTTCGCCCAGTGACTTTGCCCTCTGGAAATCCGCGAAACCAGAAGAACCCAGCTGGGAAAGTCCCTGGGGTGCTGGGCGACCTGGCTGGCACATCGAATGCTCCGCCATGAGCCACAAGATACTGGGAAGAACGTTTGATATTCACGGCGGTGGCCTGGACCTGGTCTTTCCCCACCACGAAAATGAACTGGCCCAGAGCGAGTGTTGCCACGGGCAACCAATGGTGTCTTACTGGATGCACAACGGCTTGATGCGTGCAGCAGAAGCCGGCAAGCTGGGTGGACGCGGTGAACGTACCCAGGAAGCCGGCGAGACGGAAAACCAGCCAGATGCCTCGAAAATAAGTCGCTCAGAAGGTGCGGGAGGCCTGGCCGAATTAATTGCTCGGCAAGGTGGTGAGCGAATTCGCTTCTTTTTGTTACGCACGCACTACCGCAGCACGATCATTTTCAGCGAGGAGGGTATCGAGGAAGCCGGTACCGCATTGGAAAGTTTCTCCCGTCTTTTTGAACGCCTCGAGCGACTCACCGGCATTGATTTCTATCATCTCGAGCCAATTACCAAGCGAGCCGACGGAGCGATTGAATCAAGCGGCGACCCCTGGCTCAAAGAGATCGCCCAACTGAGAGATAGCTTCCTGGCCAAGATGGATGACGACTTCAATACCGGGGCTGCCTGCAGCGACCTGTTCGAACTCGTACGCGAACTGAATAAATTTGCCGACCAGCAACACCTGGACGATCCCCAGCAACGTGATGAAACCCACCTGGCTTCCTTCACGCAAGGTATGACCACACTGCGAGAACTCGCCTCCCTTCTCGGGCTCTTCTGGCAACGACCGTCAGCAACAGCAACCGGTGACGACCAACTCGTCGGGCAGCTCATGGAATTATTTATCCAGTTACGAAAGGATTGCCGGGACAACAAGGACTTTACCACGGCTGACAATATACGAGATGGATTAACGGCCATGGGAATTACCCTTGAAGATCGCCCTGACGGAACGCTTTGGCGAGTCGATTCCTGAGGTGCATCCGGCCTGGCAACCTGGGAAAGTAAAGTTGCCTGCGGAACGGCAAATCGTCATGAATACACCTGTATCACCAACATCCATACTGGGAATCGATCCTGGCCTGAACATCACCGGGTACGGGGTGCTGCAGAATTCGGGACAAGGGCTACACATCGTAGAAGCGGGTGTGGTCCGGACAAAACGAACCGATCTTCCCCAACGCATCAACACTATTTATGACGGTATCCGCGACGTCATCGAATCCTTGCAACCAGGCTGCGTCGCCATCGAGGAACTTTACTCCCACTACGCTCATCCGAAAACGGCCATCCTGATGGGACATGCTCGCGGAGCCATCTGCCTGGCCGCTGCCCAGGCAGAAATCCCTGTCTACCATTATGCTGCCACACAAATCAAGAAAATCCTGACCGGCAATGGACATGCGTCCAAGACGCAAATGCAAATGGCCATCTGTCATGAATTCAAGCTCCCCGAACCCCCATCACCACCTGATGTTGCCGATGCCTTGGCCATTGCACTCTGCCATTTTTACCAGTCACGAACCAGCACGGTGCTCTAGCAGGTGGGACAACGATACTCGTGAACCTGACCTTTCAAACAAGGAATGATCTCCGGTGATTACTAATATCAGTGGCACGCTCACTCACCTCGAAGAAGATCGGGCCATCCTACAGGTCGGTCCGTTGGCCTACGAGATCCTGATCCCCGAATTTGTTCGCCGCCAACTCCAGGCGAATCTCGGCGAGGAAATCAGCCTGCATACAATCTTCTACCTTGACGGCAATCCGAACCAGGGACGCCTGTCACCACGCCTGGTTGGCTTCCAGGGACACGTGGAACGTGAATTCTTCGAGTTGTTCTGCAGTGTCGACGGCGTCGGCGCCAAGAAAGCACTGCGTGCGATGGTCCGCCCTGTCAAGGACGTCGCCACGCTGATCGAAGACCAGGACGTCAAGGGGCTCTCCGCGTTACCGGGTATCGGACCTGCTACCAGTGAGCGAATTATCGCGAAACTGCGACGTAAGATGCCTAAATTTGCCCTGATGGTAACCGCTGAATCAGCACCAGTCGATGATGGCAAACGCGACCTGATCGAGCAAACCTACCTCGTCCTCTGCAACCTGGGACATAACGAATCGGATGCGCGTCAATTAATTGATACGGTCCTGGAAAGTGGAACTGAATACAAGGACGTAGAAACCCTGCTGCAGGCGGTTTATCAAAGCAGCCAGGAATAGCGCGGTCCCCGAACGACATATCCAACCTGCTGTCATCTCTGGTATATTAGCGACTGCTGTGTTTCATGCTTCTTTGCTGCGATTGGATCCTCATGTCCCGAGAAAAAATACTGGGAGGCCAGTTACCTCAGGACGAAGAAGAACGAACACTTCGTCCACAGAAAATGTCCGACATGGTTGGGCAACGAGAAGTCTTCGAACGTCTTTTAATCGCGGTTGATGCCGCCAGCAAACGCGATGAACCGCTGGGACACATCCTCTTCGATGGCCCCCCTGGCCTGGGAAAGACTACCTTCGCAACCTGTATCCCAAGGGAGCTGGGGGTCCACCTGGAATTAACCAGTGGCGCCGCACTCAAGGCTCCCAAGGACCTACTCCCCTACTTGACCAACCTGCAGGAAAAAACGGTTCTTTTTATTGACGAGATTCACCGCCTGCCCAGTGCCGTTGAAGAATACCTATACACCGCCATGGAAGACTTTCGCATCGACCTGGTACTCGGCGAGGGAGTCAACGCACGTACTATCAACATGACACTCCAGCCCTTTACGCTGATCGGTGCCACCACGCGAGCCGGCCTCCTGTCCAGCCCCCTGAGGGATCGTTTCCAGTTACGCGAGCACCTGGAGTTCTATAGCGACCTGGAACTAACCGAAATCGTCTCTCGCAACGCACGAAAACTGGCCGTCACGATCGAACCCGAGGCAGCCAGCATCATTGCCCAGCGCAGTCGAGGAACTCCTCGCGTGGCCAATAACCGCTTGCGATGCGTACGCGATTATGTCACCAGCAAAGCCGATGGGCACATCACCTGCCAACTGGCCGAGGATGCCTTGAAAATGTGGGGCGTCGATCAACGCGGGTTGGACAAGCAGGATCGCAAGTACCTGGAAACACTGATTCGTGTCTTTGACGGGGGTCCGGTGGGTATCGAGGCGCTCGCCCATACCATGAATACCGCAACGGATACCCTGTCAGACGAGATCGAGCCTTACCTGCTCCGCAGCGAACTGCTGGTCCGCTCACCTCGGGGCCGAATGGCCACCACAGCCGCCTGGCAACATCTCCAGTTAACTCCCCAGAGCACGTCCCAGGAGGACAACCAGGACACCCTGTTTGACTGATCATACAGGCGCAGGTAAAAATGAAGTCTGGTTAGGAAGTGGCCTTGCGGTTGACAGTCCGCCAGGGGGCTTTTAGGATGGAAAGTCCTCGGTTGGTTACTCTTAAAGAAATTTCCCCTGTCATCAGAATACGAGATCCCGTCATGGCGGTTCCCAAACGAAAACATTCCAATTCACGGTCTGGCAAAAGACGTTCTCACGATGCCATCAAGGCACGCCAGTTGACGTACTGCCCAAAATGCAGCACGACACTGCCCACCCATGTCGTTTGCCCTGAATGTGGTTACTACATGGGCCGAACCGTGGTCGACGTCGAACAAAACGCTTAGTTCCATTTTCCTGGAAACAAGCAGCTACTGATTTGACCACGCTGACCAAAGGTAAAAGATACCGTGAGCCGAACTGCCTTTCTTTTTCCCGGCCAGGGAGCCCAAACCGTTGGAATGGGCCAGGCACTCTACGAGTCGCTTCCTGCGGCACGACAACTTTATGATCGCGCCGCAGAGATTCTTGGCTACGATTTGGCCGAGGTCTGCTTTTCCGGTCCAGCCGAAAAGCTCAATGAAACCAACTACAGTCAACCAGCCCTGTTCGTGACCAGCTTGGCAGCCCTGGAAACACTACGGGCAGAATCTCCCCAGTTAGTTGATGATTGCCAGGCGACTGCCGGCCTCAGTCTCGGCGAATACACCGCACTGGTTTTCGCGGGAGTCCTGGATTTCGAGGACGCTCTACGAGTTGTTCAGGAACGCGGACTCGCCATGCAGGCCGCTGCTGAAGCGACGCCCAGTGGAATGATCAGTGTACTTGGTATGGAAGTGACGCAACTCGAGGAACTCATCGAGCAACAGAGTGAGCCCGAGGAAATTCTTCAAATTGCCAATTTCCTGTGCCCGGGAAACCTGGTTGTTTCCGGTCATCAAGCTGCCTGCCAACGATTGGCCACGGCAGCAGAGGAAGCCGGCGCAATGAAGGTTCTCACACTCGCCGTTGCCGGTGCATTCCATACACCGATCATGCAACCCGCGGTAGCACGCCTGACGGCTGTACTGCAGGAAGTCCCCTTCCAGTCACCCCGGATTCCCGTAATCTCCAACGTCGATGCCCAGACTCACGCCGACCCTGAGAAAATCCGCGAACTTCTGGTGCAACAAGTTGTCTCTCCCGTCTTGTGGGAAAATTCGATGACCTATCTACTGGAAACAGGGACCGACCAGTTTTACGAAATTGGACCTGGTCGTGTCCTCCGAGGATTACTGCGTCGCATTAATCGTAAAGTGAACTGTGAAAATATAAGTGGTTAACGTGAAGATGAATCGTTTCATCTTCAGGCTTTGCTCCACGAGCTTCCATGCCACGTGGATCCTGCCTCTACACTCCAGGCTCAACTGAAGAAGGTGCCCGACCATGGCCGAATCAACTCCTGCCCTGCAAGTCAACTTGTCCGAGAAAACAGCCATCGTAACAGGAGCTTCCCAGGGACTGGGAAAAGCGGTGGCCCTGGCACTGGCTGCCAATGGTGCCCGCGTGGCCTGCGTGGCTCGCAGCGTCGATAAATTGAACGAAACCGTGCAGCAAATCCAGGACGCCGGTGGACAGGCCGAAGCATTTGCCTGTGATGTCACTGATCGTGAAAGTGTTGACGGACTGGTCGACCAGGTAGTTGAACAGTGGGAAAAGCTGGATATCCTGGTCAACAACGCTGGTATCACCCGTGATACGCTCCTACCCAGAATGTCTGATGAGGAATGGGATACCGTCATCGACACCAACCTGAGAGGCTGCTTCCTGTTCTCCAGGGCCGCTTCCCGCTACATGATGCGAGCCCGCTACGGACGCATCATCAACATGTCCAGTGTTTCCGGACTGATCGGAAACCCCGGCCAGACCAACTATTCTGCCTCTAAGGCCGGGATGATCGGCCTGACTCGCAGCCTGAGCCGTGAACTTGCCGGGCGAAAAATTACGATCAATGCCGTTGCCCCCGGATTTATCGAGAGTGACATGACCGCTGCCCTGGGTGAAATGATCATCGGAGAAGCCAAGAAGCGAATTCCAGCTCGACGGCTGGGAACCGCTGAGGATGTGGCTGCAGCGGTCCTATTCCTTGCTGGAGATGCCGCTTCCTATATTACCGGCCACGTTCTCACCGTGGACGGCGGAATGACCGGCTGACCAAACCCACCAAATCGATTTCTGGAGCGATCCTCCAGGCAGACCTCTAAAATTTAACGGTTCCATCGAGGATTGCATCTTGACCTCTCTTATGGAAATCCTCTATCTTGTGGCTTCGCAGGTCGCCTTTGAGAATTTGGTAGACCTAACAATACCTTCAGGGAAGTCGGAATTCATCGGTGAATTCCAATAGTCCCGTGAACGCAGGAGGATCAATACGGTGGCATCTGTTGCAGAGCGAGTGTTTGGAATAATTAACGAGCAGCTGGGCGTCGAAAAAGACAAGATTACCCTCGAAACATCATTCGTGAATGATCTCGGTGCTGACTCACTGGACCAGGTTGAACTCGTCATGGAGTTGGAAGAGGAATTCGATGTCAACATCCCTGACGATGCTGCTGAAAATATCCAAACCGTAGGTCAAGCAATCGACTTCATTGAAAAAGCTCAATCCTAGTATCAGTGAGCGTCTCGGATTAGTATGAAACGACGTGTGGTCGTTACCGGTATGGGTGTCGTAACGTCGCTTAGCTGCGACGTCGATGATCTCTGGACCAGAGTTTTGGCAGGTGAAAGCGGAATTCACGAGCTAAAACTGCTGGACACTACCCATTTCAAGGTAAAAATCGGCGGGGATGTCTACGACTGGGATCCTTCCGATTACATAGATCGGAAAGAAGCCAAGCGACTCGATCGCTTCTCTCAGTTTGCGCTCTACGCAGGCTCCAAGGCCGTGGAACATTCCGGATTGGATTTCTCGCAGGAAGAGCCCTTCCGATGCGGTATCATCCTCGGTTCAGGAATCGGTGGACTGCAGGAAATCGAAACACAGATCGAACGCCTGCTCAACAAGGGACCTGATCGGGTCTCGGCCTTTACGATTCCGAAACTCATGCTCAACGCTGCCGGCGGAAATATCTCCATCCGCTACGGTCTACAGGGCCCTAACTATACCGTGGCGACTGCTTGTGCCAGTGCCACCAATGCCATCGGTGATGCCCTCAAGGCCATCCAGTACGGGGATGCCGATATCATGATCACGGGCGGTACAGAAGCTGCGATTACCCCGATGGGGGTCAGCGGATTTCAGAACATGAAAGCCCTGTCGCTTCGGAATGATCAGCCTACCCAGGCAAGTCGTCCTTTCGATGTAAACCGGGATGGCTTCGTCATCAGTGAAGGAGCAGGCATCCTCGTCCTGGAAGAACTCGAACATGCCCAGGCCAGGGGAGCTAATATCCTTTGTGAACTGTTCGGATTTGGTTCCAGTGGCGATGCTGCTCATATCACGCAGCCCAATGAACATGGGCTCGGAGCAGCCCAGGCCATGAAAAATGCCCTGGTTGACGCCAAGATCAATCCCGACCAGGTGGATTACATCAATGCACATGGTACGAGCACTCCCCTGGGTGACCAGGCTGAAACAGCCGCTATCAAGGAAGTCTACAACGAACATGCATACCAACTCAGCATTTCCAGTACGAAAAGCCAGCTAGGACACTCGCTCGGTGCCAGTGGAGGAATCGAGCTAATCCTATCCATCAAGGCTCTGAATGAACAAGTCGCTCCACCGACCATCAATCTCGAAACACCCGACCCTAAGTGCGACCTGGACTACACGCCCAATCAACCGCGTGAACGTTCGATTCGCACTATCATGAGTAACAGCTTCGGATTCGGTGGTCACAATGCTTCGGTCGTAGCAGGGGCCCTGCGAAACGACGACGCCTCTTAATCGTACACGCTGCAGCTAGCACTCCCCCTGCCCTATGCTGGCGCACTCACCGTTGGACAATCTGTCCAAAGCATCGCAATCGCACTTGTTTGCACCTACGACGCACACTATACTCCGCCGCCCGGATAAGGGATTAAACCCGCTAGCTTGGCTAACTCTTGTGGTAGCCAACTAAGCGAAAACGATCCCTCCCCTCCCCTCCCACAAGGTTTTCGCCATGAAACTTCAATTCCTTCCTGGTGTGCTGATGCTCCTCTGTCTATCAGCCCCACTTGTTGCTCAGGATCTCGGTGCCGATACGAACAACGATTTTCGGGTCGCGCGGCAACCAATGGAAACGCTCTCGACCACCTCTGCGGTCCCCGAAGCAACCTTGCCCAACCAACAGGGCCAGGTATGGCGACAGTACGACATTCGTCCCTACACACAACGACTCACCAATCACAAGAATCCCGAGCAGGCAATTATTGACTGGATCCTGCGAGAAACTGGAACCGACCTCTGGTTCCGCGAGCCCCTGGGATTACTTCATGCCAACCGAAATACTTTGAGTGTGTACCACACACCGGCCACACAAGCTGTTGTCTCCCGAATCATTGACCGTTTCATACTGAATAAATCAGAGGCCCAGGTGCTGGGAATCTGCCTGGCTACGGTAAGCAGCCCGAACTGGCGAACCAAGTCTCAGCATTTAATGCGTCCGGTAAAGGTTCATACTCCCGGGGCAGAAGCCTGGCTGATTTCAAAAGAAAATGCCGCCTTGCTTTTGGCTGACCTGCGCAAGCGATCTGATTATCGAGAGCATAATTCACCTAACCTCATTATCTACAACGGGCAAACACGAGATATCAGCCGCATGTCACCACGCAGCTACGTTCGGGGAATCACTCCTCCAGACAACGGCACGTCATCACGAAAACGTGTCGGAACTGTGAACGAAGGCTACAGCATGCAAATCAGTCCACTTTTCTCCACGGACGGCCGGACCGTGGACGTAGATATTCGCTGCCGTGTTCAACAGGTAGAACGATTCGTCCCACTTACCATCGAGACACCTCGGAACAACCCGGGACCGAGTCGATTGCAAATCCAGGTCCCCCAGATGTCACAATGGAGCGTTGAAGAACGATTTCGCTGGGAAAACGACAAGATGCTCATGATCAGCTGTGGTGTCGTCGCAACTCCCGAGGGCAACCAACCGTTCAGCCTTGGCATCACCAATCCCTTTTCAGCCTCACCAGCACGGGCTAATGCCTTGATCTTTATTGAATGCCGAGGGACACCACAGCAGGCATTAATCAAACCTGCCAAGACTGCTAACTCGGAGAACCAGCAGTACCGTGGGCGCTATTAAAGCAGGTACGATCTCCATGCCCGCCTGCTCTCGATCGCACCTCGACGACCGTCCATTCGCGTTTTACAATGCAATGATACTGCGAAAAGTCAAAGCAGGTAAAAATCCATGGTCCCTGACCCTCCTGCCAGTTACCAGCGTTGCCTGCCAATACGAAATCACAACTAAACGAACATCTTAAACAAACCACTTTCATCACTCCCTGACCAAATAAATCTATGGCTGATTTAAATTCACGACGCGTGGTCGTCACAGGACTGGGCGCAGTAAGCCCGCTGGGCAACACCACTGACTCCCTGTGGGAAGCGTTAACCGCCGGGACCAGCGGCATTCGGCCGCTGACATCTATTCCAACAGATCATCTGACCGCACCCTATGGTGGCGAATGCATCGATTTCACTGGCAACATCGACGATTTTGGTGAGCTCGACAAACTGACCAAACGCAGCATCAAGAAAGGCCTGCGGGTGATGTGTCGTGAAATCCAACTGGGCGTGGCAGTCGCCCAGGAAGCACTCAGAAATGCGAATCTCCAGATGGGAGATTACAACCCGGAACGCACCGGAGTCGTGTATGGCTCTGATTACATCATGACGCTGCCCGAAGAGTTTCTCGACGGAATCCAGAACTGCCTGGACCATGACCAACAGTTCGATTTCGATCGCTGGGCTGAAAATGGACTACCCAAGGTTTCTCCACTCTGGTTACTGAAATATCTGCCAAATATGCCCGCCAGCCATATTGCCATCTATAACGACCTCCAGGGCCCGAACAATTCGCTTACCATGCGAGAAGCCTCCTCGAATCTTGCCATCGCCGAGGCCTACTGTACCATCATGCGTGGCGATGCCGATATCATGATCGCAGGCGCAACTGGCTCACGTGTTCACCCGCTC
>MPLU02241683.1_pt1 | contig 27538 bp, 25 predicted proteins | sample 1617381 | NCBI WGS metagenome assembly MPLU02 (sample SAMN05944801, study PRJNA350692) | marine metagenome | biome: marine; feature: ODZ; material: water; isolation source: 90 m water sample filtered on 0.2 um supor filter | place: Pacific Ocean | collected 2012-04-08 | depth 90m m
CAATCTTAATGGAGAGTCACCAACTACAAACGCAGTATTGTTTCTGTCTGTGTTTAAGTTGATCATATTAGCAATAGCTTCTGGGTAACCTGGACAAGCAATTACGTTAAAGCCTCTTTGGTCTTCTCTTATTGCTTGGTTAGTGTCTATTTCTGATTTTATTTGTTGTACAACAACTTTTCTTTGTGCTTTTCTTCCAAAAGTTCCTGAACCATCAGCATTGTTACCTGATTTAGTAACCCATCTGTCTGGGAAGTAACCTGTAACTGATTCATTGTTGTATCTAATGTTACCTAATCCGCTTGATCCTGAACTTGGATATTTTGCACTTGTTATATAACTGTTTTTGTATTCTTTTACATTGTAACCAGAACGTCTAGTATTCCATAACAACATACCTTGTGGGTAGTTTGCTGGATCTGGTGCATCTGGATCTAAGAAGTTATCACTTAAAAGATCTTTAATTTCACTTGGATCACCAGCTTGAGTGCTGTTATTAGCATTTCTTTCTGTTGAAGTATGCCATCTAGCGTCTGCAAATAAAATACCGTCTTCAGTTGATTGATCTGATTTGTCAACTAATTCCCAAGCCGCACCAGTTGTTGTAACTGCAACTTGATTAGCTGTGTTAGTTGAACTTAATGTTGCTGAAGTATTATATTTGTAAAGTTTTGGATAGTTTTCTAAATCACTTGTATCAACCCATAAGTCTTTGTTTACAAGTGCAGTTCCATCACACTGTGTAGTCGGTGCTGTTGCACTAAATTGTGGACCTTTTGGTGATGTAGTTCCATTAGCATTTACGTAACCAATCCATGTTGTTCCGTTATGTTCTAAAATGTCTGCTTCATCTATTGAAGTGTCATACCATAATTGACCATCTGCTGGTTCACTACTTGGTGCACTTGTACTTGCTGTGTAACTTAATCTTTTCCAGTTAGTAGCAACAAGTCCTATGTTTGCAACTGAGTCCATTGTTTCACCAGTTGGTGCCGCATATAAATTATCAATTAGTGTAGTTGAATTTGCTGTAAATCCGCCATAAGCATGAGCAGTTGATGTACTGAATCCTGCAGTTGCTAAAGGAGTACCATCTCCTTGATCAGCCATTCTAATTTCACCACCTAATTTGTGTTTAATTTGAATAGCACCTTTAAATTCACCTGAAGTCATTATTGAAGCTTCTAGGTTAGTAAAGTTAGCCGCCGCAAATCCTGTAACAAAATCTTCTGCGTCTGCAACTGTTGAACCGTCTTGGTTACTAACTGTTACAGTTTTTGATACCATTGCTTCTGCATTTTTTACTGATTCTGAACAAGTAAATGAACCTTGTAATCCTGTTGGATATGTTGTTTTAGATTGAATAATAGTTGCACCGCCTTCATGTCTGAATAATTGTAAATCACCAACATTTGGTGTTGTGTCAGCCGCATCAGCCGCCGTCATTGATTGTTCAGTTATGTTGTATTGTGCATATAAAGTTCCAGCAAGAACACTTGTTCCGCCGTTAGTTGGATCAGTATTGTATATTGCTGAATGGTTAGTTGCATATAAAGGTGCACTTACACTTGTCCAAGATGCACTTGAAGAACTGTAAAGTTTAGCAACAACATTTGTTCCGCTATTTGCAGAAGTTGTTTTAAACCAAACAGAACCATTAGGTCTGTTATCGTCAGCTGTTTTCCAAGTTGGTCTGTTAGTGTGTTTTGATTGTAAGAAAGTAGGACCTTTGTAAGGAACTGTCGCTGTAATTCCTAAACTATTAAGTAATCCTGTACCTTCTTCAAATCTAATAGTGTTTGTTCCTGCTGTTGAATCCCCTAATGCTCTACCATTGTGATAAATTTCTAAGTTTCCTGTTACAGAATCAATTGCTGAAGTTACGTTTGTAATACTTGCGTTATTGATTGCTGTGTTTACATCAGATAATGCTGTTCCACCTGTCGCAACAGTTGTACCATTAATGACTATTGTGTGTCCGTTTGTTACAGTTGTACCTGATGCTACTGAAACTACTGGGTGTGATAAGTGCCATGCACTTGATCCTAATTGTACCCAAGCATTTGCATCATTTTTGTAATACATTTTGTTTGAAACGTGTGTTGTGTTAACTGCATAATCACCAACTGATCCAAAAGAAGTTTTAGGTGCTCCTGTTGATGTGTTTCCTACCAGGTCGGAAACACCCGTAATCATACTTGGTGTTTTTGCTGTAAATTTTTGATCCGTTTTAGACCATTCAAATATTCCTATATTAGTTGATGCAAGGTCAAACCAATATGTTCCATCTGCTGGTGCTGAAGTAGGTGCATTTGCACTACCTAGTAAATCGCTAGTGTCACAATTTACTCTTAAAACGTATGCTCTGTTGGCAATTCCTAAGAAGCTATAAGCCGCTTGTAGTCCATATTCATTTAATTCATATCCGTGTATTGAATTTCCTGATACGTCTGTGTAAAATTTTGGATCGCCAAATGTTTCTGTTAAATCTCTTTGTGATGAGATCAAATATGCTGTGTTGGCATTTGCAGTCGTTGTTCCTGATGCTGTGCCTGAGCCTGATCCCGGTGTTTTATCTTGTGATGATGCTACTATAAAAAGAGGTGTAGTACCCGCATCTGATGGTACATAAAAACTTTCGTTTATTACGCTTACCTCTACTCCTGGTGATGTTAAAGCCATTTACGTGTTCTCCTTGCAAGTTTATCCGTATACTAGAACTATTTATGTATCTTAATGCAATTTACGACTTTATTTTACTATTTTTGGTGCCTATATAGGCGACGTAAATACTATTATGATTATAGGTACCAGACCATTATGTACACAATGTAAGGCTAAACCAAGAGCTTATGCATACCGTAAAGGTAGTAAAATCTATTGGCGTAGGTTGTGTGATACCTGTAATCGTAAAAAACGAAACTTAAAAATTGGTGGTGTTACTGCATTACAAAGATCTGGATATAAGAAAAAAAGTAAGTGTGAATTGTGTGGATTTAAAGCACAAGATCAATTACAATTAGACGTGTTTTTTGTAGATAGCAATTTACGTAATACAAAACCTAATAATTTAAAAACTGTGTGTGCTAATTGTCAACGTTCTGCTAGTGTTAGACGTCTTGGTTGGAAGATTGGTGATCTTGTAGCTGACGATTAAGTTTATCTATTTTAGCATTTAGTTGTGTTAAAGTACCATCATTTTCAATAGTATAATCAAATTTAGATCCAATCCAATCCCATTCAGATTGATGAAATCCGTGTACTTGCATCCATTCTTGTGATGGAATTGGATTTCTTTTTACAAGAACAATTACACCACCGTGTGCTTTAATAGTTTTAATTTCGTTTTGGAATCTTGTATCTGAAATAACAGTGGGTTTTCCTTTGTATCTTGCAATCAAAGAGTCAACCCATATACCATCATGCATACCACCACGCATAACTTCTGTACCAAAATATTGCAATACCCAACGTGGAGTTACTTCTTTACCCATTTTATCACTCCAAAACTTATCAGGCTGTTCTCGCCATTCTCTGCTTTTTTTAGTATTGCCTTCTAGTAATCTTCTATTCCAATTAAAGATATCACCAACAGCATCTTTAAGACTTTTTGCAAAACTATCTCGTTTAAATTTGTGCTTTTTTACCAGTCTTTCAGCAACAGTATCTTTGCCAGAACCTATAAGTCCTACTAATCCTACTAACATTTAATGATTATACTATTTTTTTAGTCTTTTTTCAACTTCTAATTTTGCTTCTTTTACCGCACCAAGTATTGTTTTACGTATGTCTAATTTTTTATTTTTTAACGCATTTATAGACATATTTTCTAAGTCAGTCACAATTTCTTCTAACTCTTCTAAGTTACAATCTTTATATCTTTTATATCGAGATTCTTCCATGACACTCGTATTTAAAATGATATGATAATGAATTAACCAATAACAAAACTGTGTGGAGTTCCACCTTCGGCAAAGTTACCAATTTCTTGATCTAATCTTTCGATTTCTGCTATGCCTTGCTGTTTTAATTCAGCACCATTTAAAGATGTACCACCTTGTGGACCAGCAATAGTATTAAATTTGCCTCTTGCTTCACCTAACATAGTTTTAGCTACTGCAAGTGTGTAATCTCTAATCCACGGTTTTGCATAGATATCTTTGAATAGTGTGATATCAGGTCTAAAATTGTCAGTATGCATCAAAACAGTTTCGTCGTCTGCTCTAGGTCTTTGTGTAATTGTAAGTTTTTTAGTTGCTACATCAAAATGAAATTGAATAAAAGAACCAAATAATTTACCAACTAATTCTTGATAAGAAGCAAAAGCAAAGTATGTTGCGAGTCCGCCTGTTGCTCCTGCTCTTAACAAGTATGTATTTGTGTATGCTAAATTGAACGGTTCAAACAAGGTACCACCTTCGCCACCTTCAGTTCTGGAACCTACTGTTCTTCTAAATAATTTTCTTACATTAATAATTTCATCAGGCAAGATATATGTATTTTGGTTTTCTTTTAATTCTAAAAAAGCATAAGACTCTTCCACAGCATTTGAAGAACGCTGTCTGTATCTATTAATTGCTCTTTCTAAGGCCGTTTGATAGTGTTTTGGGTCTAATTCAACATCTATCATACCCTCACCTAGATTATTCTTTACATAATCGTATATCTCTTGTTGACCTGTTTGAAGCTCTGACATACACATATTTAGCGGCTAGGCTATATCTATAAATATAGATAATATGCCGAGATTGTCGATTTTTAAACCAGAAAAAGGAAATGATTTTAAGTTCTTTGATAGGAACATAAAAGAGATGTTCACTGTAGGTGGAACAGACCTACATTTTCACAAATACTTAGGACCGTACGATCAAGGAGATAATAACAAAGATGGAGAGGCTTCTCCTACAGAACCACAATATTCAGGCGATAGTTTAAATGAAAGAACTATACAAGACTTACTATTTTTAGAAAATAGAGATAGAAAATACTCACCAGATGTTTATATAATCCGAGGAATTTATAATGTACAAGATATAGACTTTAATTTGTCTCAATTTGGTATGTTTTTACAAAATGATACAATATTTTTAACTGTACATATGAATGATGTTGTTGAAAGATTAGGTAGAAAACCTATGTCTGGAGATGTTGTTGAATTCCCTCATATGAAAGACGATTATTCTTTAGATGAAAGTATACCAATTGCACTTAAAAGATATTATGTTATAGAAGATGTTAACAGAGCGGCAGAAGGTTTTAGTCAAACATGGTGGCCACACTTATTAAGATTAAAATTAAAAACACTAGTTGACGCACAAGAATTTAGAGATGTTATAGGCGATGCTACTACAACTGGTTCTGTAGCAAATTATATGTCAACTTATAATAGAGAAAAAACTATTAATGATCAAATAGTTGCACAGGCAGAACAAGATGCACCTAAATCAGGATTTAATTACAAACAATACTATGTTGCACCAATTGATGAAAGAGGAAATATTAGAACTGATAATGTTAATACAACTGATAGAATTAGTTCAGATAAACCAATTAATTCAGTAATAGATTCTCCGGCGGCATCACATTATGGCTTCTATATGGACGGGGATGGCGTTGCACCAAATGGACATCCTGCAGGATTTGGGATTTCGTTCCCAACTGCGAATGTTGATAAGGGTGATTACTTCTTAAGAACAGATTATCTACCAAATAGATTGTTCCGTTTTGATGGAACCAGATGGGTTAAAATGGAAGATTCAGTTAGAATAACTATGAGCAATACTGATTCGAAAGTAAATTACAAAACAGGTTTTGTTAATAATACAACGTCAAGTACTATTAATGGTTTAACTGTAGAACAAAGGCAATCATTATCAAATGCATTGAAACCAAAGGCTGACAACTAATGCTACATTTTTACGACGGACAAATTAGAAAATTTTTAACTCAATTTATAAGAATTTTGAGTAACTTTTCTGTGGAAACAGGAAAAGGTAAAGATGATACAGTAACTTTAAGACAAGTTCCAGTTGTATATGGAGATATGACACGTCAAGTTGCAAACATTATAAGACAAAATTCAGAAAATGCATTACAATATGCACCAAGAATTGCCGCTTATGTTAGAGAATTAAATTATGATAGAGAAAGAATGCAAAATCCTTATCATATTGAAAAACAACATTTAAGAGAAAGAAATTATAACGAAACAACAGAACAATACGATAACAAATTAGGAGCAGGATATACAGTAGAAAAAGTTATGCCTTCTCCTTTTAGATTAGAAGTTACAGCAGATATTTGGACAACAAATACAGATCAAAAATTACAAATAATGGAACAAATATTATATTTGTTTAATCCTGATTTTGAAATACAAAAAACAGACAATTATTTAGATTGGACAAGTTTAAGTTATGTTGAATTAACAAGTGTAACATTTAGTTCAAGAACAATTCCTATCGGTGCAGACACAGAAATTGATGTTGCAACATTAACTTTTTCTATGCCAATATGGTTATCACCACCTCTTAAAGTTAAAAAATTAGGTGTAATACAAAAAATTATTATGAGTATATACGACGATGACGGCGGAATAGTGTCAGGATTAATTGATGGATCATTATTATCAAGAAGTTATATTACTCCAAACAATTATGGATTATTAGTTACAGGAAATCAATTAAGATTATTAGGAAGTACAGGTACAAGTGTAACATCAGGCGGAGATGGATTTTACACAGGTGCTAAAGAGTCTGCAAGTTTAACAAATGACCCATTTGAAACATTTGGACCACCAATTAATTGGAAAGTTCTTTTAGATCAGTATGGTAAAGTTAGAAATGATACGTCACAAATTAGATTAAAACAACCAAACGGAAACGAAATTATTGGAACTATTGCTACTAGTACTTTAGATGATACAATTTTATTATATAACATTGATCAAGATACAATTCCAGCAAATACATTAACGTCGGTTAAAAAAATAATTAATCCACTTACATATGCACCATCAAATCCACAAACAAATGATAGATATTTGATTATTGATCAAATTGGAGATTCTACTGCAACAGTACAAAGTTCAACTTGGGGAACATTAATTGCTTCAGTTGGAGATATTATTGAATATGACGGTAGTGCATGGAAAAAAGTTTTTGATGCTAGTCATCCAGATTCAACACAACATTATGTTACAAATACCAACACAGGAATACAATATAGATTTAATGGAATAGAATGGGTTAAATCATATGAAGGAATTTATACTGGTGGTAATTGGAGTATTGTATTAGATGGTGGCGAGACTACAGGTTATAATGCTAGTTCAGACGCAACTACTCCTTGATAAAATTACAATAAATTGTTATAATAAACTATGAAGGAAAATATAATCTGTTCAGGTGCTCTATTTTATTGTACATCTACCAAACGTTTTTTATTTTTGCAACGTACTGATGCTAAAACAAGAGGTACATGGGGGTTAACTGGTGGCCAAGCAAGATATACAGAGTCAGCATTTGAAGGTTTAAAAAGAGAAATAGAAGAAGAAGTTGGTACAACACCAGCTTTTAAAAAAGTAATTCCTTTAGAATTGTTTACTTCAAACGATCAAAAGTTTTTCTTTCATACGTATCTTATAGCAATTGATTCAGAATTTATTCCTAAATTAAACAAAGAACATTCAGGTTATTGTTGGACAGCTTTTGAATGTTGGCCAAAAAATTTGCATGGCGGATTAAAAAATACCTTAAACAATAAAAGTATAAAAGGTAAATTACAAACTGTTTTGGACTTAATTGTGTGATCAGAATTGTTTTAAAACAATTTTTGAACCACCATATGACTCATATATGCAGAATTAACAAACTCAAATAATATTCGAATTTGATATATTTTATATAGATACTAATATAACGATGCAACTTTTACACTCTCGCTCGAGTTGACACCGATCAGTAAGCATCGTTTTTAACTTGTGTTAACGTGGATCAGACCTATAACCAGGTGCCACGTTAACACATATCGTAGAGGAGAAGAATGACTATATGATCGAATGTAATAAATGTTATCACCCTTGTCACTGTGATGAGGAACTTCACGCAGACGAATACGGAATATGTCCTTGCGAACATTGTTATTGCGATGTTGTGATTTAACTTATTTTAACCAGCACTAATTTTTATAGTACCGCTATCGTTCCAAAGTTGACCTTCGTTGTTAGGATCACTTGTAGGTAAGTCAGGTGCCATAACTTTTCCTGACTCGTTAACCATGACTGTACCGGCTTGGTCTGGGAAATATATATCTCTTCTTGCTGTTGCCTTGGTACCAAATAATCTAGTTTTTTTATAACCCTGTGCCTGCAACATTAAAGGTTTATCTACGTGAACAATTACGCCATCGTTTTGTACAACCAACATTGATTTGTGTTGTCCACCAACTCTTGTAGTAAAAACTAAAGCAGAATCATCTGTTCCTTTTTTTGCATCTCTAATTTTAGTATCAATACTTGCATAACGTATAGGATCACCATCGGAGTTTCTGCCTTTCCATTGTATTTTTCCTAATATATCGCCTTTTGCTGGACTGTCGGAAATTCTTTCCATAGTCATATGAGGACCACCCGCAGAAGAATCTGCTCTAGTGATCATTAATATATTATTTTCACTAGTGGATGTATTTCTTACAACAAGTTTTTCTAATACTTGTTTTTTGTGAAAGTCACCGTCTTTATCCGTTACTGGTTTATTATCAGTATCGTCGTCTTCTACTTTCATTAAACTATATCGTTTTGGCATTATTCCTCCTTAATGTATTTTTTACCTGTTAGTTTTTCAATATCTTTAATCATTTCTTCCATATTAACTCTAACAGTTTTACCTGTTTTAGTATTTCTTGAGAAGTATTCCCATTCACCTTGTTTATTGTGTGGTGAAAGTTTTGTAACGTTACCTGCTTCGTCTCTAACATATACTTCAGCACTTGCTGAATCGTCTTTAGCGTATATATGAGCATTGTTAGCCACACCAGATGGGTCACCAGACTCAACTGCCATTGCCATAACACCAGTTAATGAAACACCGGTATTTGTTGTTTGAAATTTTGTGTTATTGTTATAATTTAAATCAACAGAAGTTGCCGCATTAAAAGTAGCCATTGTTTTTGTACCGGCGGCATTCATAAATGTTTGTGTGCCTGATCTATAAAATATTGTACCTGTACCTGCGTCATCAATGTAACTGTTGTTACCATCATGATAAATTTCTAAATCACCACCAGTACCAACTTTTAATTTAACACTATCATTTAACGTAACGTGTCCTGTGTGCGTTTTTGCACCAGAAATTGTTTGTGCGTTAGTTGTTAAAACTTGTAATGACGTCGAAGCACCAGCCGCCACCCTTTTTATATGTGTTCTATAAGCATTAACAGTCGTTGATCCACCACTAGTACTTGCCGCGGATAATGTAACTGTTGTGCCTGATAATGCCGCTGTAAATGTTAATTGTCCTGTACCTTTAGTAGATACATCTGGACCATGTGAAACATATGCACCAGATCCATCACTTACAACAAACACTTCTGATATAGATGCTGGTGTACCCGATTCACCTGAGTTATAGCCAGTAACAATATAGTGAACACCAGTATATGAATCAGTTGAAAATGTATCTAGTGCTGTTGCTGAAGAAGATACAGTTGTTGCACCTACAACTCCAGTATTTGTACCAGAAGAATCCGATTCAGTATCACTTAATAAAATTCTGTACATTTTAACACCAGTGTTTGCTTCATTACCTGTTGCACGTAATCGTACATCATTACTACTAATGTCTGCTGTTAATGTTATTAATGGATCATTTCCAGTGTATACGTCGTTGTATGTTGTAATAAAAGCGTCAGTTCCGTTGTGAACAACTACACATTCTATATTTTGTAATTCAGTTTTTCCTGTATTGTTTGCACTAATATAATATTTTGCACCTCTATAAGAGCCTTTTGCCCAAGTGTCTATATTTTCTACAGCACTATCAACGTCAGAATTTAAAACAGTTGCAACGTTTCCGGTTGTTGCCGCAGTTGTTGAATCACCCAATCCTATTCTAAACCATTTAACTGAGTTTACATCTGATGTTCCTGTTGCTCTTAATCTTACAGTACTACTTTGTATGTCTGCTGTATATGTAATTTGTTGATTACTTCCAGATCTAACACCACCTCCAGATGCTACAAATGCCGTTGTATTATTATGTACTAAAGATATTTGATCAGTTGCAACTTCATCATTAATTTCATCTCTAGTTACTGCAAGATAAAATCCTGAGTCATATGAGCTAGATGTCCAAGTATCTATATTAGTTGCTGATGTAGATATTGATGTTGTTTCACCTGTTGTTGTATCGTCTGATTCTGAAGTTGCGGCTGTTGTTGCTATACTTGTCCAACCACTAGAATCATATCTTTCATATGTACTTGTATCTGTGTTATAACGTAACATACCAACTACACTAGTAGAAGGTCTACTTGCTGTTGATCCTGTTGGAAGTGTTATTGCACCTGGTTCTAATTTAATATTATTGTGTGTAATATATAAATCATCTGATGTTTGTGCGTTTGCTCTGTAAATATTTTCGGCTTCCATTCCTAATCTTGCAAAATAAATTACACTATTTGTAGAACATGAAGCTCTTAATCTTGCTTTGCCTCCAGAAACATCTGCTGTAAATGTTGCAAGAGAATTATTTCCTGTGTATAGTAAACTTTCAGATATTGTTGCGTCAGTTCCTGCCGCATTTACAGTCATAACAATTTCAGAATTTTGATATTCAGTACTTCCAGAATTTCCTATGTTTATTAAATATCTTGCAGTTTTGTATTTGAATACATCAAATGAGTCTACTGTTTCAACAGTAGAATCCATATCACTTTTTTTACCGTATAAATGATTATCTACTTCGCCTAATTTTGTTTTAGATCCTAAATCTTGTCTATATAATATTGCAGTACCAGTTGTACCAACTGTTGATGCTCCTGATAATGTTACTGTTGCTGATGATATTGCGGCACTAAAAGTATATCCATAAGCAGTTCTAGTTGATACTTTTGCATAATCGTCATGAAAAACAGTTGTACCATTGTGAGTCATACTCATTTCTGAAATTTGATAGTCACCTTGTGTTGAATCTTTTATTAATATAATATATTTTGCACCTTGTATATCTGTTTTTGTAAATTGATCTAATGTTGTTGCAGTAGAACCAATTGCTGAACTTGTTGCTATAATTTTTGAGTTTGTATTTGCAACTGTTTCATGGTGATCACCTAATGCAACTCTGTGTATTCTTAAATTTGTATGTGATGAACTATTTGTTGCGGCAGATAATTGTAACATATCTCCTGATATTGCCGCAGTAAAATCTACTATTCTTGTACTGTCTTCGTTAACGTTATGTACTGTAATAAACGGTGTAGAATCATTATGCACAATAGAAACTTTTACGTGTCCAATAAAGTTATTAGTAGTTTCTTCTATACCTATATCGTAAATAGCACCTCTAAATTCTCCTAAATCAAATTCATCTATAACTGCTGATGTCGTTGTAAGTTTATAATAATTAAATTGTTTTACTGCTGTGTTGTTTCCACCGCCACCACCACCTGACTCTGCAAATGATAATGTACCTGCACCATCAGTTTGTAATACTTGTCCATTACTTCCGTCGCTGGCATAAACCGCAACTGTACCTGTTGCATTGGGTAAAGATACTGTTCTATCTGCTGTTGGGTCTACAACTGTTAATGTAGTTTCGTAATTGTCAGCAGTTCCACCTTCAAAAATAATAGTGTTTGATGTGTTTAAAAATATTCCTTCAGACTCAAAACGCATAGAATTTGAAAGAGTTCCAGCCTTCATTACCTGAACTTGTATTTTTCCATCTTCAGTTCCGTCAGATGCATCAAAGATAGTAGAATATATTCTTCCATATTCAACTTCTTGATCGTTATCGTTTTCACCTAAAAATGATAGTTGACCTAGTTTGTCTTGGTCTGCTGGACTTCCGCTGTTTCTTTTTAATGCTATAATTGGACTTGCTGAATTACTTGCTTCTGTAGTAGTTAATGTTAATAGAGCACTCGTACCGGTACCAGAAGCTGTTAGTGTGCCTGCTGTTACTGTTGTTGCGTTTACTGTTCCGTTTATGTCTAATAATGCTGATGGGGAAGAAGTACCTATACCTACACGAGTATTCGTGACGTCAAGATAAAGTAGGTTTGTTTCAAATGCCAGATCGGTTCCGTTCCTCGTAAGGTTAGATTTTAATACCGATCCAGATATACGGCCTATAGCCATAACTCTAGGTCTCCTTTAATATGTTAGTAAGCAAATTGCTTACACAGTCTCGTTTACATTGCCGACTGACAGCAGTACACGTATTTATACGCCTAAAAAAAAAGGCGATCCGAAGACCGCCTTTAATTCTACTAAAAAGTATTAATATTTATTAGTTGTTAGTTCTCACTGCACAATTTACTAATCCAATACCTGAATCTGCTTTATCTTCTAAAGCTCTTCCGATAACATGGAAAGGACTAAATGATTCGCCAGTAGCAACTGCTCTTGCAGTTCCTTTAACTGAACTTGAAACTAGTCTTTGTCCTTTTGTTATTGCACCAGAAACTCTCACTGGAGTTCTACCTGTCATTGCAACAAATGGATGTGAATCGCTGTTTCCAGCCGCCGCGTTCATGGCATAAGCTGGTTGTGTTGATATAACACCAAAAACATTATCTGATAAGTCAGTTGTTGCTTCAGTGATCTCTGCAGATCCACCTAATTCAACTACTGCACCTTCTGCCATAGGAGCGTCTGCTTCGAAACGCTCGGCAACGTCCGCGTATGACGCCGATGTCGCTCTTGCGTGTACTACGTTGGCTCTTATGTCAACTAAAGTTGTTTCTGTTCTTGTTGGTGTTCCAACAGTATTGTCAACACCGCCGGACGCTCTTAATGCCGTAAAGGCACCGCCTGCGTTACCGTAAATTGTTGTACCGTCATCTGCAAAACCTTCGTCCCAAACCCACCAAAGATCTTCTTCAGTAGCCGCGGATGTTCCGCCTCTGTTTACTTTTATACCTGAGTATGAAGGCATACCAGAGTTAGCAGAAATATTTCTGTTAACTTCGATGATGTTATCTTCAACTGATAATGTTGAAGTGTTTATTACAGTATTAGTTCCGTCAACTGTTAAGTCTCCGTGAACTCTAACTCCTACATCAGTAATAGTTAATTCCGCATTACCGTCAACTGTTGCTACGATTTTACCAGCACCGCCGGCTCCATCGTCTACATCAACGTTACTATTTCCTTCTGTAATTGTTGTAGATGATAAAGATGATACTGAATCGTCTACATATTTTTTATTAGCAAAATCACCGTCACTTGAAGGTGCACCTGTCGCCCCGCCTGTAATTGTATTGGCAGATGCTGACATCGTTATGTCACCACAAGATAAACCAGTGTTTACTCTAAAGTTACGTGTTGTCATGGTTCCTATTTCTCCCGCATGATTGTTAATGTTATGTTAGGTCGTAAAAAAAACGCTCTAACAGTGTTATTTACCGTTAGAGCGTTTAAAATTATCTGTAAGGTTATATTATACTCTGTTATGCACTTAATGAGTACTGTACCGTAGCCGCTTGTTGACCACCAGTTGATACTGCTTTAACATTCACAGTATTTGAACCGTCATGGACAAATGTAATTGTAGCCATGTCAGTTCCACTAGTAGTAGTTACACCGTATACGTTACCAAATGCAGTTGAACCATTATGTGTTACTAATGCTTTCATTACACCGTATTCAGAGTTACCAGAATCTTGTAAATTAATAAACAATTCTGCCGCTCTGTAAGTAGATGCGTTGAAGCTCATAATAGTTGTTGCACTTGATGTAAAGTTTGTTGAACTTGTTTCAGTTCTTGCAACTCCACCTGATGCTAATGCAGTATTATCAAAACCAGCTATTGCAAATATTCTAGCCGCGTTGTGCGGAGCAGAAGTAAATGTAATACTAGTTGAACTTACTGAATAGTTTTCAGTTGGTTCTTGATAAACGTTATCAATAAACACAAGAACGTTAGCTACTGCACTTGGTGCCGTGCTAAAGAATCCTGTAAATGTTGTTGTTGATCCATCACCTGTTGCTGAAACTTTAGATATAGTTGGTGTATCACCTGCTGTTGCTAATTGTACAAAAGTTGATCCGTCTGTACAAATTTCATATGCACCAGTTGTAGTGTTAAATCTTATAACACCAGTTGCCGCAGTTGGTCTTTGACCTGTTGTACCTACTGGAACTCTCCATGCAGTAGTGTCTCCACTACCATCTAAAGAATATACTGGTGAACTAGTTCTAATACCAATTGCATCTGCTGATCCATCTAAAAAGAAAGCGTGTGTTTGACCATTAGATTCCATTCTAAAGTCAACGTCTGCACCTGAGTCATCATTGAATACACAAGCAGTTGACCAAGATGCTCCACCAGTGTTAATCAATTTCGCGTTTCCTGTCGTAATTGTTAATCCACCTGATTTATCTGCACCTGTAGCCGTAGTTGTACCAGCAACCCATTCGTCTGCTGATTCATCCCAAATCCAACAAGCATTATTTCCTGTAGAACCTCTTTCTACAATAATACCTGCGTCATTTGTACTAGCTGATATACCGTTGTTTAATTCTATAATGTTATCTGCAACTACTGTGTTTGTAGTTGAAATTGTTGATGTTGTACCGCTAACTGTTAAGTTACCAGTAATTGTTACGTTTGAAGTTATGTCCACACCAAGTGTCATTGCTGATGCAGTTAACGTCATTACGTTTCCTGTACCACCGCAATCAAATCTAATTGTGTCTTCGTCTGAACTTTCTTCTACTTGTATTTTTGTGTCGGAGTCAGCATCTTTAACTGTATCACCTGATGCCATGTTAGCCCATGAACCACCTGAATAACCTTCAATTGTTGAAAGTGTGGAGTTATATCTTATATCTCCGTTTGCTGGTGAGCCGGGTCTTTGTGCTGTTGATCCGGATGCAATTCTTACTGCATCTGTAGCCGAAACGTGTAAAGTAGTTGCCGGAGTGGCTGTACCTACCCCAACTCTGCTATTTGAAACGTCTAAGGCTAATAAATTTGTCTCAAATGTTAAATCAGTACCTGATCTTGCCAGGTTGGCTGATAACATCTGCCCTGTTATACGTCCTATTGCCATTTTGTGTTCCCCTTATCGATAATTTGTTTTTGCAAAACTATTGATATTTATTTGATTTGTAGATAATCACGTCGTTAAATACCATAAGATAATGAATAATAACTATGTCACAATAGTCGGAAACTTGCCGATTAGCTTTGATTTGCATGAATCTATGCATATTGGCCCTGTAATAGCATCAGCTAATAGTAATAAAAGTATTAATTTTGCATATGCAACCTGTAATTCTGAACAAAACTTACAAGATATGTTAAATTCTAATAATTTTCAAGGTACTAACATACTTGTTCCAGAAGAGCTGTTTAAGAAGTATGTGTTCTTTAATGAAGTGACTTGTTTACCTGATTTTCCTGGTATAAAAACTTTAGATGTTAATCCAACGGAATGTACGCCACAATGTTTATCATTAATGTTAGCTACATATCTTAAGCCAAAAATTATATTTTTATTAGGTTATGATTTAAGTAACCCGGTAGAATTTACAAGATTAAAAAGCATAGCAATATTAAATTCAGATATTCGATTTGCAAATATTAGTAAAGAACGCATTAACAAATTAGATGAATTAGAAAACTGTTTTAACGATACGTATATAAAGTATCAGGAAGTAATTGATGCAAAAAAGTAAATTTTACAAATATAGTTTAAAAGTAAGATGGCCGGCTGTATGTCGTAATAGGTCAATTCAAATTTTAAAAGAACGCCCAGATTTAGTAGAACAAATGAATCGTTTTAGAGATAAAGTTTCTAATGTATTAAAAATTGCTTGTCGTAAATCGTTTTTAGTTGACACTAGTCATTCAATGTCAGGTGTTAGAATACATTTTGAATCAGGACAAGATGTGTATGAGTTTATTATAAGACAACCAGAATTTGATTGGGAAGTTGTTCCAACGTTAGAAGTAATTAATATTATTACTGGCCAAATGCAAAATTTTGATATTTTATATACACCAACCGGTGTTGTAATTGATTAATAACTATCAGCAAATCCGTGCATTACTACTATTCTTGCGCCTGCGTGTGCGGCCTCTCCAGCAGTAGTAACAGTTGATCCACTCATTGTGTAATTGGTTGTAGGTTCCTGCATTACTCCATCTATATAAAGTATTACATTTTTTACATCACTAGGTGATTTACTCATTGTAAATGATGTTGTAGAGCCATCGCCTGTAAAGATATCTTTTACAATTTCTTGTGCAGTATGTTCAGTTCTTAAATTTGACCATGTAGAGCCATCTTCTGACACTTCGTATTTGCCAGTTTGAGTGTTAAATCTCATTACACCTTCTTCAGCAGTTGGTCTTTCAGCAGTAGTACCTGTAGGTATTGTTATACCAGTGTTAGCACTAAAGATATATTTTCCTGTTCCTGAAGATGCAAAAGTAAAGTCTGCGTTAGTAACGTCTTGTTCTATTGTAGAACCATTAAATGTAAAGTTACCTGTATCTGCTGTTAAACTTGATACACCAATTGTTCCTGTGTATCTTGCTCCAGAAACATAAACAGATTTGCCTGAAAAGTTTACGCCGTTAGGTAAGTTTGTTCCTATAAAATGTAATACACCAGATTGATAATCAAAAAAGAATTCATCGTTATTACCTGAACCTGCTGGAAACACTCTAGTTCCACTTGCCGCGGCTGTTCCGGCATTACCCGCTGTGTGAATATAAACTTTAACACCATAAGTTGATCCAAATTCAGGTGGAACCCAATCAGTTAATCCTGTTTTCCATGATCTATTTGCTGTTGCTGTATTATCTTCTGTACACTCATCTGGAGCAGTTGTAGGATAAACTGTTACAATACCTGCAGTTGATGCCGGCATAGTTCCCGGAATTCCATTTGCTTGATTCCAAACTTTATCACCTCTTAATAATAATGGAGATGCAATGGCTTCGTTGGGTGCCGCCTTGTTGGCATTGGTATCAGTTTTAGTTGCACCATACCCTAACTTCTTCCAAAGATAATCTACTTTTTTTGCGTCAGCTATTGCCATTATTCTGCTACTCCTACTGATAATGCTGTTATGCTATCACCTGAGTTTAATAAAATTCTAACTAAACAGTTATTGTCTCTAGCGTTTGACATACTTTCAGTTCCTAATGTAAATGTAAATTGCTCTGAAGAATAAGTTGTATTGTCAATCACTCTGTCGCCTCCCGTGTCTGCCACTCCAGCACTTCCGTTTCCTCCTGCATCAGCTCCTGGAACTCCTGAACCGTTATATTGTGTTGAACAATCTAACCATCCATTTGTTGAAGATGATGTATTGTCAGTCGACGCACCAGGTAATTTAATCCACATACCAGACACTTTGCCTGTCATTGTAATTGAAAACTTTGATACTGTTGCTCTTCTAAAAGCAAAAGTATAATACTGAGCTCCTGACCTACCACTATTTAAGTCTGGTCCTACTGGAAGATAACCACTACTTAAATCTGTTGTAAAGTGTGATATTGTTCCAAATCTTGATATTGCTTCGTTGGTGCCTGCCACAGTAACCGCTCCTGACCAAACTGAATCAGTGTAGTAATTGGCATTAGATGAATCATTGATGTCTGGATTATTACCTGACAAGGCACCGAACCCTGCAATTCTAACGGCATCGTCGTCAAACGTTGCCCCTAAAGAATCTGATACTGCTATAACTCCCGCTTGTGAACTTTCAGCACCTTCGTTGTCTAGTGCTAAACGGGTATTGCTATACATTTGAATTTTTGTTGAACTTTCTGAATAAGAGCCATTTCCATTACAGTTCTTTGCTCTCATTTTAATTTGTTGAATTGAACGTCTTTGAGTACTTAAAAGAGGTACTGTAAGAGTGGCAAGTGAGTATGCACTACCTACTCCAAGATTTACTGCTGGAACAGTAGTTGAACCGTCGCCAATAGTTGCATATGTAAAATCTAAATTGGCAATAACGTGTCCAGATGTACTTTCTAAGTTAGTACCTGGATCTATTTCAACTGGTGACGATGTGTTTTGATAACATTGTCCTGTAAAGTTTGAAATTGTTGATCCTGCTACTGATAAACTAGGTGAACCGTCATTGTAATAAGGTATTCCAGAAACATATTTTAAATTTCCTGCCGCATTTTGTGAAACAGTTCCTATTGACGAAGTAGGTGTTGCTGTTACATTATCTTTTACAAATTCTAAAACGTTTGTATTTCCTAATGTGTGTTGTAGTTGAAAACTGTTTACACCTGTACTAATTCCGCTTGTTGCTTTACTAACAATAGCTTTAAAACCTTTAAAAAGACTTGGATAATAAATGCTATTTGCAAAACTTACTGCGGCTCCTGTTGCATTTAATAAATTGTAATCACTTTCTGATTGTATTGTACAACTTGTTGCTGTACCACTATTATCACTACCTGATAATGTAATGGCTCCGTCAGCACTTCCATTTACGTAGGCTGTTAATGTACCACTATCAGCATTATAACAAAAAGTTGATTGATTTGCAGTTCTAACAGGATCAACTGTTGTAACTCTGTTAACTGAATCTCCTGCTGAATAAGTTGGAGAGCCTGATACGTTTTCAGTAAATCCAGTACAAAGTTTTGGACTTGTTCCTGTTGTTGCGTTCATGGCTATTGTTTTTGAACCTAAATGATTTGGCGCCGTTGGAGCGTCATCATAAACTTTTAATGTTAATGTATCTGTTGCTGGAATATCTGATGGATTAGCTGTACTGTGTACATCTAATTCTAAAGTCATTGTATCTGAACCTGTACCACTATGTGTATCTGCTTGCCAAGTATGATCCATTCTTGCTCCACCAACACCACCTTCTACTGCACCCGATCCAATAGTCTCATCAGCAGTACCATCACCCCAAGTCATATCATAACCTACAGTGGCACCTGATGTATTAGATGTTAAATTTTTCATGTATCTTGTTTGTCCTTCAACTACCCATAAATTATTTCCAGTTAAAGCACTTCCACCTGAACTTGCTGTGTATAATTCAAAATCTACAACAGGTGTTGCTGTGTAAATTGTAATATAATTTGTTCTTGTTAATGATGCGTGTGAGCCTGCTGAATCTGTTACTGCACCGTTGGCGTATGCTTTTACTGTAACAGTCATGGCACCAGTTGCTGTATAAGTGTGAGTTGGTGTTGAATCAGATGTACCTGTTGTTGTACTACTGTCACCCCAAGTAATTGTATATCTGTCTGCACCTCCACCTACTGTTGAAATTGTTAATGTTATTGCTGTACCTGAACCTGCCGCTGTTATATTTGCTGTAAACGTTACACTTTTTACATAGTTACTTGTTCTAATGTTTTCTTGTACTTCGTTTAAATCATCAATTGCATCTGTAACTGACCCTGCGTTGTTAAGTGTATAAGAACCATCACCAAAACTTGAATCTGTTGGAAGTCCTAATGTTAAGTCACCGCCTGCTAATGCTGAAACATTTGAATCAACGTATGCCTTAGAAGCGGCATCGTTATTATTAGCTGGAGTTGTTGCTACTCTAAGATTTGCTAGTGATACACTAGTTAAATCTGTTCTTGTTGAACCATCAGATGTTGTTGTTGCAACTTTAAAAACGTCATCGGTTTCATCCCAAAATATAACAGCAGGATTTTGTGATGATCCTCTGTTTATCATTATTCCGGAATCAGTATCAGCTGATGCATTTTCATTTATTGTAAGAATGTTATCTTCTACTACTAAATTTTGTGAGTCTATTGAGGTTGTTGTACCTTGAACTATTAAATCTCCTGTAATAGTTTGGTTACCTGTAATTCTTGTATTACCAGCAACATCTAAAGCAAAGTTACCTGGAGAATCTGTTTTTATACCAATACGACCGTTTGCTACATCTACGTATAATAGATTTGAATTGAACGCCAAATCCGTACTTCGAATAAGGTTCGATTCTAATAATTCTCCTGCTATCTTTGTTATTGCCATAATACTACTTCAATATTTACCAATTATTCGTACGGTTACAATCTAGCACTAAATAATCATTATATGGCACTATTACCTATTAATAAAATTGAGAAAGTTTCTAAAAGTCGTATAGCAGTAGAGCAGTTAGATCTGTATAAAAATGCTATTAGTGGAGATGTAATTGATGGTGGAACAATTACAAATTTTAGAAGCTCTGGGATAAGAGATCAATCGTCTAGTCAACAACTTACTATTACTGATGGCAACGTAGAAATTGCAACAGATTTACATATTAAAGGTACTGTAAAAGTAGAAAATTTAGAATATGTTCAAGCACAGGTTCCAAAATTAAATGTTAAAGAAGCAATTATGGTTGACCATAATGAAGTTATTTGGAAAAATGCTTTAGGAAAATCTGTTAAAAGAAGTAGTTTAGAAGAGTTAGGTATACTAAAAAATTTACAAGTTAGAAATACTTTTTATGTTGGTGATGGACGTGTAGGGATTAATACAACGGCACCAAGTGCGGATTTTTCAGTTAACTCTGGTGGTTATGAAATTATAACAACTATGCATGAATCAAATGCTTATGTTGGAACACATACACACGTTCCATTTGCTATTGGAACAGACAACACACCAAGATTAACTTGCAGAGCAAATGGAGATGTAGTTGTCGGAAGTGAAACAGGCAAACCTGTTAAGTTAAATGTATATGGTCAGTTAGGTATTGGTGTAAAATATCCTCAAGAAAGTTTAGAAGTTGATGGTAACATTAAATTTGCAGAAAGAACTTTTACTTCTGGAGAGAAAGAACCAACAGATGGTAGATGGAATACAGGTTCAATTGTGTGGAATGAAATACCTGAGATAAACAAACCAATTGGTTGGGTATGTATTAGAGGTGGAAAGCCAGGTTCCTGGCGTCCTTTCGGATTAATTCAATAAAAATTATTCGCCTAGTTTATGTATGTTGTGAATTACGGAAATGATGTGACCGTTAGTTGCACCATCATTGGCAGGTGGAGCAGAACCAAAAGTAATTTCGCCACCTGAATATGTATAGTTTGTAGTTGGTACTTGATAAACACCGCCAACAAATATTATCATATCTGATGCATCAGTTGGTGTAACACTTAAAGTAGCCGCAGTTGAACCATCAAGTGTATTTCCTTTTCCGCTACCAAATACAGTTGTTGTTCCGTCACCTTGAAATTTATCTACAGTTAAAGTTTTTTCTCCAGCCGCTGATGAAATGTTATACCAAGCAGAACTTATGTATGCTTGAAATGTTGAAGTTGTTGTATTGAAAACTACTTGACCACTAGTACCTGAAGGTCGTTGAGCTGTTGTTACATTTGGAATTGTAACTCCAAAAGCATTGTCGCCTATTACTGGGTTTTTTGCATATCTACCCATGGCTATTATAATCCTATAGTCGAGATTGTTGCGTTGAACTGTGCCGCTGAATCTGGTGCCGCGATCCAAATTTTTGCACCTGACTCTAAAATCATTTTCTCTGTGTCTATGATATAAGTGTCTCTAGCTTTAATAGTTAATTGTGAATATACTAAATGGTTTGCACTTGCTGATACGCCATTAGGAGTAACATATACATCAACAGTTCCATCGCCATCTGTTTTATTTGTAATGTAAATTACTGTAACTGCCGTGTCCGCAGAAGCGGTGTATGCCGCTGTAACGCTGGTTCCTACTTGAAAATTTGTTATCGCCATATTTTTATCCTAATGCTATTGCTAAAGCCGTAGCCTTACTCTTACTTATCAGTTCTCCAGCAGTACCAGAACTAACTGATGTGTTGTTAAAATATACTCCAGTTCCGCCACCACCTGGTGTTTGAGTCCACAATCTTGTTATAGCTGTTGCTGTTGGATCACCACTACGATTTGCACTAAACGACAAAATATCGTTTATTACAACAGAGCCGGATCCATTTGTACTCAACTCTAAATCTGCGTTAGTTGAACTATTGGTAATTGAATGAATATCTGTTAAATTATTGTTTAAATTAAATGTAATTGAATCAGCACCAACAACACTAGTATTTGAAATATTTCGTCCACCTAATAATTGTAAAGTATCATTTGATCCACCTACTGTAATAACAGAAGAATCATCACCAACAATTACAATTGATGAAGCTGATGTGTTATCAACATATTGTTTAGATGCCGCGTGATTGGCATGAGTAGGAGATGTAGCAACTTTTATATTTCCTAAAGTCATATTGGTAATTGCTGTAACCGATGGAGCATTTGTTGTAGTACCTAATTGAAATTCATTGTCTCCTGCGTCCCAATATAATAATCCGTGATTTTCTGAACCTCTATTAAAAAATAATCCAGAATCTTCTGAATCTGCAGTAGAGTTGTTTCTGTTTACTTCTATAAATTGGTCTTCTATTGATAGTGATGCTGTGTTTAATTCTGTTCTTGTACCGTCAACAACTAAATCACCTTGAACTCTTGTTGTTTTTGAGTCTAAAAATACCGTATTTGAGCCACCCGCACCTGTGCCCGTTTTTATTGTATAATCACCTGATGTTCGTAATGTCTTTGCCATTTGCTATTATTTATATAAAGAAAGGGGGAGCGTTGAACTCCCCCTAAATCCTTATAAGCACGTGTTTGATCTATTATTATCTAACGTCTATAGATCCAGCGCCTGAACCAGCTTGTCCTTCGTCAGAACCTTCTGCTCCAAGTGAGTATGTACAAGTACCTGCCGCACCCGCCGCCGTTACATAGTGAATTGTATTATTATAGAATTTTTCTACGTAAGCAACAGTAGAGTCGTTCAATATAACTTGAACACAAAACTGGTTGGATGTATTAGCCAATGATGCTGGTGCTACTGCTTTTAATTCATAAACTGCTTCAGATGAGTCATCTAAGTGAATCTTGAATATTCTTGATCCTCTTTGAGCCACAATGTATGCTGTTGTTGAACTAACTAAAGATCCACCACTTGGTCGATATCCAGTTACTGCAATTTTACCAGAAAGTGCTCCGCCGAATCCGACGTCGCCACCCATTCTAGATCTTTTGATTGGTCTTCCCATTTTGTTTTCTCCTTGTTCAGAGCCTAATGCAAGTTCTACTTGCTACGCGGTTTATTCCGCATAAGTCTCCACTTGAGTGGAGCTCTGTTTGAACTATTATTATTTATTATTTTTTTGTAAAATAAATATTTTTATGTTAGGAAAAAATTTCGTAGAAAAGTGTATTAAAACAAAAATTACAACTTATCCGTGGCCTCATACTGTAACTGAAAACCATATAGATAATGAAGAATTTAATAAACTTTTATCAGAATGTCAAAAACTTTTAAAAATAAAAATGAAAGATATGCCTACACATAAAAATAAAACAGAAAATCATATTGCACCACGCGAATTTAAGGATTTTAATATAGATTGGTATGATCAAATATATGATATTTCAAAAAATATTTACGAAAATAGAAAAGAATTATGTGATGTTTTTCCAGAACATAGATGGTATGACGATTTAGTTGTTACTTCATATATTGGAGTAACACCCCCAGCACCTTATATTCATACAATACACCAAGAAACATTGTCAAAAATTTGGTCTAGTGTAACTTATATTACTCCAGAAACAAATTGTGGTACAAAAATGTATACTGAAGAGAAAAAAGAAAGTTTAGTTAAAGAAGCACCATGGAAACCAAACTTAACTATGATTTTTGCAGGAATAGAAGGTAAAACTTGGCATAGTTACAATAGTACAGAAGTATCAAATAGAATCACTTTAAACTTTTTTATTAAAGATAAACACGGTGCTAAAGAATATTTTTATCCTTAAGACATTCAATAATTCTTCTAGAAATTATTTCATTACAACGGAGTGTTGGATGATGTTTACAAAATAAATCTTTGTGTTCTCTCCAGAATTCTATTTTATCAGATGATACCATTACACCATGTTTAAAGTAAGGGTCAACTCCATTCCAACCATTTATATAATTAAATTCATTCCAATAATGAATATTATCAAACTCATGAGAGTCGTTATAGTTAGGAAATAGAAATGTTGTAAGACTAGATTCAAGTACATCTATGTTATATTTTTCTGCTCGAGTAACATCAATTGCAGTACAGCCACCTATTAAACCAAAGTACTTTGCTTTTATTTTTGAAGCTTCTTTATAAAATTCTTCCAAGTAATATTCAATATCTTTTTTACAATCTTTTGTTGTATAAAAGTTTGTTTTATTAATATGTGCTCTAGAAATCTCTCGTAATACTCCAGTTTTGTAGAATAATACAATATCGTCTTTATAATCAATTTTATTAAGTTTACTAATTGCTTCTGAGTTACAAACACCGTGGTCAGCAGTTATTATTACTTCTAATCCTGTTAATTTAGATAAGAAATGTGCTGGTCCTGGATATAGTACATAGCTCTTTTTTGGATGCCATTTAAATCCTTTTAGGTCATCGTGTATGAAACCTTTTTCATAACTATGGGCTCCCCAGCTATCGCCAGCAATTATTATTCTTGTCATTTGTAGTATTTAAAAAGAAAAGAGTGGTGTAAAATTAAAAGCAGTTACACCACTCCTTGAGGTTAACGTATTTCTAGATTATTATATTATTTTCGATTGTAGATATGATATAAAATCCAAACTGCTACTAATCCCACCAGACCTTGATCTGAGAAACCAGACAGTACGCTCTGAACATTTCCTATTACCGAAACGTTTGGCCAGAACGGAATACCTTGACCATTAAAAAGGATTTCTAAAACGATTCCTAATGCTATTAGGCTTACACCTACATCAGCTAATCCTTTTGCCCATCCTTTTATTTTTACCATGATATCCATATTGGACCTCCCTTGATAAATTAAGTTTCTAATGAAACTTGAATTATTTAGAACATGAGTTATCGTAATAATAATGCCACATTTGGTCTGTGAGTCGTCTGATTAGAAAATATTCAAAAAAATTTTAATTAAATACGTACATAAAACTATGAAATATGAATTTCCAATTCCGACAGAATTAATATTTGAACCAATTAATTTATGTAATGCAAAATGTTTTTGTTGTCCTTACTCTTGGTTAGGTGAAAGTAAAGAGTATAGATCACAAAAAATGTCTCACGAACAAATTAAAATTTTGTTAAATGACTTTGCATCTCTATTAAAAAAGTATAAAGTTACGCCTTGGACAGCTTTAATACAGCCATGGAGATATTCTGACCCATTAGTTTGTCCAGATTTAGAAATGATATTTGAAATTGCTGATAAAAATCAAATTCAAGTAACACTAACAACAAATGGAGTGTCTTTTACAGAGAAAAATTGTAAAATTATTCAAAAATATTTGCATACAATTAGGCAAATTAATATTTCTATTATTGGTTTTAATGAAAAAGAAATAAAAGAGTTCATGGGTGTAAATTGGAAAGTAACTCAAGCAAGATTATTAAAAGTTAAAGAAAATTATCCACAAATTAGCCAGAAAATGTCAATAGGAGTTAAGCATAAGACACAAAAAGTTTCAAAAGAACAAAGACAAGAAATTGTAAACAAACTTTGTTTAATAACATTAGGAAAAGTAAAAGCAAAAAATAACTGGATCAGCAATAGAATGGCGTCAGGCGATGGCAAATGGACAGAGAGTAAGGATTTTCCTATTACTGAAAAAAATTTTGTGCAAGGATGTGCTATGGATTATGGAAAAATCTTAAGAAGACTAGAAGTAATGGTAGATGGTACTGCTGTTTTATGTTGTGATGATGCTGAAAAATTAACAAATTATGGAAATGTATTTGAAATAGGCATAGAAAAAGTATGGCAAAACTTAAGAAAAGAACATAATTTAATCTATAGTAAACAATATTCTAAAGAAAAACAAAATTTAATTTGCAATACTTGTAGTAGAGCAAGTTTTAATTGGACTAGCAAAGAACAAGGTGAATTAATACAAGAAATGGAAAAAGAAGCAACTAAAACACATTTACAATTAGTAAGTTAACAAAATTCTTTAAATAATTTATAATCGTATTTGTTATAATCTTTGTGCCAATTTAAAAATTCTTCACTCAAATTCTCTTTTGAAACAAGGTTTTTGTAATCACTGTAACTTCTGTTAGTGTTTAGTCTTGGTTCTCTGTCAACTTTTAAAAGATCGGCAATTTCATCCCAACTCTCTTCAATATTTTCTAAAGAAAAAACTTTTTTAAAGTTAATTCTTAAACATTGTTGTACATTTAGATATTTTGAATGCATATCAACAGTAGGATCTAAACAAAGATAATTTTTGTGTAACCATAAGGTTATAAAATTACCGGATAGTTGTTCACAATGTTCTTCAAAAGAGTCAGCTACTGCTTCTCCTTTGTTCATATCATAGTTAAATTGAGAAATATCTCTGTCTAAAGGAGTACGCAACCAAGTAAAATGTATTCCAGGTGTACGTTTAGTTGTGTTGTGTCCAATTGCATAATCTATTTTGCTTATTTGTTTTTTGTTTGCTCTGTCCTCAAGACGCATTCTTAAAGTGCTACCACCTGTTTTTGGTATATGATGAAATGTGTAATGCATTATTGTTATTTAAAGTACGAAAGTACGGTCACAAAAAAAGGCGACATAAAGCCGCCTTTCTTTGAATAAAATTGTAAGCCTTGGCTTACTTGAATTTTAAGTTTGCTGAAGTGATCGCTACTAAACCTACGTAGTCAGCCGCATTACCAAGTGAACTTGCAGTGTTTGTTAACTCTACATATCCATATCTTGTTAAGAAACCAACAACCGGTTCGAAAGTAGCTGGATCAAGTACAACGCCACTTGACATTAAAGGAATGTAAGGACAATAGAACGCCGGAGCGTCTGCCTCACTTGATCCTTTATATCCAACTAGTACTGATGTGGCATCTGCCGCGTAAGCATCAACGTATACTCTCATAGAAGCATTTAACGTACCAACAAATTTTGTGTTAGTAGGTGCTTCAAAAGTACCTTCAGTTGATCTTGCAAAAGCAGAAGTTGTAGCTGATTGAAGAATAGTTAAAGCAGTTGGAGATACTACTGCGTAGTTTCCAGCTCCTCTTCTAGTTCTTGTAGCTATTTGGTTTGCTACTCTGTTGATTAACACAGCCAAAGCCGCGTGTTCGTCACCAACGAAAGTTGCAGTACCAGATACAGCTGATTGGTCATAAGTTTCAGAAGCGGAACCCGCCAATGTTCTTAATGATCCAATGATTTCTTGGTCGATCTCAGCAGTAATTTCTTGTGCTAATGCCGCCATGATTTCAGCTTCTACATCTATACCTTGTTGAGCTTGAGCATCTTGA
>MPLU02277934.1_pt1 | contig 27516 bp, 22 predicted proteins | sample 1617381 | NCBI WGS metagenome assembly MPLU02 (sample SAMN05944801, study PRJNA350692) | marine metagenome | biome: marine; feature: ODZ; material: water; isolation source: 90 m water sample filtered on 0.2 um supor filter | place: Pacific Ocean | collected 2012-04-08 | depth 90m m
GGGGGCCCTGTGGATGACGAAGACCTCGCCATTGTCTGTTCCGGTCTCATCGGTGTAGGACAGTCCAAAACGCTCTCTCGCAGCGAAGTCTAGTTGGATCGTGGACATCGACTCCTCCCTGCCAAGCAGTGTTGTGAACTGGAAATCTATCTTCGGGCCGTAGAAAGCAACCTCCCCTACCGCCTAGACGTACTCGACCCCGAGGTCATCGAGAATTTCCCTCAGGTGATCCTGGGTGGACTTCCAGTTATCGGGCTGATCGATGTACTTCTCCGTGTTCTCAGGGTCCCACAGAGAGAGCCTGAAGTGGTAGTCGTCGAAACCGAAGACCGAGTAGTATTCTTGCACCATCCTGATGTTATCGGCGACCTCGGAAGCCACCTGGTCAAGTGTGCAGTAGATGTGGGCGTCGTTCATCGACAGCATTCTGACCCTCAGCAAGCCGGAGAGGGTCCCGGACAACTCGTTCCTGTACACCGTCCCGTACTCGGCTATCCTCATTGGCAGCTCTCGGTAAGACCTCTTCTCGTTCTGGAAGATTCTATGGTGGAACGGGCAATTCATGGCCTTCAAAGCATAGGAACCGTCATCCATCTCCATTAGCGGGTACATTCCATCCGCGTAGTGTGGAAGATGGCCACTGGTCTCGAAAAGCTCCCGCTTCCCAAGAACCGGTGTAGTCACGCGTTCGTATCCGTACTGCTCCTCGGTCTCTATTGCGAACTTCTCTATCTCGGACTTGAGCGACTCGCCATTGGGGAGCCAGACTGGTAGGCCCTTGCCTATCATCTCGTCAATCATGTACAGGCCCATCTCCTTGCCGATCTTCTTGTGATCCCTCCTGGAGGCCTCCTCAATCTGCCTCTCCCTCTCCTTCAGACCGTCTTTGGAGTCGTAGCACATGCCGTAGATCCTGACCAGGGCCTCTCTTTCCTTGTCCGCCCTCCAATAGGCCTGGCTGGTGCTGGTTAGCTTGAACCACCTCAATTGGGACGTCCGGGATACATGAGGTCCCCTGCATAGGTCCACGAAATCTCCCTGGCGGTATGCGGATGAGCCGACGTCATGGCCGATCTTGTCATCCATTATCTCCAGTTTGAACTGGTTCGAGGAGAACATGCTCCTCAGAGATTCGTTGTCAAGCTCTTCCCTGTCTATGACGATGTTTTGCTTGACGAGCTCCTTCATCCGCTTCTCTATCTCACGCAACCCCTCTTCCCCTATCGGTTCCATGTGGAAGTCATAGTAGAATCCGTGATCTATCGGGGGGCCAATCGTCGGCTTTGCTTCCGGGTAGAGCTGAGTCACAGCCTGAGCTAGTAGATGGGCGCAGCTGTGCCTCAGGATGTACAACCCCTCCTCCGAGCTCCCAAGTATCGGATCGACCTTGCAGTCCCTTTCAAGCAAATAGGACATGTCCCTCTCTTCCCCATCCACCAATGCGGCTACGGCTCCGGACTTCCTCCCATGCACGTTTTTGATAACTTCTCCAGCGCTGATTCCACTCGCGTACTCGTGCGCATCCCCCTCGCCCACTTCAACTGAAATCATCCCCACTGGTATCCCTCTTCGGCTCGCCGACGTCCAGTCGATATGAAGGCCTTGGCCGGATTATGGTCACAGGGGCGTCATTCAATGACGATTTGTGTACCCGAAGTGCCCTCGACCATTCCGGATATTTCAGAGAGGGAGCCGATTACGGCTCGCTCACCGGTCCTTCGGACGAAATCACATGCAGCCTCGACCTTTGGCCCCATAGAGCCCGACTCAAACTTCTTTCCGGCCATATCCTCCGGCGTCGCCCGTTGGATAAATTCTGCTTCTTCGCCCCCCCAGTTGTCGTAAACCCCATCCGCATCAGTGGCAAGTATGAGCAGCCTAGATCCTAGCTGCCGTGCTAGCAGAGCACTTGCCCTATCCTTGTCTATGACTACCTCGACCCCTTCTAGAAGGCCTTCGGAGTTGTATGCAGTCGGGATGCCGCCCCCCCCAGCGCAGATTACCACCACTCCCTTCTCCAGAAGCCAGTGAATGGGGCGTAACTCGAATATCCTGTGTGGCTCGGGCGAGGGTACGACACGCCTCCACCCATCACCGTCCCTTGCTATGGACCAACCCTTCTCCTCGGAGATCCTCAGTGCCTCCTCCTCATCGTAAACAAGACCGATAGGTTTGGTGGGATTCTGGAACGCGGGGTCATCAGGATCGACCTCCACCATTGTCAGAATTGTCGCGAAAGCAGACTCCGTCGGCATCAAATTCCCTAGCTCCTGCTCAATTTGGTAGCCGATCATCCCCTCGGTCTGAGCTCCTAGGACATCCAGAGGGTACTCCTCAACTTCCTTGTAAGATGCAGACTGCAACGCAAGAAGGCCAACCTGGGGGCCGTTGCCATGCGTGATCACTAGCTGATGCTCCTCTGCAAGAGGGGCAAGGGCCCTGCAAGCAGTCCTCACATTCCGCCTCTGGTTCTCCGAGGTTGGCTCCTCCCCTCTCTTGAGAAGTGCGTTTCCACCTAGTGCCACCACGACCCTCATTGAACAGTGTCCCGAGCGTGAACCGATAAGAACACGCCCCCGCTGGGACGAGCATGGTCCGCATCGGAATCCTCGCAAATCCAGATGCAGGCCTAGGGGGGAGACTCGGCCTCAAAGGATCGGACGGACAGGCTGAGTTGGCTCGTTCAAAGGGGGCGGAGGATAGATCCGGGCCACGCCTAGAATCCATGATCGCCCATTTCTCCAGAATCCACAGAGGCGAACCAAGTCAGATCGAGTGGATCACCAGTACGGGAAGAATGGGGACGGAGTGGATCCCGGCCGAACTCGATATCGGGACAATTTCCGAGGTTCATAAATCTCCTGGGAAGACTTCGGCATCCGATACCCAAGACGCCGTCGCAAGGTTGCTTGAGTCTGGAATCGACTTGCTAGTATACTCTGGCGGAGATGGAACAACCAGAGATATCGTCGCATCACTATCCGGTTCAGAAACGCCCGAACTTCCGGTGATTGGGGTTCCTTCTGGGGTGAAAATGCACAGTGGGTGTTTCGCATCTTCCCCAAAGGCAGCCGCAGAGGTACTCTCAGCTTGGATCCAGGGGGATCTACTGGTTTCTTCCACCGAAGTCCTTGATTTGGACGAGGACCTCTATAGGGAGGGAAAATGGGTAGTCAGGCTCTATGCCGAGGCATTTTCCCCAAATTCCCCCAGGTGGATGCAGGGATCAAAAGAGCTGGTTCAGACGGAATCCGAGGAAGAAATTATCATCGGACTCTCAGATCATATCAAGGAATCAATAGTGGGAGATGGACGCCTAGTGATTTGGGGTTCGGGAGGGACACTCAGGGAGATTGGCGGAAACATAGGCTTCGGCTTCGAATTGACGACACTTGGGATCGATGCGACAATCGGTTCAGATCAGGTGGGGACGGATCTAGACGAATCCGGCCTTATCGAGATTCTTGATTCCCATGAGGGGGAAGTCACCCTCCTCCTATCTCCCATGGGAGGGCAAGGATTCCTGATTGGCAGGGGGAACCTGCAACTTTCTCCAACAGTCCTCAGTTCTATCGGGATCGACAATATCCTCGGGGTGGTTACTCCCGCAAAGCTCCTCACGGTCAGAGCACTGAGGATCGAGACGGGAGACGACACCCTGGACCAAGAATTCGCGGCTAAGAGGTACATGAAGGTTCTACAGGGCTATAGGACGACCAGGATACTTCCAGTTTCAGTCGATTAGAGTTCCTTTCCCGAAGCCGCCATCAGGAGACCCAGGAATGGTGGGCTTGGCTTATCCGGCCTAGACTTGAACTCGGGGTGGTACTGGGTACCGACGAAATATGGGTGCCCTTCCAGCTCCATTATCTCGCATCTCTCCCCGGTCTCGTCCTTGCCCACATATACGAGCCCGGACTCCTCGATTTCCTTGATGAGTTCAGGATTCACCTCGTACCTGTGCCTGTGCCTCTCATCTACATGGTCAGCACCTCCGTAAAGGCGTTTTATTTTGCAGTCATCAACCAGGAATGGGGTCGGCTTAGTCCCCAGCCTCATCGTTCCTCCCATATGCGTCTTTGATATCTCAGGCATGAAGACAACAGCAGCGTGAGGGGGCTCTTCCTCGAATTCCGTGGAATTCGCACCCTCGAGACCCAATACGTTCCTGCAGAACTCTATGGTCGCAACTTGCAATCCCAGGCAAACACCCAGGTATGGGACATTATTCTCTCTGGCATACTCTGCCGCCTTTATCTTCCCCTCTATGCCCCTGATTCCGAACCCTCCGGGGACGAGTATGCCATCTGCCTCCTTGAGCAGATTCCATGCCTCATCATGACCCTCTCGGTCCGAATTCTTCGCTTCCTCATCCAGAACTGAGGACTCTATCCAATCGATGACCAGCTTCCTGTCGACCTTGAAAGATGCATGCTGAAGTGCCTTGATCACACTTAGGTATGAGTCCGAGAGATCAGTGTACTTGCCAGCTACTGCGATATGGACTTCCTCGGCGTCCTCTAGGGAGTCAACGTGATCCGCCAACTTCTTCCAGTCTTCAAGCAGCTTTCTCTCCGAAGTGAGTTTGAAACCAAACCTGTCTGCAAGCATCTCTGTGACGCCTTGGGACTCGAGCATTATCGGGACTTGGTAGATATTGGAAACATCGTGGGCTGAAACTACCGCTTCGGGTGGGACATGACAGAATGCCGAAATCTTCTGACGTGTTTCGTCAATCAGCGGGCTAGTCGACCTGCAGACTAGCATATGCGGATTTATTCCAAGTCCTCTGAGGTCCTTCACAGTGTGCTGCGTCGGCTTCGTCTTCTGCTCGCCGACTGGACCCATTACCGGAATTAGGCTAACGTGGACGAAGCAAACGTTCTCTTGACCGACTCTGAATTGGAACTGCCTCAAAGCCTCGATGAAAGGCGCACTTTCGATGTCACCCACCGTTCCTCCCAACTCGATCACACAAGCATCCGGCTCCTTACCATTGCCATCGCTAGGAGTATGGGCAACTCTCTCAATCCAGTCCTGGATCTCATTTGTGATGTGGGGGATGACTTGGACGGTCTTTCCAAGGTAGTCTCCCCTCCTCTCCTTCTGAATCACGTTCTCATACACCTTTCCTGTGGTGATGTTGTTCTCCCTCGTCAGACACACGTCGAGGAATCTCTCGTAGTTGCCTAGGTCTAGATCAACTTCCCCGCCATCATCCAGTACGAAGACCTCGCCGTGTTCGAATGGCGACATAGTCCCTGCATCCGTATTCAGATAGGGGTCAATCTTGACTGCAGTTACTCTCAGTCCAGCGCTTTTTAGGAGAACCCCAATGCTACTTGCAGTCACTCCTTTACCCAATCCGGAGAGCACTCCACCCGTTACTACGACATACTTCATCTCATCAACGGGGTCAGAATCAGTCGCCCATCCCCTATCAACATTGGCTACAAAAATCCTGTTTGCTCCTTCTTTAATTTCAAGTAGCGTCAGAATTACGGTCGCACATGTCGGGCACCTCGGGAGACAAGGTGCTCGTCACTGGTGCCTTGGGTCAGATAGGTACTGATTTGGTCCAGGCTCTACGAGAAAGACACGGAAGCGACTCGGTAATAGCCTCCGATATCAGAGATGCGGCGGGACACTCATCGGTAGAAGGAGGGCCATTCGTGATTCTAGACGTCCTAGACACTGACGGGATTTCCAGAATCTGCCAGAAAGAGGGCGTTGGCACGATTTACCATCTCGCTGCGCTTCTTTCTGCAGTCGGTGAGCGTGATCCGGATTTGTGTCGCAGAATCAATGTGGGCGGGACAATATCAGTCCTAGAGGCTGCAAAGGAATGCAATCTGAGGGTCTACTCGCCGTCATCGATAGCTGTTTTCGGACCAGACTCGCCTAGGCACGCCACCCAGGATTCTCCACTCAATCCCACAACGGTTTACGGCGAGACCAAGGTCACCGGCGAGGCACTGGCTCAAGAATACCTTGAACGATTCAATGTCGACACACGGGGTATCAGATATCCAGGACTGATTTCCTACAAGGCTCCCGCTGGAGGAGGGACTACCGACTATGCCGTGGAAATATTCCATGCTGCTCTGAATGAAGGTCACTACCAATGCTTTGTCCGTCCTGAAACTAGGCTTCCGATGCTATACATGGATGACGCAATCAATGCAACCCTGTCCCTGATGAACTCCAGCGAAGACGCTCTTGGCGACTCTCGATCCGGATACAACATCCCTTGCCTATCTTTCTCTGCGGGGGAACTTGTTGATGCAATATCAGCGAGGGTCGAGGGATTCACTTGCGATTTCGTTCCAGATGTCAGGCAGGAATACGCTGACTCATGGCCAGACTCGATAGACGGATCCCTTGCAGAAGAGGAGTGGGGCTGGACGCCGGAGTACGACCTCAACTCCTTAGTCGATGAGATGCTCAAGGGAATCTCTAGCCGCTAGATCTCGTCTTCGCCTTCCCAATCTGGGGTGCTAGGGTCGGTTCGAGCCCAGAGTACGTCATCAATCCTAAGAACGCCGATTGCGGCTTCGGTCGCTCCAGAAAGAGCGTGCTTAACTACGAATTCAGTATCTAGTATCCCCATCTCCCCCATGTCGCAGTTCTCCCCGCTCTGCAGGTCGAAACCAATCCAAGCTCCGGACTCCCTCTGATCTGCCGATAGTGAGAGGATCACCTCCACTGGGTCTCTGCCAGCATTTTCAGCAAGTATCCTTGGAATCGACTCAAGCGCTGAAGCATACGCCTCAATCGCAAGCTGCTCTCTGCCCGACTGTGTCTGCGAGAAGGACCTCAGGTGCCTCGCAAGATGGGACTGTATGGCACCCCCTCCTGGAAGGACCCCCGGTCTGCTGTTCAGACGATGCGCCACCCCAATGGCATCGTCGAAGATCCTGATTGCCTCCTCCCTAACTGCTGGGGAAGAACCCCTGACAACCAGTGTCATTCCCCCACCGTTTCCTTCTATCAGGGTGTGCTTCACATCCGCAACTCTTTCCTCGCTCCTCTTCGAATAAGCCCCCAGGTCATCCTCTCTCAGAGAACTAACGTTTCTTGCTGGCCTAGCCCCAGTAATTCTGGATAATAGGTCCATGTCGCTCCTGTCGAATCTTCGATATGCCACGATCCCCTCCTTTGTCAGTTGTGGCATCGCTTCGTCGGCAATCCCGTCCCTTACTACCAGAAGGTCAACACCGAGAGATGAGAGATGTGCGACTTGCTTTTGCATGTTCTCCCTTGATCTTTCGTGGAATTCCTGCATAATTCCGAGGCTGCTTACCTCGATCGATGCATCAGTCTCTAGCTTGGCATGTTCCAAACCACCGTCAATAATTGCAACGACCCCCCCATCAGAATTCTCCGGACTGCTTGAATCGACTCTTGATTTTAGCAGCATCAGTCCAGCGACCAAGGATGAGTCCATGACGCTACCCTCCCTAATCTGGAGGCGCTTCACAGCCATCCTTTCCAGATCGTCCCCACCTTCCAAATCAACGAGGCCGTCCGCCGCCTCGACTGCCAGACCAGCAATCAGGCCGCACATCGAAGAGTCCCCCTTCCCTTGAAGCGATGTCCTAACCACCTGAGACTTCTGATCGTCATCAGATACTCTCGACACCCTCTCAGTCTCCTTTATCGACTCCTCCAGTGCAATCGAGTATCCGTTGACGATAATCGAGGGATGCACCCCCATTCTCACTAGTTCGAGGGCATTCTGCAGCATCTCTGCAACAAGAAGAACAGTCGTGGTCGTCCCGTCCCGAGCCGCCCTATCCTGCGATGATGAGGCATCGATTAGCAGCCTAGCGGTCGGGTGTTCCACGTTTGCCTTTTCTAGGACAGTGACTCCATCATTAGTAACCAAGGCCGACCCATCACTGTCAACGAGCATTTTGTCCAGCCCCTTCGGACCTAGGGTCGAACGAATCGCCCCAGCAAGAGATGAAGCAGCCTTGACATTGTTTACTAGAGCGGTCCTACCGTGGATTCTGTCCGTGTCTTCCAGAGCTACGTCGTGATCAGACTCGACCATATGTGCCATTCCAATCAAGCCTCTGTTTTCAATACGCTCATACTCAATCCGCCTCATTCATCTAGAGCGATATCCGTTCCATTCAAATACCACCTATCTTTCCCACTATACAACTAGAGGTTGATTAGTGATAGTATGACTGAAGAGAATTGGGACAATTTCGATGAGGAAGCCATTGAGGAAATGGCCAAGATGTTCGAACAAATGGGCATGCCAGTCGACATAAATACTCTGAAATCTATGATTAAGCAAGTAAGAAACCAATTCGAGGAAATGGGAATAGACCCCGAGAAGGTCTCGATGAGCGAAGTCAAACTAGGACTAAACTCTGATCCAGAGGAGTTCATGAAGAACTTCGAGTCTATGATTAGCGGTCCTCAGGGACTCGGGGACTTCCTGAAGAAGATGGGCGTCGACATCCACATCAAGCCCTCTGTATCTGAAGTTAGAGTCGATGTAGACGAGAGTCAGCACGAATCGAAAGACGACTCGATTCCAGAGGAGGACGTGTACGTCAACAATGAACAGATGTTCGTGACTATCGATGTATCGAAGTTCGATGACATCTCTTCCGACAATCTCGAATTGAGCCTTACCGGAGAGGGTGTTGTTCTACAGATGCTAAGGACCAACCAGATCAGGCCGTTCAGAACATTCGTACTCCCAAACGCATCATCAGGGGTTGCCAATTGGGAGATTAACAACGGCATCCTCGACATAACATTCGAACTGAAGTAGTTTGGAAAAAACAGGAGAAATGAAAATGGGATCTGCAGTAATTGGAATTGACCTAGGAACGACAAACAGCTGTGTAGCGACAATAGAAGGGGGAAAGGCGGTAGTAATACCAAACTCCGAGGGATCTCGGACCACCCCTAGCGTGGTTGCCTTCACCAAGGATGGAGAACGTCTGGTCGGCGTGACCGCGAAGAGACAGGCTGTTACCAACTCAGAGAGGACTATCATCTCGGTTAAGCGGGAAATGGGCACGGATTGGACAAAGGACATAGACGGAGACAACTACTCGCCTCAGGAGATCTCTGCATTTGTTCTTCAGAAGCTTAAGGCCGATGCTGAAGAGTACCTGGGTACGGAGGTTAAGCAAGCAGTAGTGACTTGCCCAGCATACTTCTCGGATTCCCAGAGGAAGGCAACTAAGGACGCAGGAAGGATTGCCGGACTGGAGGTTCTCAGGATAATCAACGAACCAACTGCCGCAGCACTGGCCTATGGTGTCGACAAGGAAGAGGATCAGACCGTCCTCGTTTACGACCTAGGTGGTGGGACATTCGATGTCTCCATCCTGGAGATTTACCAGGTCGATGGACAACCGCAGATCGAGGTCAAAGCAACCAGTGGCGACAACAGGCTCGGTGGCGATGATTTCGATGAGGCTGTGATGGAATGGATAGTTTCCGAGTTCAAGAAGTCCACAGGAATAGACCTGGGGAAGGATCTGCAGGCAATGAGCAGGATACGTGAAGCAGCAGAGAAGGCTAAGATTGAGCTTTCTGGAACCCCATCTACTCAGATTAACCTGCCATTCATCACAATGAAGGATGGCCAGCCAGAGCATCTCGACATGTCGCTATCCCGTTCTAAGTTCGAGAAACTAACATCCTCCTTGGTAGAGAGGACGATGTCTCCTACTCGGCAGGCCATGAAGGATGCCGGCATAAAGAAGGGAGACGTGGACAAGGTATTGCTAGTCGGGGGTTCAACCAGAGGTCCAGCAGTACAGCAGGCGATCGAGGAGGAGGTCGGTAAGGCACCTTTCAAGGGAATCAACCCGGATGAGGCAGTCGCAATGGGGGCCGCACTACAGGCTGGAATAATTGTCGGTGACGAGGGAGTTACCGACGTCCTCCTGCTTGATGTGACGCCCCTCACTTTGGGCATCGAGACGCTTGGTGGCGTTACTACGACCATGATCGAGAGAAACACAACGATACCCTCGCGAAGGTCTGAGACCTACTCCACCGCTGCAGACAATCAGCCAGCTGTGGAGATACACGTATTGCAGGGGGAGAGGGAGTTTGCGAAGGACAACATCACTCTCGGAAGATTCCACCTTATGGGGATACCAGCAGCACCACGGGGAATCCCCCAGATAGAGGTGACATTCGATATCGACGCAAACGGCATCGTAAACGTCTCTGCAAAAGATCTTGGAACAGGGACAGAGCAATCGATCAAGATAGAGAGTCAGACCTCCCTATCAGAGGATGAGATAAAGCAGAAGATAGAGGATGCCGAGAAGTTCGCCGATGAGGACAAGAGGAGAAAGGCCAAGGTCGAGATGAGGAACTCAGCGGATAGCATAGTCTACCAGACTCGGAAGATGATCGAGGAAAACGAGGAAAAACTCTCCGAGGAGGACACCAAACCAGTGCTTGAGAAGCTGGACGAACTCGAGTCCTTGATTGTCAAGGACGAGACTCCCATACCATTGGAGGACATCGATGAGGCTGCAATCCAGACAAAGATGTCGGAACTGGAGGAATCAATGCATGCGATCTCGACAAAGCTCTACGAAGCAGCTGCTGCTGAGATGGCCGAAGAGAAGGAAGGGGGCGATGACGACGGGGTCGTGGACGCAGACTTCGAGGTCGTTGACTCGGATGAAGAGGACCAAGACTGATCACTCTTCAGTGATTAGCCTGTGAAGAGTCCTGACGTGCACTCCAGAAGTACCGTACTGGAAGAGGGGGTTGACCCCCTCGGAGCGAGCCTTGGCACCTGGCCCCCAGGCAGTTCCGGCAATGTCCAAGTGCACCCAGGGAATCTTCTCGGAATCCTCGTCGAAACCTCGGTGAGGGACGAAGAACTCCAAGAAAGAGGCAGCTGAGTTAGAAGAACCGGCACGCCCACCTATCGATCCATTTCTGATGTCCGCAAAGGCAGAATCAGTCATGTACCTCCGGAACTGAGCGTTCAGAGGCATCCTCCAGACAGGCTCGCCGCTCCTCCTCGCAGCCGCCTTGAGCCTCTTGGCAATCCCCTCCTCGTTTGCCCACATGCCAGAAATCTGATTCCCTAGGGCAGTGACCACTGCACCAGTCAGTGTCGCTAAGTCTACTATGTACTCTGGATCCAGCTCTCCCGCCTTCCAAAGACCATCGGAAAGCACGTTCCTCCCCTCGGCATCGGTGCTGAACACCTCCACTGTCTTACCAGAGTACGTCTTGAACACGTCTCCCGGCCTGTAGGCTCCGGAACCAGGCATGTTCTCCGCTAGGCATGCGATCCCATTCACCCTCCGCTCGAAGCCGGTGGAGTGTAGGGCTTCCATCAGGCCGAAGACCGTGGCAGCACCGCACATGTCGTACTTCATGTCCCACATGCCTCTGGTGGGCTTGATCGAAATCCCCCCTGTGTCGAAAGTAATGCCCTTTCCAACTATGCAGGGCCGCTGCTCGCTCTCATCGGCTTCCGGATTCAAGGTGAAGAGAACCATGCATGGCTTCCTCTCACTCCCCTTTCCTACGTTGATCAGGCCACCCATCCCCAACTCCTGCAGTTTTTCCCAATCGTACACTTCGACTTCTACGTTGGACTTGCCCTTAGACCACTCAATTGCCCTTCTGGCATACTCCATTGGGTAGAGGACATTGGCCGGCTCGTTCCCAAGGTCCCTTGCCAAGTGAACCCCTCCAACGACAGAATGGACCCTGCTAAGTCCTCCGGCGAGACTTTCTTGGTGTCTGCTGCTGGCTTGGAACTCAATCCTCCATGGGTCTCCGATATGTCCATCGGGAACCTCCTGGTGAGATAGGAACTCATAGTCACGCAGCATCATACCCTCAGCGAAGTCTAGCATCCGCGTTGAAGACCAGCCGGAAGTGAACCTGACTGTGATATCCAGACCCTTCTTCTTCGACATTGATGCAATTAACCTAGCACCCGTGTTCCTGGATCTCTTGTGGCCCAGAGAGCCCTTTGCCCCCATTCCCACTAGGATGATGTTGCAACCAGGGGTCCAGAGGGTCATTCTATTCCCCTTCTTGCCATCAAAACCACCAGATGCAAGAGCATCCCTGACTAGTGACCTCTGACTTCTGCTGAGTCCACTTAGCGAGTTGTTTGGTGGTTTGTCGCATCCTTCGAAGAGAGGCAGAACCAATTGACCGCCCAATTCTGTAAATTCACCATTGCTTATTTCCATAAATAATCCCAACTGTACGATTAGTAGGGAGTTTACAAACAATTCCCATGTAAAATTACCATTTCAGATGAGAATTAGCTTCTGTATTTCTAAACCAACTCTTCCCGGGGCCTCAATGCCGCTAGAAGGACACAGACCATGCTGAGGACAACCGAGGGAGAGGACAGGGCCCGATTGGACGCGCTCCTATACTCTATTACTGACTCGTTCACCGGTTCTGATACCCAGGTTGAAGCATCGATTACCCTTTTCTGGTAGAATAGGTGGAACTGACCTTCGCTACTAGAAATCGGCAGATCTCCGAAATCGAAGGTTGCGACTGTGCTATTCGTGTCATTAACTCCGAAACCGCATCCTGGCGAGGAGTAGTTGTACTCTTCTTCCGTGTCGAAACATTCGGCCCCACCGGGGAACCAGTTCTCCCCATCTTCTGTCAGGTAGGTCAGTGTGGCATTTGACGTGCTCGCCCTTCCCAAGTTGGATACCTCAAGATGGGCCACCCCGCCTTCAAGATGCAGTGATTCGACAACAAGGCGTGCCCTCCAGTACCACACGTTTTCGATAAGGTACTTCATCACCTCAAGCTCCTCGTCAAGCCGTTCTGATAACGCTTCGACGGTCCCGAGCAAGAACTGCTCGTCGTCAGTCTCGAATGTGAATGTGGGGAAACCCATCACACCGTATCCGTAGTCTCTGCTGGTCCCGCAGTTAGGGTATAGTCCCTGATTGGCGTTGCGAATTGGAATCTCGGAGATATTCGAATTAACATCGTCCCTGATGAAGTGGAACAGCTCCCAATCTGAAGGCTGGTCGGGCCATTTGCCCCAGGGATAGAGCATGATCCAAACCCCGGTATGCATCGTGACATACAGGTCCGCGTCAGGAACTTCCGTGTTCATGTAAATCGAATTTGCTAGAGTTTCCGCTTCACTGAATGCTGCACTCCCGGGCTGTGTCGTTGGGCAGGTGTTCCAGTAGTGGTCGTAGTTTCTATTCAGATCGACTTGGTTGATGTTCCATCTCGTATCGAAGTCATTGCCGTCGGCATTCAGCATGATGAGGATATGCAATTCGGTTGTTGCCAAGACGTCTAGTACCGCTTGCTCTCCATCCGCCCATCCCTCGATGTAATGCTCGGCAGCAAGGAACGCTAGTTCGGTTCCCAGATGCTCGTTCCCATGATGCCCGCCATCGATGTAAACAACCTCTTTGGCGGTTCCATCCGGTTTGTTTTCCTGACTCCAGTCAGAAATCTGTAACATCCATAGATTCCGGCCCATTTCTGTTTGGCCCACAACTAGCAGGTTGACAATTTCAGGATATTCGTCTGCCCATGCGTTCACGTCCAGAGTCAGTGTTGCATAACTGTGGTACCAGTGTTCCTGGACGATGTCCGGCTGACTAATCTGGCCAGAGGCCATGGGGGATGCCGATGCCACCATCAGCGAGGCGAGGACCATTACTGCCAGTGAGCGGCGCATAGCGCCGCTGTAGAGGAATTCAGATACAACCCTTATCCCCCTTTGCTCGAAAACTCAGCGATATGGCAGGCTATCATCTTGGTCGCGATTAGTGCGGCACTGAACTGTGTCAGCGAACCTTCTGTACCTGGAACGATTTCATTGACATCTGCTCCTATAACCTCGCATCTCTCAGAAGCGAATAGACTCTCGATCACCTCAACTGCCCCCCAGTGGCTCAATCCTCCTGGGACCGGGGTCCCCGTCGATGGAACCAAGGAACCGTCGAGGCCATCCACGTCGAAGGTCAGCCACACCGGTCCTGAGATTTCTGAAAGACTCTCAATCATCCTATTCCACTCCATATTCCCGTCTGAGACGGAAAGCAGATCCCTTGCAAGCCATGTCCGAATCCTGTCTTCGGATTCCATCAACTCTTCCTCCTCCAGGCTGAAGGCCCTGACTCCGATCTGGATCACCCTCCCCACTCCAAGATCGAGAGCCCTGCGAATGACAGTGCCATGTGAGAATTCCTCACCATTCAGCTGATCTCTCAGATCTGCATGAGCATCTATCTGGACTATTGTAAGGTCAGAGAGATCAGAAATCATATGGTGGTCCGATAGTGATTCCACGATAGGGAGGAGAATCCCATGTTCCCCACCCAGAACCAAGGGGAATTGGCCGCCAGCTATCCATGGTCTGACGTACTCTCTAATTGAGCTCAACTGATCCCGCAGGCTCGGCGCGTCTGATGACCAAGGTTCAGCAGTGTGAATCTCAGCCCCACACGGCAGCTCCTCAGGAAGAACCGAGTCACGTAGCTCCACTTGCGAACTAGCCTCAATACATGCTAAGGGGCCGTGTTGTGTCCCCTCCCCGTAACTGGATGTCATTTCTAGAGGAATTTGTAAAACTACGATGTCCCATGGCCCGGAATCAGATTCTTTGAGGCCGAGGAAAGTGGTGGTCACGGACTTCTCCATGGGTCTTCGAGAAGCTCGCCAAGATTAATCGCTTCGGGACTCTCAGACCATGGAATCAGAGCAATTAGCAAGATGTTTGAAATAACCTCGGCACCTAACGTAGCCCGGTGGGAAGATGGGACTGACCTTGGCGCAACTGACTCAGGCAATCAAGAGCAAGGTCGATACCAGCATGGAGACCCATGTCGCAGAGTCCATCGCTGAGCACGCTCTGGGATTCTTCGGGTTCTCAAACAGAATCATCGACAATGCACTGGAACCGACGGACAGGAACATGTTCTACCAATTGCAGGACTATGACTTGCTTACAACCGAATCCGAGGAGACCACTTTATGGGACGGTAGAGAATGGCGGATCCACTACTGGAAATTCAAACCTAACGCTGAGAACTTCGCTAATTTGGCAATGCAAAATGAGAAGGATAAGGGCGATGAAGACCCCTATGCCCACATATACGACGGCATGCCAGCTGGCCTATGGAGGGAGAGGTCAGGTGTCGATGACGATTACGAGGAACCGCTGTTCTAGTTTTTCCGTTCAGCATGTCGGGAATTGTTTGAAATGCCTCCGGGGGTGGAGTCGAGCATGAATAGGGCACTGGCGGCCTTTGTGGTCCTGTCCATGTTAGCCTCTTACATGCCCACATCTCTTGCATCGGCTCAAGATAACCAGACAAACAGTTGCGAGATTATCGCAGATTGGGGCCAGCAATGGCATTGGACAGAAGAAGGAGACTCAGAGACTTCACTGATTCACAGATATAGGGTGGTTTTCGAACCGCCATTCACCAATGGCTCTTCACCTACAGAAGTCAATGCCACTATTCATCACTTCAGAGGCGGATCTGAAGTTCCAGTAGCAAACACCTCGATCTTTGTTGCTGGAGGGGAGATCGATATCATCATAGAAGAAGAACCACAGTTCGGTGACTCCTTTTCGATCCAAGTTCAAACCGTGGAGGCTTCTTGCAACCGAGTTCTAAACATCACAAATTGGAATCAACCAATATCAGATCACGAGGTCACTAGGGAGACCCATTGGTCTCTATCCGGTATGGAAGGGGAAGGCATCACCTTCGATGGAAGGGGGTGGCAAAAGAGAACGGGAAGTATTCTGGAGTCTAACGAACTTGGGAATGGAACCCTTCTACTCGACATGTCCAATGGCTCCGAAGGCGCAGCAATCGATCTCGTTCTAGATAGGATTTGGCTCAATGAGTCATATGATGGGACGGAATTGATCAGTCAGGATTTCGAGATGATGGGCTCGGGAGGGCTGTTATTGAACACAGATGAAGGTGATGAGGGGGCATCGATAAGCGCGGATGTAAGCGATGCCTACGTACTCAGATCGTTTCAAGATGGCAAAGTCACCGAGAGGATGATGTTTGAGGGAGATGGCTGGATTTCAATCAATGGAGGGGACAACGAGAGCTCAAGCGGGGTTTACGGAGAGGTCTTCTTGCTATACTTTGAGATCTGGGACGAGGATGGTTTCCGAAGATTGCAGGATATCCAGATCGAGGCAAATGCTTCAGCCAGACTTTCCGCCGTAGGGGGCCCCTTCTCTTTCGAATTGGATGAACTAATCTTCCGAGAGAAATGGGAAGAGGGCGTCAGGACTGACCAGTACTCGAGGGTTTTCGGCAGCGGGCAGTTCGATTTCATCGCATCTGAGGATTCCCCATACATCGAAGTCAATGGGACGATACCAATTATTCACTTCCAATCGGAGGGTGGGGAAACGGTCGCTGACACACTAGTAGTGGATGGTACGTATGATGGAGATGCAGAGGGATCCTTCGGCTTAGTTCGTCAGATAGTTGAATCGGGGGTCTATGAGAATGCAACAGGTACCCCCTTCGAGGCCGACAAAATCAGGAACGAGTTTTGGTTCAATGTTTCGGCCACACCTTTCGGACCCATCGATCAGGAGTTGAGGGCTGAACATAACCTCACTTACGAGTACGTAGTCCCCCAGGATGACTGGCTTAATCGAACAATCCGATATACGTACGTAGAGGACAATGGGTCCACAGAGGATGAGTTTCCTGAAAACTCCCCGATTATTTTCAATCCAGAGGCCCCGGAGGCTAGCTCGATTTTCTCCACCCATATCTCTCGAGAGACCGGTGTATGCCCTCAGATTCTGACAATCGGAGACTCATTCTCTCTAGTTGGAAATGCAGAGATGGTTCTGGACGTAACCGTCCATGGAAGTAGCTTAGATTCAATCGATGGGCACATCGTCTCCATCGCTGAATGGGAGGGGACCTTCGGCGACATGAGTTCAGCAAATGGCAGTATAATCAATGAAGGCCCTCTATCCGGACTCCTGAATGAAGTTAGTAGGCTAGTCAGAATAGAGCTCGGAGAAGGATCCGAGGTGTCCTTAATCGAGAACCAGAGAATGGATAGGATTCTTTCACCGTCCATAGTAACATTGGATGAGAACACCCCACCCTCATTATCTGGTGACCCCGGGTCCTCGGTAAGGTTCCGTGAATCCTCCTTATCGACTGAGGGTGGAATAGCTCATCTTGAGGTTGTGGTGAATGACGTTGACACGGACATCAAATCAGTCAGTGTAGACCTCTCCTCTCTCGGTATGGGGGTAGTCGACCTCTCCGACTCCGGTCTGCAGGGGGATCAGGTGATCCATGATGACGTCTGGACAGTCAGAGTTGTTCACAACGGCCTCCAGAATGGGGATCTCCCGATCTCCGTAATAATGGAGGATTACTGGGAGACAGTCCAGCAGAACTCCAGCATCCAGGTTTCAAACTCACCTCCCCGAGTAATACACGTCGACTTCAATCCAGAGAGTACGTTTAGGGGGGAGTCGATTGAAGTAACACTTGGAGCATACGATGGCCATGGAATCAAGTCAGTATCGGTGAACTTGCAGTCAATTGGGGGTGGCTTGGTACAATTGAGCAACACCGGTCAAGAGGATTGGAATTGGCAACTTGCAGGCGAGCAACGAACCTCTAGCATCGACACTTGGTCGGGCACATTCGAAGTTCCTACAAGTATGTCTCCGGGAAGGCAAAACATCCCGATTCTGCTAGAAGACGTCGCCGGGGCATCGATATCTACGACACAAATCGGTAACATTTACTCGAGTACCATTGGCCGAGAAGCGGGGAAGATACTAATCGGAAACCAACCACCATCGATCACAAATCTATCTTTCCTCAAGGATGGAAATGAGGTAAATGAAATCACTTCCTTGGTTTCTGGAGGCCAGACTAATTACACAATGGAAGTTACGATCCATGATTACGATGGAATCTCTTCCGCCCAAGCTAAGATTGGCCGCTTGGCCCCAATTGGGCAGTCCGAAGAATGGCTCTTATTGGTGGATGACGGAACTGGGCCTGACAGGATCCCTCAAGATGGTATTTTCTCACTATCTTTCTCCGCTAGGTCATCATTGAGTGAGGGAGAGATGTCCATATTGATTAGAGCAACGGATGTATTCTTGTCCATGACTCCCGCTTCCGAACAATTGCACAATGTATCCATAGTTAAGTCGGACTCAGGATCAGGGGGAACATCCTGGATATCTGATCACTCTACGGAGTTAGTCTTGGCATCCATGTTTTTACTATTGTCAATAGGGGCTGTTACTTTCGTGCAAATTGTCAGGAAATCGGAAATCGAGTAGTATTGGTGCGAGTGCCGGGATTTGAACCCGGGTTCCCACGTTGGCAACGTGGGGTGATAACCGCTACACTACACTCGCGCACTCTTTGCAAACCAGACTGGCTTTTCTAAGCGTCGGTATACCCCTCGACTAGGTTTGAGACCAGTATTAGTATGGCATCTCGTGTTTTTCTGTAGACTTCCTTCTCCCCTCCATGGGGGTCTTCCAAACCCCAGTCCTCGTCTATTGGAACGTCTGGACAGCTCACTCCACACCCCATGCTGATAATCGCATCGTACTCCCCCGGGTAAACTGAGTCGATATTTTTCGGCCTTAGGTCAGAGGAATCAATTCCAATCTCTCCGAGCACCTCTATTGCATATTTGGCGACTCGACCGGATTCTGGTGCATGAGTCCCGGCCGATGCAGCATCGTGTCCGAGGTCCCTTGCAATGCCCTCAGCCATTTGGCTTCGACAGGTATTCCCCACGCAAACGAATAAGAGGCGCACCAATCACACTGTGCTAGAGTCACTAATTAACCAATTGACAATATCAATAGGGTAAATCACCCAGAATAGGTTTCAATAATATCCCATCAAACGGGGTGATATGTCCGACTCCCCTGTGTCTCATCACAAGTCCGGCCCTCCCGCCGAATCCCCCGATGCGGATGCATCCAATGAGCAGAGGGCTCAGATGGAGCAGGCATACCAACAGATGCAGAGGAAGATGAGAATCAGCAAGATGGATGAGAGCATCAAACACAAGATAATGGTCCTATCAGGGAAAGGGGGAGTCGGGAAATCAACTGTAGCCACAGGTCTAGCCCTTTCCCTAGCTCGTCAGGGAAAGAAGGTCGGACTGATGGATATAGATATCACAGGGCCAAACGTACCAAAGATGCTTGGATTGGAGCAAGCCGATTTGAACGTCGAGGAAGGGCAGATTCACCCTGCTGACGGCCCAAGCGGATTGAAGGTAATCTCGATGGCTTTCTTGCTGGAGGATCCGGACAAACCTGTTATTTGGCGAGGCCCGATTAAACTCGGCGCGATCCAGCAGTTCATCGGAGATGTTGCTTGGGGGGAGTTGGACACTCTGATCATCGACTTCCCTCCAGGGACAAGCGACGAACCTCTTACTGTTAGCCAAAGCCTTCCAGGAATAGACGGGGTGGTGATAGTCACGACCCCTCAGGAAGTCGCTCTCCTAGACAGTCGAAAATCTATCAACTTCGCCAAAACGATTTCTGTCCCTGTCCTGGGAGTAGTTGAGAACATGAGGGGTTATACTCTGAGGGGCTCGTCCACGCCTAACTCCAAAATCTCAGTAATGGGCCCGGGAGGTGTTCCGATCGATTGCCATTCTGATGAGGATGGAAACTGGGAAATGACACTTGATGTGTTCAAGTCAGGAGGCGGTGAAGAAGCATCGAAAGAGATGGGGGTCCCATTTCTCGGGGCTCTTCCATTCGATCCCGGAATTGTCAGAGGTGGAGACGATGGGGTCCACAGAATTATCGCAGAGCCAGAAGGAGAAACTGCAAGAGCCTTCGAATCGATCGTTGAAAGCGTTCTCGAGCAACTCGACAAGGGCTCTCAGCGTACTCTAAGGATTATCTGACACCCAAATCTTTGCGTTGGCTTGATGACATAGTCTCACTCCCACTAGGTCGTAATGGTTGCTGAAACAGGCATCTACATCACCTGGGTGACTGGTGCTATTCTGATTAGTATTGCAATGATGCCAATTTTCAAACCACCCTTTGCAAGGATAAGTGCTGATGGTTTCATTGACATGTTCAGAAGATACTGGGCGCATATGATAGTAGTCTTCTCTGTCTACCTTTGGAAGGATTTGCTGGACGGTCTTGACAGGGTATTGATGGCCAACACGCAACTAGACATGACCTTCCTAGTATACGCAATAGAGGGAGACTCAGTCCTTTGGGTACAAGAAGGGCTGAGGAGTGATCTACTGGACGTTTTCATGACTCATTTCTATGTCATGGGATTCATGATTGCAACCTTCTCTTCTTTTGTCTATCCGATTTTCTTCGATGATAGACACATGGCCGACAGGGTTTCTCTTTCGATGTTCTGGGTGTACATACTGGCGATTCCATTCTACTTGTTCCTCAACGTCAAGGTTACCGGCAACTATGTGGATGGAATGGAGACAATTGCATATGATTTAACTCCAGAGATTCATAATTGGTTCAATCGGATTGACCCATTCACCAATGGGATGCCAAGTTTGCATATCGGCTTGCCTTTTGCAATATGGCTCTCGATGCACAGATGGGACGAGGATGGGAGGTGGGAGAGGTTCCGTATTTTCCTCATATTATTCATAGGATTGACCTCCGTCTCGATTATTTATCTGGGAATTCACTGGTTCGTTGATATTATTGGGGGGATGATAATCGCAATCTTGGCAGTGAACATCACTGCAAAGACACATGAACCAATCTGGAGAATCGCCGACGAGAGGCTATTCACAAGGAGACTAGCCCGAACCCTCGAAGACCCCCGAGGGTCCATTCAGAGGACCCTGCACTCCTGCATCAAGACCTTTGATCCTGTCAGGGAACCCGGCAAGAATCAGACGGGTGCGATCATCCTCTCTCTCATCATTTTGACTGGCTCGGTCCTTCTATGGGATGTAACACACCAGAAGATCTCCATCGAGGAGGCCGACTCTCCCACATCTGCATCCGGTTCCGGCGAATGGCTTGTTTGGGTGGAAGACTCAGAAGATGGGGTGGAAATTACCGCAGGAAACGTTACTTCACAGACCAATAGAACCGTGGGGGGCCAGGAATGGGCGCTAGCTCCTGATGTCGTTTCCTCCGGATCCAGTTTCGTGGTTTTCGATAATCATAGTGCTGAGTATTTCGAGCACAACCAGGATTCGGGCGTTCTCGAACCGATTTTCGTAGAGAGCATAGGTGAGGAAATTGTCGACATAGCTATTCTCATCGACTCATATGGTACAGAGCATCTTGCAATACTCTCACAAAATAACCTCCAATTGATCGACACTTCGGACAAGTCAATAGAGAATGTAGAATTGAATTCCAACTCTTCTGTTGTCGCTTCATCAGGAGACCTCATTGCAATCTCAGAAACATCGGAATCAGGACCACTCGTTAACATCACCTCCATTGATTCCGAACTCACAATATCCATCCCACTAGACCCCAGGTCTTCGGAGCGAATCGAAGACTCAATAATCAACTCGGGAACCTACCTTGATTTCCAGAATTCTACAATCGTAGACCTCGTAATGGACTCCAATTGGCTTGTGGCCACTGTTGACGTAGGCCCATTCAATAGAACCGTACTGGTCGACACTCTCTCAATTAATCAGACTCTAATTTCCAACCCTCGTTGGGACTCCTCGTCCCCCAGCATAGGGGATGGCAGGGTCGCTTTCCTCCAAGTGACTAGGGATGATGTCCTATCGTCCGCAAGCTCCTCCCAGAGGAACAACGATGTCTACGTTCACGAGTTGGAATCTGGAGAAACCAAGCAGTACACCTTTGATGAAGAAATCTCTCAGACCCAGCCACAGATATTGTTGGAGAGGTTAGCTTGGATCGAAATCAATGACGATGGGGAAAAGGAGCTCCAACTATTCTCGTTCACTGACACAATAGAGCCCAGGAACTCACTACTACTACAGGCCTCTATTCTAGCGATGATTCCTCTGATTTTCTTATGGACGCTACAGTCATACAGCACTGAGAAGATCACTCAGCGAGTCTGAACATCTCATCCAGGCTTTTTGCGGCCCTCTTGAGTGTCTCTTCTGATATTTCTATAATCTGCTCTGGATAGGGATCAATCAGTGCCTGAAGTATGTCCTCCAACTGTGTCTTCTTCATGTGCCTGCACATCACGCATGCTCCCATAAGATTCAGGCTATCCTCGGTCTCAGCAAGGACTCTGTCAGCAGTTCCACACTCGGTAATTAGCATCATGTCCCTCTTGCCGATGCTAGCTAGTCGCTTCGCCTCGTTCATCAGCAACTCGCTACTTCCGACGAAGTCACTCTCTTCCAATACCTCAGAATCACATTCAGGATGGCTTAGAACCTTCAGATCGATTCCATTTTCTGACATGTTCTTTTTCCAGTTCCTTATTTTCGGTCCAGTGAACTCTGCATGAACCTCACATTCACCGTCGTAGAGTATCACTTCCTTCTTCCCTCTGAGTGAATTCTGCAGGTGTCTTCCCATGAATTTGTCAGGCACGAAGATCAGCCTATCTCCCGGCAGTCCCTCACAAATTCTGAGATAATTGCTACTTGTTACGCATACGTCGCACTCGGCCTTCACCGCTGCACTGGTGTTGATGTAGCAGACAACTGGCACTCCGGGGTATTCCTCCCTAATTCTGATTACGTCTTCTGCCTCTATGCTATCGCTAAGGGAGCATCCAGCATCTGGGGACGGGTGCAGAACCGTCTTGTTCGGGCTGACAATCTTAGCTGTCTCAGCCATGAATCGAACGCTGGAGAAGAGAATTGTCTGCTGAGGTGCATCTCGAGCCTCTTTGGAAAGCGCATAACTATCGGCAACAGAATCCGCCACCCCATAGGTGATGTCCGGAGTCTGATACGAATGAGCAATCAGGAAAACGTCTTTCTCTTTCTTGAGTCGATTAATCTCAAGGGTCAGTGGGGCCAATGATCTGCATACCTCCATACTCCAACGCATTGGCTGCCTGATTGCATACTGTAGCCTAACTGCTTCCTTATCAATCTCCGAGTCGGAATAGCCGAAATTACCCAAGAAAACCCGCGGAATCGGGGCGGCGGGCATGTCCAGAACCATGTCGACCAGTTAGCCGTCCGAGTGCAACCGCTTTCAAGTCATCTGGCATCGGATTTGCATGGCGAGCGGGGAGATTCCAATGTGGAAGCCAGAGAACGTGCTTCACGAGGGTGCAGAGGCGACTGTTTCTGCGGGCTCTTGGCTGGGCAGGCCGGCAGTACTAAAGTCACGGAGGGCACGATCTTACAGGCACCCGGACCTCGATCGTAGATTAACCAGACAGAGGCTAGCAGTTGAGGCAAGGGTCCTATCCAGGCTATCTTCGGTTGGATTCCCATCTCCTAAACTGATGTTCTTGGATCAGCGCAACTCATCCATGCTCCTATCCAGAATTGAAGGCAGGACTCTCTACGACTTGCTCAAGTCAGACGACTTTTCTGGTGACGAACTCTTCTTACTCGGTGGATTGATTCGCAGACTCCATGAGATTGGGATATCTCATGGAGATCTGACCACGCATAATGTAATGTCAACTGATGAGGGCGAAATCTATCTCATTGACTTTGGTTTGTCCAGACAGTCTCCAGAATTGGAGCACATGGGACTAGACCTACAGGTACTCAGGGAATGCCTCGGTGCCAGTCATTCCGACATTGATGGCGCCATCGACAGAGTATGTGAGGGATACGCGGAAAACCAGTCACTAAAAGACGATACAGAGAGTGCGGAGGAAGTGTTAGAACGCTTTCGCAAAATAGCAGGTAGAGTCAGGTATCACGGCTAGGGTTGGAAATATGCGCATTCTTTTCGCTACTGGGAACAAACACAAAGTCACGGAGGCATCCGAAGCCCTTGCCCATCTTGGATACGAGGTAGAACAATTGCTAATCCAAGGACAGGCGCCGAAATTGATTGAGCCACAGGCAGAAGGAATAGAGGAAGTTGCAATTTCTAAGATCGAGCAAGCCAGGGGGTTCGTGACTGGGTCCGATCTAGAGGACTCGATCATCATAGCCGAGGACTCTGGGCTCTTCATCGACTCACTCCATGGCTTTCCAGGGCCATACTCGTCGTATGTCGAGCGTACAATCGGATTGCCCGGGATTCTGCAGCTTATCCCATCAGGTTCCGGAAGAGGGGCCGAGTTCAGAGCTGTCGCAGCAGCGTACATCGGAGGTGAAATTCTAATTGGAACAGGAGTATGCAGAGGAGTGATATCCAGAGAAATATCCGGAGAAATGGGTTTTGGATATGACCCAATTTTCATTCCAGATGATGGCGATGGGAGAACTTGCGGGGAGATGTCTTCTACTGAAAAATCATCCATCTCGCACAGGGGCAGAGCTCTGAAGGCGGTCTCAGAACTCCTCAATCCCCCGTCAAAGTGAATAGACGCAGTCCTCCTTGCAGCACTAGAATGGTTACGGCAACTCGGATTCTTCTGATTGGGATGAGCATTGTTTCAGTACCAATTTACCTTGTATTCATCGTTCCAGAGGGGCTGATTATGCAGGCTGCAGGGGCAGTGTTGATCCTTCTCATGGTCTCAATGCTACTTTTCACCGGCAGGAGGCCGATACCCCAGACCAAGAAAAAAGGACCTGTTTTCCTCGAACAAGAGGACGATTTCGGCGACATAGAACTTCCCCCACCTGTTCACTCGGAGGAATCTCTGGAGGAAGTTCGCTCCTCAAAGATCAGAAGGAGCAGAGGTAGGCAGAGCGCCCCCGAGATTCCCGTGCCTGAGATTCCCGAACTGCCCCCGGTTCCAGGCCCAAGCACTGTCCTGGAATCACCGCCAATTATCACTGGATCAGATGTAGATGTCGAAGGAACAGCTAGGGTCCATATCGCCAGATCGGACCCAGAACTTCAAGTCGAAGCAGAAGTCGATTTTTACCTCGCCCAGCAGAGGGAGAGGAGAGAGGTCTTCAGAGCTAGACTTCACCATGAAAGACGACTAGAAATGTCCAAGCGAGTAGCCGATGAAGTCAGAAAGTGGGCTGAGGTTGAGGACGGGGAAGACCTATCCACGCTCACGAGTATTCCAGGACACGGATTAGCGGTCTTTTTCGAACCAGAAGAACCTGATCCCTCGATCCCCCAAGGGGTTTCTTATGTCAGGATAGATGACGAGAGGGTTCTGAAGGTCAGGGTTTCACTGGATGTTCCTAGATCAGAATCCAACATCCCTCAAGAAGAAATGATCGAATCCCAAGACATTGACTCCCTCCCTCCTCCTACTCAGGGGATGTCGATGCCACCACCTCCTCTGCCAGACATGCCACCTCCTATTAGTCCTGAAGACTAGCCCGATGATACGTTGAAGCGACATGCCTCGTTCGGCGCATCATGGCAGACGAGGTGATGACGGTCGAGGACATAGCCGTAGAGGGATCGAGCCCCGAGGGTGGCGTTATCTCGGTCTGGACCCTCAACAGGCCCGACAAGCTCAATGCCCTCAATGCCGATTCTCACAGGTCCATCAAGGAGGCGGCGGACAGGGCTAATTCGGATGACTCCGTCAGATGCGTCGTCATCAGAGGAGCCCCCCCGCCAGAGGCAGAGGAGGGGAAGAAGGCCAAACCCCAGGCATTTGCAGCAGGTGCCGACATCTCCGAGTTCGCGGGCAAGGACTCAGACGACGTCCGACCATTCTTCGAGGACAACGGTTGGGAGGCGGTATGGAACATCTGCAAGCCAACCATCGCGATGGTGGATGGGTTCGCGCTCGGGGGTGGTACCGAGCTAGCCCTATCCTGCGACATCCGCATTGCATCTGACAGGTCCACTTTCGGACAGCCAGAGATCAACCTCGGACTGATACCCGGGGGCGGCGGCACCCAGAGGCTATGCAGGCTTATCGGATACGGTAGGACGATGGAGATAGTTCTCTCCGGGGGGATGGTGAAGGCCGAGGACGCCCTCAGGATGGGGCTCGTCAACACGATGGTACCTCCTGAGGATCTCGAGTCCGAGACCATGAGCCTCGCGGAGGAGATATCCCGGAAGTCGCCATACACGACCAAGGTCGCGAAGCGCGTGGTTAGGGGTGCACTGGAACTGCCCTTCTCGGAGGGAGTCCTAATGGAACGCTCGGAGTTCGTGGCATTGTTCGACACCGAGGACAAGGAAATCGGCGTCAGGGCATTCTTGGAAAGGTCTGATGCGAAGTGGGTCGGACGATAGGTTCCGAACTAACCCAGGCTGTTGGTGATGATTCCCGCCGCGCCGCTTTCCTTCGTTGGGTCAACTAGCAGCCATTCTGACTGGGACCCGGAAACAACCAGCTCTTCCTGTATCTCCCTGATCCTGCCCAGATTGCCCAAGTAGTGATCGACCTGCTTCCCGTTGTGCTTCTCTCGGTTAGCGATCATCCCCCTGTGCATATTTTCGCTGGTGACGTAGAGAACCACGCCGGTGGCGATCCCGCCAGCATCACGCCATTCGTCGATTACCTCCTTGTTGGGCAAATAATGGACTCCCTCTAGGAGCAGGTCCCCCCTCTTCTCTAGCGCCCTCTGGATGACTGCCTGCACTCCCTCGGAAACAGCCTCGACTGTCTCTCCCCAGTCTTCAACCACCGATCCGCCGGCAGATTCGAATGACGATCTGTGCAGTGCCGGGCTTTCCGAAGGCGTGATTTGCGTTCTGAGTGCCTCCCTCACCGTATCCGTCGAGGCTACCTTGCTGAAGCTGAGCTCCGACGCGAGTCTTGCGGACATCGTAGACTTCCCGACGCCGCTAGTGCCAACGATGATCAGGAGCCTGGGGACGACCATCGAATCACCTAACGCTGGATCGACTTAGTCTCGAGGAACTCTTCCATCCCATGGACGCCCAGCTCCCTACCCAGTCCCGACTTCTTGTAACCGCCGAAAGGGGCTGAGACATTGAACGCGCCTCCGTTGATGCTGACTTGACCAGTCCTCAATTTCCTGGCGACCCTCATGGCCCTATCCTCGTCACCGGACCAAACTCCGCCGGAGAGCCCGTATTCCGAGTCGTTGGCTAGTTCGATCGCCTCCTCCTCGTTCGAGTATGTGGTGATGCAGAGGACGGGGCCGAAGATCTCCTCCCTGAAGACCGTCATCTCAGGAGTCACGTCTGCGAAGACCGTTGGCCTGACGTAGAAACCCTCATCCAAGCCATCAGGCATCCCCTCTCCACCTGCGACCAATGTCGCACCCTCGTCGATTCCAGTCGAGATGTATCCGGAAACGCTCTCTTGCTGCCTCTTTGAGACCAGTGGGCCGCACTTGCTCGTCCCTTCCATAGGATCTCCAACTGTGTAGCGACCTATCTTGCTCGCGATAATATCCACTACCTCTTCCCTGGAACCTTCCGGGACCAACAACCTGGTCAGTGCCGAGCACTCTTGCCCGGAGTTCCCGAAGCAGGAGTAAATAGCCGAGGAA
>MPLU02279988.1_pt1 | contig 27449 bp, 25 predicted proteins | sample 1617381 | NCBI WGS metagenome assembly MPLU02 (sample SAMN05944801, study PRJNA350692) | marine metagenome | biome: marine; feature: ODZ; material: water; isolation source: 90 m water sample filtered on 0.2 um supor filter | place: Pacific Ocean | collected 2012-04-08 | depth 90m m
ATAAAGATCCCAGTATTTTTTTGGCGAAATCCAGGCCAAGTGCGGCCGAATGAATCCCAGCGCAAGGAAGAACGGTTTCTCCGCTTGGCCAAGCCGCCGCAGGTCTTTGATGGCCATGTTTGTACGTGCGCCGTCCACCAGTTGGTGATCGTCAATCACCGGTGCGGCGGTGGCCGGGCCACGCAGATTGTTCTTTCGCCAGTCGTTGTCGGGCAGCTTGGCCTGCACCTCGCGGATACGCGCCTGCCAGCCCTTGGCATAACCCCGTTGGAATTGAATGGGCCGGATTGGCTCACTCCACGACTGCGGATCGGGTGTCGGGTTATGATAAATCTTCCCGTGCCCCACCGCCGTGTAGCCGTGCCGGCGCAGCCACTGCGGTAGCGTCACCACGTTGGGCTTGGCCTCGCGGAAATGAATCGGCAGCGTCCACACCCCCAGCGTGTCCGGTCGCAGCCCGGTCATCAGACTTGCTCGTGAGGGATTGCAGACGGCCACCTGGCAATGCGCCTGGGCAAATCGAACCCCGCGTTTGGCCAAGCGGTCGAGGTTTGGCGTTATCGCATGGCCGTCCCCATAGCAACCGATCGACGGCCGCAAATCATCCACCGCGATGAAGAGGATATTGGGCTTGGTCATCGCCGTAACGGCGACGGCTGATAAGACCACTACGAGTAGAGAGGGGGTGGTTCGGTTCATTTTTCTGCAATGCAATCCAGCATCAACCCAACACGGCTTTCACCACCTTGCCATGGACGTCGGTGAGGCGGAAGTACCGGCCTTGATGGCGGTATGTGAGGCGTTCGTGGTCGATGCCGAGCTGGTGCATGATGGTGGCTTGCAGATCGTGAACGTGTACCGGGTTTTCAGTGACGTTGACGCTGTAGTCGTCGGTCTCGCCGTAAGTCATGCCGCCGCGCACGCCGCCGCCCGCCATCCAGTAGGTGAAGCAGTTCGGGTGATGGTCACGTCCGTATACCTCTTGGGTCAGATTGCCCTGGCAATAAACGGTGCGGCCGAACTCGCCGCCCCAAATGACGAGCGTGTCGTCGAGCATGCCGCGCTGCTTGAGGTCGAGCAGTAGCGCGGCGGTGGGGCGATCGGTGTCGCGGCACTGGGCCGGCACCTGTTTGGGGGCGTTGTTGTGGGCGTCCCAGCCGCGATGGTAAAGCTGGATGAAGCGCACGCCACGCTCGGCCAGGCGGCGTGCGAGCAGGCAGTTGTAGGCGTATTTGCCCACCTTCGTGGCGTCGGGGCCGTATTGGTCGAGGATGTGCTGCGGTTCGCGCTGGACGTCGATCAGTTCCGGCACGCTCATCTGCATCCGGAACGCAAGTTCGTACTGCGCGATGCGAGTGGCGATGGCGGGATCGTTGAAGCGGCTGGCTTGCTTTTGATTGAGCTTGTTCAGCGAATCAAGCATCCGACGACGCTGACTGCGCGTGACACCGGTCGGGTTGTAAAGGTCGAGAATAGGGTCGCCTTGGGCACGAAATTTTACGCCCTGAAATCGGCCCGGCAAAAAGCCCGCACCCCACAGTCGGTCATACAACGGCTGGCCGGCCTTGGCGCGTCCGTTGGAGGTTAGCGCCACGAAAGACGGGAGATTGGCGTTCGCGCTGCCGAGCCCGTAGCTCACCCAGGCACCCATACTCGGTCGACCGGGAATGACCGAACCGGTCTGGAACATCATCGCGGCTGGGTCGTGGTTGATCGCCTCGGTGTGCATGCTCTTGATGATGCACACGTCGTCGATGCACTTGGCCAAGTGTGGCAACGCATGGCTCAGCCACGTTCCAGCTTGGCCATGCTGCGCAAACTTCAGCGTACTGGGCGCGCATGGAAACGACTTTTGTCCGGAGGTCATCGTGGTTTTGCGTTCTGCCGGGTAAATGGATTCGGGCACCTCCTCGCCGAAGCGCTTGGCCAAGTTTGGCTTGTGGTCGAACAGGTCAAGCTGCGATGGGCCGCCAGATTGAAACAGATAAATTACCCGCTTGGCCTTGGGAGCGAAGTGGGTCAGGTCGGCCAATCCGGCGATGGCATTGCGGTTGGCCGCTTGGGCATTGAGCAACGAACCAAGCGCGATGCCGCCCAGCCCCAATGTGCTGCGCCCGAGAAAAGCGCGGCGGGTGTATTGCATGTGCAGTTCGGTGAGAGGTTTCATGTCAGTTTTGCATGACGGCTTCGTCGAGGTTGAGGAGGGTGTTGGCCAAAAGCGTGTAGGCGGCCAGTTGGGCGGTGGGCTGTCTGGAGTCACGCGGCCTTTCACCCAGGGAGATGAGTCGCTTGGCTGCTTTGGGGTTCTTCTGGAAATCCTTCTGGTAAAACTGGAAATCGTTAATCAACAGATCGAGTTCCGCTTTGCGCGGATCGCGGCTAGTCACGCGCCGAAACGCTTCCGCTATGCGTTGGCGCGGCCCCTGGCCCTTCTGCTTCATCATCCGCTCGGCGAGGAACCGTGACGCTTCCACGAAAGTCTTGTTGTTCATCATCGTTAACGCCTGTAGCGGCGTGGTAGTGAGCTCGTTGCGGACGGTACAGAACTCACGGGCAGCGGCGTTGAAGGTCATCATTGTTGGCGGCGGCACTGTCCGACGCCAATAGGTATACATGCCGCGCCGGTAAAGTTTGTCGCCCTTGTCCTGTTTGTAGCTTGCGTTGGAGATACTACGCCAAATGCCCGGCGGCATGTACGGCTTCACCGATGGCCCGCCGATTTTTCCATTCAGCAAATCACTGGTAAACAGCGCCGCGTCGCGAATGGAGTATGGCGTGAGACGCTTGCGCGGTCCACGGGAAAGCAGTCGGTTTTCGGGATCCCGTTTCAGCAATGTGGACGATGCTGATGAACTTTGCCGGTAGGTGGCGCTAGTGACGATAAGCCTGTGCATCGCCTTTATGTCCCACCTATGTCGGATGAACTCCGTGGCCAGCCAATCGAGTAGTGCCGGGTGACTTGGTAACTCTCCCTGGACGCCGAAATTTTCGCTCGTTTTCACGAGTCCCACCCCGAAGTAACGCTGCCACATGCGGTTAAGTGTGACGCGCGCGGTGAGCGGATGCGCGGGATTGACCAGCCACCGTGCGAGGCCAAGGCGGTTGCGAGGCCATTGATCGTTCCACTGACCGAGCACCGGCGGCGTGGCCGGATGTAGCCGCTCTGACTTGTCCGGTTGGTCATACAGGCCGCGCTCGAGTCGATAGGTGTCGCGTGGCTTGGGCAACTCGTGCAGCACCATCACTGTGTTAGTAGCGCCCGGCTGTGGTCGCGGCACGGAGGTTTGTACAACCTTGATTTTCATCGGCTCTGGCACGACGAATTGCGCTTCCTTCCCGGACAAGTCCGGCCAGCTTTTTGGCACAGGAATGAACGGTGGACTGTTGCCGTTGTTCGGTCCGAGGCCGGCTTCGTCAATGCCGTTGAAGAAGGCGAACAAGCGGTAAAAATCGTTCTGCGCGATCGGGTCGTATTTGTGGTCATGACAGCGCGCGCAATTGAGTGTGAGGCCGAGGAACATCGTGCCCATTGTCTCCACGCGATCGGCAACGTACTCGACAATCCACTCGTCCGGAATAGAGCCACCTTCGGAATTGATGCGGTGGTTGCGGTTGAATCCGGTGGCCACCTGGGTAAAAAAGTTGCGGTTCGGCAAGAGGTCGCCGGCCATCTGCTCGGTGATGAACCGGTCAAAGGGCATATTATCGTTGAGCGCCCGGATCAGCCAATCGCGCCACACCCACATGTAGCGCAGTCGGTCGTTTTGGTAGCCGTCGGTGTCGGCGTAGCGCGATGCCTCCATCCAGCCCAGCGCCATGTGTTCGCCGTAACGCGGCGAGTCGAGCAGGCGATCCACCGCCTTCGCGTAAGCCCCGGGCGATTGGTCGCCGAGGAAGGCGTCAAGTTCCGTGAGCGTGGGCGGAAGGCCGGTTAGGTCGAGAGTCACGCGACGAAGCAGGGTGGCCTTGCCGGCTTCCGGCGACGGAGCGAGCCCTTCGCGCTCAAGCCGCGCCAGCACGAAGTGGTCGATGCCGTTGCGCGACCAGTCGGCGTCCTGCACCTTTGCCAATCGCGGCCGCTTGGGCGGCACAAAAGCCCAGTGCCGGTCGTCGCTTGGCCAAGCGGCCCCGTCCCGGAGCCACTCGACCAGCTTGGCACGATCCGCGTCGCGCAGCGGGCGGTTGGAATCCACCGGCGGCATGCGTTCATCCGGATCGTCGCTTGTGAGCCGCCGCAGCATTTCGCCGTCGGCAATCACGCCAGCCTCGAGCGTCGCCGCTCGGTCATGCAGGCGCAGCTTGGCCTTGCGAACCTTGGCGTCGGGGCCGTGGCAATGGTAGCAGGCATCTGACAACACCGGTCGAACATCGAGGGCAAAGTCCAGTTCCACCCCCCGAGCCAAGTTGCCGAGGAGGAACGGAAGCAAAATGAAGAGCGCGCGCGCCATTTTCTAAATGCAGCTTGGTAGCAGGCGCGGCCGGATTTGTCATGCCAAGAATCGGGCTACGCCCCTGCAGATCGTTGCGTTCTCGGTTAAATATGAGTACAACGCCGTATGCGCTTTTTCATTCCACTGATGGCGTTTTGTGCCGTGGTGAGGGCCGAGCAGCCGAACATCCTCTGGATTACCGCCGAGGACATGAGCGCGACGCTTGGCTGTTATGGCGACGAGTACGCAACGACACCGAACATCGATCGCTTGGCTAAGCAGAGCGTGCGCTACACCAAGGCATTTGCCACCGCGCCGGTTTGTTCGCCTTCGCGGTCGTGCCTGATTACCGGTTGTTATCCGCCCTCCCTCAGCACGCAGCAGATGCGCTCGGGATTTGCGATTCCAAAAAACATGCGTGGATTTCCGGCGCGGTTGCGGGCGCATGGGTTTTACACGAGCAACAACGTCAAGACCGATTACAACACCGGCAACTATGTGGACATCATCAAGCATTCGTGGGACGAAAGCAGCGCAACCGCACATTGGCGGAAGCGACCGGACAAGACGCAGCCGTTCTTCAGCATTTTTAACCTGATGACCTCGCATCAGAGCCGCACGATGGTGTGGCCTTACGAGCGGTTCCAAACTGAGGTGCAGAGAAAGCTATCGTCCAGTGAAATCCATGACCCGGCCAAGGTGTCGTTGCCGGCGTATTACCCAGACACGCCGCTCATCCGGCGCGAAATTGCCCGCTTTTACGATTGCGTCACCGCGATGGACAAGGAGGTTGGTGCCATCCTGCGGCAGCTTGAGGAGGACGGACTCGCAGGGAATACAATCGTCTTTTTCTACAGCGACCACGGCAGCGGCATGCCCCGCCACAAACGCGCACTGCTCGACAGCGGAATGCACGTGCCGCTGATGACTCGCTTCCCCAAAAAATGGCAGCACCTCGCGCCCGGCAAACCTGGCACCACCACCGACCGCCTCGTGAGCTTTGTCGATTACGCCCCTACTGTACTGAGCCTCACTGGCATACCCATCCCCGAACACATGCAGGGCAAACCATTCCTCGGCGAAAAAGCCGCGGAAGCACGGCATTATGTTTACGGCCATCGCGATCGCGTCGATGAAGTGCGCGACCTCGCCCGCTCCGTACGCGATGGCCGCTACCTGTACATTCGCAACTATATGCCGCACCTCGGTTACAACCAGCCCACAGCCTGGCCTGACAACGGCGAAATCCGCCACGACTTTTACCGCTTGGCTAAGGGCGAAACGATGACTTCCGCCCAATGGCACTTCGCCGGCCCCACGCGGCCGGTCGAGGAACTTTATGACTGCCAAGTCGACCCGCAGAATCTGGACAATTTGGTTAAGTCCAAGAAGCGTCGAGAGATTTTGAACCGACTGCGTGCCGAGCATGTGCGCCATATCACGGCAACGGCCGATCTTGGCTTTTTGCCGGAGAGCGAAGCGTGGGAACTGTTCTCCAAGCAAACCGGCTGGGAACTTGGCCAAGCGGGCAGGGTGCCGTTGGCCGGCATCCACCAAGCCGCTGCCCAAGTCGGCATCGCAAGCGAGAGGGTGTTTTTGAAAAACCTGGATTCGGACAACCCGACCATTCGTTACTGGGGCGCGATTGGGCTGGCTGTGAGGCCGGAAATCTCCGGCATGGCCAAGCGCAAATTACGTCGAAAGATCAGTGATACATCATCGGCCGCGCGGATTGAGATCGCCAACGCCCTTGCGACTCACGGCGACATTCCGAACGCACTGCCAGCATTGATTGACTCAATACAACACGAAAATCTCATCGTCGTGACCCACGCCGCTCGGATCATCGAGTTGCTCGGGAAAAAGGCGTGCAGTGCAAAACATGCAATTGAAGAAGCCCTCAAACGCGCTGACAAAATCCGCCCGCCTGACACACCGGCGACTGTTGTCCTGCCCGGCGACAAGGATTTAGCTATGTTCGTGTCCTTTTCCTGTCGTGCTTTTTTAAACAGACTGGACGAGTAAACTAATGCTCCGGTTACTAAAAATAATCTCCGCAGGAGTTGCTTTTTTATTCGCTGAGAATCTCTTCGCAGCACTTCAACCCGCTAAGGTTTTCTCCAACAACATGGTGTTACAGCAGGAGGTGTCTGTACCGGTTTGGGGAATTGCTGATATCGGAGCCAATGTTGCCGTTGAGTTTGCGGGGCAACGTGTTGAGACGAAGACGGACAATGCCGGACGTTGGAAGTTGGAGTTTGAGCCATTAAGCGCGAGTGCAGAAGGACGCCCACTCTCAATTCGGAGCGGTAACGAAAGTCTGCTTTATAAAAATGTCGTAGTGGGGGAGGTGTGGTTTTCCGGTGGGCAATCGAATATGGAGTATAGTGCGGGCAGCATGGCCAAGCGATTGGTCAAGGGGAAGGCGTTGGTCGAAGCAGCGGATTATCCGGGCATCCGGTTTAGGGAAGTGAATGAGAAAAATATGCCAATGCCGCAGGAGGATTTGAAAGGCGGGAGTTGGTTCGTGTGCACGCCGAATTCGGTGAAGACTTTTTCAGCGGTTGGATTCATCTTCGCCCGAAGGTTGCATGACAAACTCAAAGTGCCGGTTGGCATCATTGATTGCTCCTGGGGCGGCACGCCGATTGAGCCTTACATTCCTGTTGAGGCGTTTACCGGGCATCCCACCTTGGCTCGCCTAGCCAAGTTGTCGGAGACGAGGGACTATAAGGCTATCAAGGCCATGCGGGGCGGGACGTTTGTTCGCAGTGACGCTTGGCTCGCCGGGGCAATTTACAACGCTCGAATCGCTCCCGTTGTTCCGTATGCGATTCGCGGTGCCATTTGGTATCAAGCGGAGTCCAACTGTGGCACTGGTGAAGACCCGCGCGATTATGCGCACAAAATGCGGGCGCTCATTCAAGGCTGGCGAGATGCTTGGGGTCGTTCGGATTTTCCGTTTTATTATGTGCAGCTTCCCCAGTGGCGTAGCTACGCATGGACGTATGCCCGCGAGGAACAACGACGTGCGATGGATGTACCGAACACAGGCATGGCGGTGACAATCGATTTGGATTTTAACAAAGATATTCATCCACCAAACAAAATCGATGTGGGGGAGCGCCTAGCCCGTTGGCCTCTGGCCAAGGTTTACAGGTATTCCACGCCTTATAGTGGACCGACATTTCGATCTGTGAAGCGTGGTGGGAATGTTATGTCTGTGATGTTCAATAATGTGGATGGAGGACTGATTGTTGGCCAAGCGGGTATAGGTCAGGTGATAGAGATTAAAGGAGGTAAATTATTTGGATTTGAATTGGCCGATGAAGGAGGAGGATGGCATGCAGCAAATGCGCTTATTCGTGGTAACACGGTTGCTGTCAGTAGCGTTGAAGTGAGCGAGCCAAGGGCGGTTCGGTACGCTTGCCATCCACAAGCACCAGAAGATAAACAGTGGAATCTTTACAACGGAGCCAAACTTCCGGCCTCCCCTTTCTGCTCCGATTGGAGCCTGATGCCGTACGACCCCAAAGAAAACCCAATGCCGAAATAAAAAACGAGGAATGCTCGTTTCATAAAGATTGGTCAGTCCCTTGGCTCAGCGTTCGTTGATCGACTGGAACTTGAGATCGTCCGGGCCGTCATAAACGCCTCTTGGGCGGATGAGACGGTTGTCGGCCAGTTGCTCGAGCACATGTGCGGTCCAGCCGGAAGTGCGCGAGATTGCGAAGAGCGGCGTGAACAGGTCGGTCGGAAGCCCTAGTGAGTAGTAGACGGTGGCCGAGTAGAAATCGACGTTCGGGTAGAGGTTCTTTTCGCGAAGCATGATCTCGGCGATGCGCTCGCTCATGTCGAGCCATTTGGTTTCGCCGAGCTTGGCACCGAGTTGCTGGGCCATGCGCTGCAGGTGCGGTGCGCGCGGATCAAGCACCTTGTAGACGCGGTGGCCGATGCCCATGATTTTCTTTTTGTTCTTCAGGCAGTCGGCGACAAAGTCATCCACCTTGTCGAGGCTCCCAATTTCCTGCAGCATTTTGATCACCCCCTCGTTGGCACCGCCGTGCAGCGGGCCCTTAAGCGTGCCGATGGCGGAGGTGATGGCCGAGTACATGCCGCTGAGCGTGGCAATGGTGACGCGCGCCGAGAAGGTCGAGGCGTTCATGCCGTGGTCGGCGTGCAGGATGTAGCACATGTCGATAGTCTTTTCCTTTTCCTCAATAGGTTTTTTGCCATCGATGAGATAGAGAAAATTCGCCGCCTCGCCAAGGGACGGATCGGAATCAAGTAACGGCTTGTCCTGCCTGGCCAAGTGGAAGTAGGCCGTAATCACCGGTACCTGTGCGATCAGCTTAATGGCACGCTTGGCCTGCACTTCCATAGAATCCTGCTTCTCGGGCGGTTCGTAGCAGGCGAGGGCGGAAACCACGGTGCGAATGGCACGCATCGGTGAGGTCTCTTTGGGGAGTTGCCTGATGATGTCCACCACGCCGCCGGGCAGCTCTCGGGCAGCGGCCAGTTCAGTTTTCAGCGAGGCCAGCTCCTCTGCGTTCGGCAACTTGCCGCGATGCAGCAGATGCACGACCTCCTCGTAGGTCGCGTTGCCAGCCAACTCGTTGATGTTGTAGCCCCGGTAAATCAATTCACCGTCGAGTCCGCGCACGCTACTGAGTTTCGTGGTTGCGGCGACGACGCCTTCCAGGCCCTTCGCGGGTGCAGTTTTTTCTGTGTCACTCATTTTAAATTCTTTCAAGCGGTCACGCGCTGACGGTGTGATGATCGCATCGTTTGGGATACCATCCAGCCCGCCTTTCCGTTGCAGCTCGTCGATATCCTTCAAGCTGTAAACTTTTTTCATCTGTCCCGAGGTGGTGTGAACCCCCTCCCGTGGGTCGGGAACCATATTGAGAACCGGTTTTCGGTGCAACGATTTTCTCGGTGGTCTCCCCGCTTGGCGAGGTTCTCATTTGCCCCTGTAAATACAGCGCGCGGTGCAGGTTTCGGCCACTTCCACCGCGGTTAACAGCGGCAAACTTGGCTTCAATCGTTCCCAAATCCACACGGCGACATTTTCACTCGTCGGGTTTTCGAGGCCGTCAATGTCGTTCAAATAACGGTGATCGAGTTGCTCCCAGAGCGGCTTGAACGCCGCCGAGATGTCGGCGTAATCGAGCACCCAACCCAGTTTTGGGTTGCAATCGCCCTCGACGACGATTTCCGCCGTAAAGCTGTGCCCGTGCAGTCGCCGGCATTTGTGATCCTCCGGCAGATGCGGCAGCAGGTGGGCGGATTCGAACTGAAATGTTTTTCTGAGTTCCATGATTCGGTTATGCGGTTTCGAGATCGGCCCAACGGATGAGTTCGCCCAGCGGCGGTCGTCCGTCGTGCCGCCAGGCCAGTGGCGGCCGCTGCATCTGGCCAAGCGGACAAATCCTCGGCACACCCCACCGGGCCAACGGCAGTGCCAAATCCCGCATGCGCGCCTCGCTCGCGGCCAGGCCGACGGTGGACACCGACTGGCAGATCGGCTCCAGCACGTGCAGCACCTCGTCGATGTGCTCGATCGGCTTGACGAATATGAACCGGTTTAGCGGCGAGGTCTGAAATTGCCTTTCATCCTCGTGCACTACCGTCCAGTCGGTCGAGTCCTCGCTCTCCCAAAGTGCCGCACCGGCGTTGTTGGCTGAGCGGATTTTGTAAAAGCGCCGGGCCGTTGAGATCGCCGCCGACTCCTTCGTCGATATCGGTCCGCGCGGCATGGTCTCGTTTCTCGCCTCGAGTTCCCCGGCGAGCATTTCGGCGAAGCGCGCCGGGTTTAGGCTGCCGTTTTCCTCCACGTAAATGACGTGCGGCGAAAGGCAGCCGTGCTGGTTCCACGCGACGATATCGTCGGCGGCATGCGAGATGACCGTCTGCGCGCCCATCACCTCGTTGGCCTGTTTTTCCACGTAGCCAAAACTGACACGGTGACCGTAGCCGGCCAGGCGCTTGGACAAGGGTAGTCGCTGACGGATTGACTCCACCGTTTTGTCGCCGCCATTCACTGTCACGCAATCTGCCTCGGCGAACAATGCCGACTCGAGCGACTCGTTGCCGCCGTCCCATTCCGCGATCTCGAGCGCCGCCGCCATGCCCGGCTCAACGAAGTGCAGCGAGTGGGCAAACAGCCGCGGCAGCAGCGACTTGCCGGAGGCGCATTTGACGAATTGCGCTGATCGCAGCAGCAGCCCAAACGCGATCGACTGAAACACCGGCACCGGCAAATTACCCGGCGCAATGTGCGCGATCAGTTGCGGGCTGTTCACCATCGAGTATGTTCGGTTCGGCTGGCTGGCGAACGACTGCAGGCGCGTCGGATCGCCGAACTCTTGCGTCAACAGCATAAAAAACTTTTCCTGCGTCCAGTCGGCGAAGCAGGCGTCTAGCCCGGCCGCGAGCACTTCACGCGGGAAGCCGGTCTCCTCCGGGTCGGCGTCGAGTGCCATTTGTCGCAGAGGATAATCGGGCGAACGCCACAGGTTGGCCACCTCGGCGAGCTTGAAAATGATCTGCTCATTGCCCAGCGTGGCGAGGTACTCGTTGCGGTTTCGGCGCAGCGTTTGGGACGCTTCGGTGATCAGCGAGTGCGTCGGCTGCGCGCCCGGTTTGTCGGCCAAAAAATAGTCCAGTGGTTGTTCAGGCATGGATCAAATTCATCAGCGAACAGCCTCGGGACTCGGACAGCTCGACCCGGTTCAGCAGCTCGAAACCGTCGGCGTGCCGCCTGGCCAAGTCTTCGGTCTGGAGACTCAGCACCGAGCCGGCATTGGCCAGATCGACGACCTGTAACAGGCCGACTTGGTCTAGCTCAACATCTGCCAGAGTCTCAGGTGAGACGACGCGGGCGCGTGCCCAGGGCGGAAACCGAAACAGTCGGGGAGCGGTATTCGCTTGGCCCAGTTTGCCGTCATACGCCTGTGAACTCAATTCGCACATGCCATATTCGCAAATGATCCGCCCGCTCGCGACACCGAGCTTGGCGGTTATGGCTTGGTGCAGCTTGGTCCGAGGCATCTCACGCGAGCGGCCCTTGTAGCCGCCGGTCTCCATCGCCGCCGAGCCGCTAGGTAGTTGGAAGTCCATCGCGTCGGCGTTCAGATGGTCGAGCAGATGCACAAACGAAAACGCGGTACCGAGAATTGTGACCGGTTCGTTTTGCGTGGTGCAGTCGTGCAGGAAATCGACTGCGGCTTGGCCGTCGATCCGCCATTGGCAGTCTGCGGCGAAACAATGTTCACGCTTGGCCAAGCGCTTGGCCACGCTGTCCATCATGTGCACCAGCGACGACTCCGGTGCTTGGGCAAGCTCGGGAAGCAGAAACAGCAGCCGGTTCGCCGACTCATCGACCAAGTGCCCGGCAAACCAAGGCCAAAGCGAAGCGTGATACACAGACAAGGTTTCCGCGCAGTGAAAGTGCCGGCTGCGATCGACTTGGGTCGTGCCGCTTGAACGGAACAGCGTCTCGCGATCGGCTTCCGGCAAGACGGTCAAGTCGAGCGACTTGAAGGCGCGTGTCTGCACCGTCGGGATGTCGCGCCAATCACCGACCGTTTCCGGCGTGAGATTCTCCGCTTGGCAAAGATTGGCGAAAGCGGTGTTGTGCGCGAACTGAAACGCGAACAGGTCAAGGGCGAGTTCGCCGAACCCGGCTGCGTATGGATCATCGACGCACAGCTGAATAAACGCCCTCACCGCGTCACAGGCTTCGGTCAATGAAGTGAAATTTGTCATGCGGTTTTTTGTGGGCGCTTGCGCGTTATGGCTGGTTTTCCGCCACAGCCAAGGGCTGGGAAACTACGGTCAAGACGTTGGCTTGGCAACAAATGGTTTTGTCAGCGGGCGGAGCCTGTGGTTTGCTCTCGCCCATGAAGGGTTTCGTATTTTTTTTGGCAGTGGGGATGGTGCTGGCGGGTTGCGGCGGTGGAGACGGACCCCCGGCGGAACAGGCAGAAATGCCAACGTCAGCGTTGCCGGACAACATCACAATCACACCGGTTGCGGAGGTCGCACCATCAACAGGCGAAGTCGATGATCCAGGGAAACTAACACTCGGGAAGCCTCCCAAGAAGATTCAACCCGGGGCCAAGCCAATTCCCAAACCCAACTCCGAAACCAAGGCGCAAGGCGGCGAGGCTGTTGCCCCGAAAGAGCCGGTCACTCCCGCCAAGGTCGAGGGCGAAGCCAACTTGACGAAGGAAAACGGCCGGTACACCGCGGGGGGCTCGCCGTTTGAGGGGCAGTTTGTGGATCACCACGACAACGGGGCCAAGTCGGTTGAAGGGCAATTCGTCAACGGCAAACAGCAGGGCATCTGGACGTTTTACCACGAGAACGGGAAGTTGTTTCGGACAGGAAAATACGTCGATGGACGGGCCGATGGTCAATGGTCGATTTGGCGCGACGACGGCAGCAAGTGGTCGGAGCAGGTCTACGCCAACGGCCAGTTGAACGGCGTCGAGACACGCTGGCACCCCAACGGCCAGAAGCAATCCGATGCCACTTGGGAGGGCGGCAAGACGATCGAGAAACAGGAATGGGACGAGCAGGGCGCGCCAAGGCAATAGCCGCGCTGCTGCTTGGTGGAAGGTGCACGGGTGGAGCCGAACCGGAGGTGCAGCAAACACGCAGAGGCGCGCGACTCGTGCAAAACGGCTCCGTGCTGAGCGAGGTGCTGGCGCAACCGGGAGCGACCGACAGTGTCTTTGACGTGCTCGCTGCAAGCGTTCGTAGTTTTTCACAGGGAGATCGAGTGGGGATCCTTGGTTTCGCCGGCGGCGGGGTGATCGCGCCACTGCGCGCGTTGGGTGGCGGGCATCGACTCAGCGGCGTGGATCTTGACCGTGCGGGCTACGAACTTTTTTGTGACTTCAGCGCCGGGTGGATGGGTGCAGTGCAGTTCGCGCAATCGGATGCCGTTGAGTGGTTGCACTCGCAGCACGGCAAGTTCGACTTACTGCTGGAGGATCTTTCCGTCGGCCGCAATGGCGACGTTTTCAAGCCGGATGTCTCAATCGATACTTTGCCGCGGTTGATCCAGTCGAAACTTAAACCGAGTGGTGTCACCATTTTTAATCTACTGCCCGGGGACGACCGGACGTGGGCTGAAATGACAGCCAAGATCTGCGCTCCGTTTCGGTTTGGCGTGCAGGTTTTGTTCGAGAGCTATTACAACCGTGTGTTGGTGCTGGGCAACGAGGCGTTGCCGCCGGCGCGCGAGGTGTCGCGGTTGCTGCGTGCCGAGTTGACGGCGATCGGCTCGGAGATGGCAGCCGATATCAGCGTGCGCTCGTTGCGCCTGGGCAAGCGATGAAGCGGCGGAACGACAGAGCCTTCACGCTGATCGAGTTGTTGTTGGTCATCGCCATTATCGTGATTCTTGTCGGGATCCTACGACAGCACGCGGGCGCAAACCTGGTTTGAGATTTAAGGAGGGAGTAAGTGACCCCGGCCAATCTTGGCCAAGGGCAGGGTGGGTGAATTATTATTGGCGGATGTGCCCGAATTTGCCGTTACGACGGGTTCGTGTTTCCTGAAACTTGGGTGTGTATATTGTTTTGCTGTTCGCTTGGCTAAGGTACATGCTCATCAGGCGCGAAGAGGACAGCGGTGCGCGCCGAGTGGAAAGCAAACGGCTGCAGGCAGAAATGAAGGTGTAAAAGATTCTCATCACGTGTCCAAAATAGCCAACTCAAAGAATGTAGTCTACGTATGGGCACTTTCCAAATTAAATGTATTCACAACGCTCTTTTTTTGTTCACAGCTCCAATCGTGTGGTGAATAAGGGGTGGAAGAGCAGGGGAGTGGCTGGGGATAACTGCGGCAATCAATCGCCGACGATGGAAACGCCGGAGGAGGTGCCGATGCGCGTCGCCCCGGCTTGGATCATCGCCAGCGCCGTTTCGCGGTCGTGAATGCCGCCGGACGCCTTGACGCCGGCGTATTGGTTGACCGTTTCGCGCATTAGTTGGACATGCTCAATGGTCGCGCCGCCGGGGCCAAAACCGGTACTGGTTTTAACGAAATGCGCCTCGGCGGTGACTGCCAGTTGGCAGGCGGTGGCGATTTGCTCGTCGTTAAAGTAGCCAGTCTCAATGATGACTTTCACCCGCCGGTCTTCCGCCGCCTCGACGACGTCACGAATCTCGCGGACGATGTATTTGTGATCGCCGTCGATGAACCGGCCAAGATTCATTACCATATCGATCTCGTGTACGCCGTTGTCCACGGCGGCTTCGGTTTCGTAACGCTTTGAGTCCGAATCGCTTGCGCCCAAAGGAAAGCCGATCACGGTGGCGATCGACACGTCGGCATCTTCGAGGTAAGTGGCAGCGTGTTGCACCCAACTGCCGTTCACACACACGGCAAACAACTCGTGCTCAATGGCTTCTGCGCAGAGCTTTTCGATGTCCGCAGCGGTGGCGTCGGGGCGCAGATTGGTGTGGTCGATGTACGGGCTGAGCGGCGTTTCCGGAGTGTCGGACATGAATCAGCCGGGTAAGAGGTCTTTGACCATCTCTTGTTCTTCCTTCAACTCGTTCAATGTGGCGTTGAGTTTGCCCTGGCTGAAGGCATCAAGTTGGACGCCCTGCACAATGCCGAACTGGCCGGCGACGTTGCGGACTGGGAAGGAAAAAATCAGTCCTTCATCGACGCCGTAGCTGCCATCGGAACAGAGGCAGACGCTGTGGAAATCTCCGCCGGCGGTGGGGTTGATGATGGAGCCGACCGAGTCTACCACGGCGTTGGCCGCACTGGCCGCGCTCGAGGCGCCGCGCGCCTTGATGATCGCGGCACCGCGCTGCTGCACGGTCTTGATGAAATCGCCCTCGAGCCAATCACGGTCGCTAATCGCGTCCACGGCGGCTTGGCCGTTTATCTTGGCGTTCGTGAAATCGGGATACTGCGTGGCGGAGTGGTTGCCCCAGATCGCCATGTTGGTAATTGCCGTCACGTCGACCCCGGCCTTTTGAGCGAGCTGCGTCTTGGCGCGGTTTTCGTCGAGGCGCGTCATGGCGAACCACCGGTCGTTCGGCACGTCCGGCGCGTTGTTCATGGCGATCAGGCAGTTGGTGTTGCACGGGTTGCCGATGACGAGTGTCCGAACGTCGCTGGCGGCGTTGTTTTGGATCGCTTGGCCTTGGCCGGTGAAAATCTTGCCGTTGATGCCGAGCAAATCACCGCGCTCCATTCCCTGTTTTCGCGGCACACTGCCGACGAGCAGCGCCCATTGGATGCCGTTGAAGCCGGTGTTAAGGTCGGAGGTCGGTACCGTGCCCTTGAGCAGCGGGAACGCGCAGTCGTCGAGTTCCATGCAAACGCCTTCGAGTGCAGGCAGTGCGGGCTCGATCTCGATCAGGTGAAGGATCACAGGCTGGCTTGGGCCGAACATTTGGCCGGAGGCAATACGGAACAACAAGGCATAACCTATCTGACCGGCAGCACCGGTCACCGCAACACGTATGGGTTCTTTACTCATAAAAAAGCGGCGGACAGCATACGGGGCACCGTCCGCCCCGACAAGGTTTTCCGCTTGGCCAAGCGCTTAGGCGAGATCGCCCGATGGCTTTCCGGAGGTATTGTTTCACTTGATTTCAGTTGGAATGTTTTTGGCGGGTGGATACGTTTGTCGCAGCCGATTATGAAAAAATTATTAAACCTGATAGTTGCTTTCGCAGCGGTTGGTTGCGGACGGGAAACCGCGTCGGAGCCGTTGGCTGTCGAGTCGCCCATCGTCAAACCGGTGGCTGAAGTCGTCCAACCGGATCCGCCGACTGAACCGCCCAAGTTGACCGCTCCGCCGGCGATTTCGATTTGGGATGCGGCCCGGGCCGGTGACGTCGGGGCGGTGCGCGAACACATTACAAGCGGGACGCAATTGAACAAGCCGGACGAAACCAAACCCCTGAAACAAACGCCGCTGCATTGTGCCGTCGAGTCAGGCCACAAGGCGGTTGCGGAACTGCTCCTCGCAGAGGGGGCCGAGGTCAATGCCAAGCGGGCTGACGGCTTGACCGCGCTTGATATCGTGTTGAAAGCCGACCCAGAGATTAGCGACAAGGTTCGAGCAGTTCGGAAGGCAATCGCCTCTGTGTTGGTTCGCAACGGAGCCATAGCATCGAAGCATAAGTAATCCATCAACGATTTATGAACGATTCAACTTTGGAGTGTGCCGGCAGAGCGGAACGGCAGGGAGTTTCAAGTTTCAAGTTTCAAGTTTTCAGGAGTGCTGTCCGGTTGGTGGTGGCGGTTTTGTTTTCGTCTGCGTTGGGGTTGTTCGGTCAGGCGGCTGAGCCGTTGCGGGTGGCCACGTTTGACGTCGATGCCACGCCGCCGGTTGGCTACATGATGGCCTACGATCCGGTTGTGCGGCTGGACGCGATGACGCTGCGTTGCCGGGGCGTGGTGCTGCTTGGCCGCGCAGAGCCGATAGTGCTTTGCGCTGTCGATTGGATCGGGATCGCCAACGAGGCGCACGACGCGTTTCGCGAGCGCTTGGCCAAGGCGGCTGGTACGACCCCCGACCGCGTGGCGGTGCACACGCTGCATCAGCACGACGCACCGCTTTGCGATTTCCTGGCGGAGCGCCTGCTTAAAGAGGCCAAAGCAAAGTATCTTGGCGAACTTAATGGCGATTTTTGCCGGCAAACATTGGCCAAGGCTGCCGCTGCGGTGAAGGCATCGCTGGCATTGGCCAAGCCGCTCACCCATTGCGGCTGGGGCGCGTCGGCGGTGAAACGGGTCGCGTCCAATCGCCGAATCTTCGGGCCGGATGGCAAAGTGCGCGCGGTTCGATACACCACCTGCGCGGATCCGAAACTCCGCGCCGAGCCGGAGGGGGTGATCGATCCCGAGCTGTCGATGCTCAGTTTCTGGAACGGCGACACGCCACTGGCCGTGCTGAGTTATTACGCCTGTCACCCGCAGAGTTATTATCGGATGGGCATTCCGAGTCCGGACTTCCCCGGCATCGCCCGATTCATCCGCCAGCAATCCGTGCCGGAGCCGTTGCACGTTCACTTCAACGGCGCGGGCGGCAATATAGGCGCTGGCAAATACAACGACGGCTCGCGCAAAAACCGCATGGAGCTGGCCCAGCGACTTGCCGACGGAATGAAGCAAGCCTTCGACAGGACAAAAAAATTCGCCGTGCAGCCAAGCGACCTACGCTGGAGCGTCGCACCGGTGGCCCTGCCGGTGGCCAAACATTTGGACGAAGCCAGGTTGTTGGCCGACGTGGCCAAGGGCTCGGTGCCGCCGGTCGCCGTGCCGGCGGCGCAGCGGTTGGCCTTTTTAAGGCGTTGCAAGTCGGGGCACAAGATCGACTTGGCGCAGCTTGCCATTGGCGACGTGCGCGTGCTGCACATGCCGGGTGAGTTGTTCGTCGAATACCAGTTGGCCGCTAAGCAGATGCAGCCAAAGCTAAACGTGGCGATGGCGGCCTACGGCGACTACGGGACATTTTACATCGGCACCGAGCGAGCCTACTCGGAGGGCGGTTACGAGACCGAGCCACGCTCATCCAACGTCGCCCCTGAGGTGGAGTCAGTGCTGAAGCAGGGGGTCCGTAAACTGCTGCGAGAGGAGTAGCCTTTATTCGATTCGGCCGGCGATGAGTGACTCTACGACGGCAGGGTCGGCGAGGGTGCTGGTGTCGCCGAGGCTGTCCATTTGGCCCTCGGCGATTTTCCGGAGGATACGGCGCATGATTTTGCCGCTGCGCGTCTTGGGCAGGCCGGGGGTGAATTGAATTTTCTCCGGCGAAGCGTGCGGGCCGATGTCGGCGCGGACGTGCTTCACGATCTCGGCGCTCATTGTGCCAGTAACTTCCTGCCCGGTTTTGAGCGTGACGTAGGCGTAAATGGCGTTGCCCTTGATGTCATGCTCGTAGCCGACGACGGCGGCCTCAGCTACAGCCGGGTGGCCGCCGATGGCGCCCTCGATTTCGGCGGTGCCGAGGTTGTGGCCGCTGACAATGATAACGTCGTCCACGCGGCCGGTAATCCAGTAGTAGCCGTCGTCATCGCGGCGGCAGCCGTCACCGCTGAAATATTTGCCGGGGAACCTCGAGAAATACGTGTCAAAAAACCGCTGTTGATCACCGTAAATTGTGCTCATTTGGCCGGGCCACGTCTCGAGCACGCAGAGGTTCCCGGCGACGCCGTTGCCCTCGATCACGTTGCCTTCGTCGTCGACCAATGCCGGCTTGACGCCGAAGAACGGCAGGGTGGCGGAGCCGGGCTTGGTGGGCGTCGCTCCAGGCAGTGGCGTGATGAGGATGCCGCCGGTCTCGGTCTGCCACCACGTATCGACGATGGGGCAGCGTTCCTTGCCGATGACTGTGTTGTACCAGTTCCATTCCGGCTCCTTGATCGGTTCGCCGACGGTGCCGAGCAGTCGGAGGCTGGAGAGGTCGTGCGCGCTTGGCCAAGCGTCGCCCTCCTTCATCAACGCGCGGAGAGCGGTGGGAGCTGTGTAGAAAATATTGACCTTGTGCTTGGCCACGATCTGCCAAAACCGACCGAAGTCGGGGTAGTTCGGCACGCCCTCGAACATCATCGTGATTGCGCGGTTGGCCATCGGTCCGTAAACGATGTACGAGTGGCCGGTGACCCAGCCGATGTCGGCCGTGCACCAGTAAACGTCGCCGGGATGATAATCAAAAACATAATGATGCGTTGTCGCGGCGTAGGTGAGATAGCCTCCGGTAGTGTGCAGCACGCCCTTCGGCTTGCCGGTGCTGCCAGAGGTGTAGAGGATGAACAGCGGATCTTCGGCATCCATCGGCTCGGGGGCGCAAACGGGCTCGGCGGCCTCAAGGGCGTCGTGCCACCACACGTCGCGTTTGTTGGCCATGGCGACACCGGAGCCAGTGCGCTTGACGACGAGAATCTTCTCGATCGACGGTGTGCTCTCGACGGCCTTGTCGGCGTTTGCCTTCATTGGGATGTCGAGTTTCGTGCCGCGCACGCCGGTGTCCTGCGTGATGATAGCCTTGCACTCGGAGTCGTTGATGCGGGTGACAAGGCTGTCGGCACTGAATGCTCCAAACACGATCGAGTGCACCACGCCGATGCGCGCACACGCCAGCATCGCGATCGTCAACTCGGGAATCATCTGCATGTAAATGCAAACGCGATCGCCCTTGGCCAAGCCGAGGTCTTTCAGCGCGTTGGCTGCCTTCTGTACTTCGGCCTGCAACTCGGTGTAAGTGTAGGTGCGGCTTTCATTCGGGTCGTTGCCCTCCCAAATCAGCGCGGTGTCGTCGCCGTGACCGTCATTCACGTGGCGGTCAACGCAGTTGTAACAGGCGTTGAGTTTTCCACCGATGAACCAGCGTATGTTGGCCTTGTCGTAATCGGACTCGCAAAGCGTGTGCCATTTCTCGTTCCAATGCAGACGCTCGGCGTGCTCGGTCCAGAAGCCCTCGGGGTCGTTGATTGAGCGGTCGTACAGCTCGCGATACTGTTTGAGGGAGGAGATGTGCGCGTTGGCGGATGCCTCGGCGGTGGGCGGGAAAACCTTGGATTTGGAATCGTTACTCATGGTTCAAATCGGTCGGGCAGTTTATGGAAGCCAAGCGGCGGGTCAATGCCGGAGCTTGGGGCGGGGAATCCGAGACGATTCCAGATGCGGATTTGCTTCCGGTGGGGATTTCCGTATTCTGCCTGTGCGTGCGCTTGGCTTTGAGATTGGCTGCGTTAGTAGTCTGCTGTTCCGGACTGAGTTTTTGGCTGGGAGGCGGTTTGCATATGGGCTGGTCTAAGTCCACCGAGACCCGAACCGAGATTGATGAGGTCACCGGTTTGGAATATCCCGTGACGGCAAGTAAATATGTCTTTGGGGCGGAATTGCTCGGCGCGGCTTTTGCGGTGAGCGGTGGGCTTTTTGGCTTGTCCTTTGCCTTCTGCAAGCCGACCCGACCGGGTAATCGATCTGGCGCCGAGATGTCATTGATCTAATTATGAAACAGTTTCACAAGGGAAAGTTGGCGTGGGTACTGATCTTGTCGGTTGCCCCGGGAGTGTTAAGTGCGGATTCGATCAAGTTCGATTTCAGAGATTCAAAGAAGGTGAACAATGTGGTGTTCTTGATGGACGCTCCGCTGGAATCTATTAACGGCACCGCCACAGGAGTCAGTGGCACGGTCTCATTCGATCCAGCCAAGCCGGCAGCAACGGCCGGCAAAATTGTGCTGTCGACTTCATCATTGCACGTGGACAATCCAGTGATGAAAAAACACATGCTGGATGAGGGGTGGATGCATGTGTCCAAGTTCCCGACGATCGAGTTTGTTGCTGGGAAAATGACCGAGGTCAAAACCACCGGGACCACCATAACCGGGACAATTGATGGCAAACTGACCGTCAAAGGCGTCACCAAAAAAGTGAGTGTGCCGGTTCGATTGACCTACCTCAAGGGGATGTTGATCAAACGTAACCGTGTGCCGGGGGATTTGCTTGTGTTGCGCTCCGACTTCACCATCAAACGGTCGGACTACGGTATTAACGCTGGCAACAATGAGGAAAAGGTGTCCGACGAGATTGAGCTAAAACTAAGGGTGGCTGGTGCTGCACCGTATTAGACTTACGGAATTCAATAAGGTGGAGATGGTAGAACTTGAAGGACTGAGCGTTGCCGTGGATCGGGTGGTTTACCAGTCGGACATGGTCACGCCGGAGGATCGTCCCCACTGCTTTGCCTACTTCATTACCATCTGCAACAACTCCGACATCACCGTCACCATCAAGGGGCGCAAGTGGGTGGTCAACGAGGCGGACGGCAACAAGACAGTGGTCGAGGGCGACGGCGTCGTGGGGATGTTCCCCGAGTTGGAGGCGGGCGAGTCGTTCGACTACCACAGTTTTCACCTGTTCAGCGGGGACTGGGCGGTGGCGACCGGCAGCTATATTGGCGTGGACGCAAACGGCCGCTCCGTGATCACCCGCATCCCGGAGTTCCGGATGGATGTGCCGTCGCATTTGAATTAAAGGGGATTCAGGCCAAGCGCTTGGGCAAGGCCGTTTCATACGCCTCCACAGCACGTTCATTTTGTCTGGCCTCTTGATGGCACTTGCCAAGGTTGTGCCAGTTCCCGGCATCGCGGGGGCTCAACTTTGCGGCTTGCTGGAACGATTTCTGCGCTTGGCCAAGCGCGGGGTTACTGGGGCCACTGTCCCTCGACGATCGGCTGGGTGACCAGCTTGGCCGGGTCTATGACGACGTGTTTGATGTTCGTGCGGTTGTGCGTGTAGGTCACGTGCACGTTGCCGTCGCTCGTCTGGATGACTGCCGGGTACGAGTACTCGCCCGGCTGGTTTTCCAGCACGAGGGCGGCCTCCCATATTTTCCCGTTCGTTGAGACGGAAACATTCAGCGGCGAGCGGCCGCGCCGAGTATGGTTGTAAACAAGCAGCGCGCGGCCGTCGGCTAGCACGGTGCCGTCCGCCCCGGCATTGGGGTTGGGAAGCTGGGTGCGTTTCATGCGGCTCCATTTTTTGCCGCCGTCGTGCGACCAACACTCGGTGAGGCGGCCGGACTTGGTGCGGCACAGCGTCTGGATTGTCCCGTCCGGGTAGGCGAGCAGCGTGGGCTGAATGGCGGCGTAGTCGAGCGGGGAGTTGAGTGGCTTGCTTTTGCTCCAGTACCGGTTCTGCACATAGCTCTCCATTTGCACGCGCCAGCCGGCGTCCTCGAGGCTTGAGCCGCAGAGCAGGGTGCCGTTGGCCAACTCGATTGGCTTGTTCTTCACCGGGCCGACGTAGCCCGCCGGCAGGCGAACCGGCTTGTCCCATGTCAACCCGTCGTCCTTCGATCTTTGCAGCATGCCCCACCACACCTTCGGATTGGGGCCAACTTTGTAAAAGAGCAGCAGCATACCGTTGGACTGCTTGAACAGCACGGGGTTCCAGCACGGATACTGGATGCGCTTGGCCTCGTCGATTCCGTTGGCGGCCGGCTTGGGCGCGGACCACCCGTTGCCTTCGTTGCGCGACATCCAAATAACCACGTCGTACGCGCCTTCCTCGGCCCCGCCAAACCAGGCGGTCACGATGCCGCCCTCGATTTCCGCGATGGTCGAGGCATGCACGCCAGCCACCGGCATTTTCTCGGCGATCATTTCGCTGCCGTACATCCCGGCCTGCTTTCCGAGGGAATCGACAACGTCGATGTCCACCGTTTTGGCGGGGGCCTTTTCGGCAGCTTGGGAAAGAACCGAGCCGGGCCAGGCCAAAATCGCAGCCGTCACGGCCATCATCATAGTATCATTTCGAGAACGAATCATAATGGATGTTGGAGTACAGGAAGCTCGTTTTTGTTCAAACCAAACGCGCCTCCTTGCACGGCCGTCAATGCTGCCCAAGAACTGGCCAGCGTCAATTCAGAAAAGCCTATTCTGGCATCAAATAGCAAAAAAGTTGGCCAAACCGGACTCTCCAAGCAAGAATGCGCCGCTTTTTCACCCGATGAGCAAAAAGAAAAACAGCGATTCAGTGGTCAGCAAAGACGTGGTTGTGCAAAACCAACTCGGTCTTCACGCCCGCCCAGCGTCGATGTTTGTCAAGACCGCGACCAAGTTTGCTAGTGAAATCATGGTGGAAAAAGAGGGCGAAAGCGTGAACGGCAAAAGCATCATGGGCCTGATGATGCTGGCCGCAAGCCACGGTACCACACTCACCGTGACCGCCGAGGGCAGCGACGCCAGTAACGCCCTCAACGAGCTCGAAGAGCTGGTCAACCGCAACTTCGAGGAGGAATAATCCCGACCAATCCCATGGCCAAAACCGATTTTGACATCAAATACGTTGCCAACCTGGCACGAATCGCTCTGACGCCTGACGAGGAGGCAAGGCTTGGATCTCAACTCGATGACATTCTTGGTTATGTAAAAAAACTCGAGGAACTCGACGTCACCGGCGTTGAGCCGATGGCCCACGCCGTGCCATTGGCCAACGTCCTGCGCGATGACGAGGTGCGCCCGTCGATCCCGCAGGAAGCCGCTTTGGCTAACGCGCCCAAGCAGGCCAACGGCTTATTCATCGTGCCCAAGATCGTCGAGTGATGCTGCACGAACTCACCCTCTCCGGCCTCACGGCGAAGCTCGCGGCAAAGGAGGTTTCCTCACGAGATGCGATGCAGTCATGCCTTGACCGCATCGACGCCGTCGATGGGCAGGTCAACGCCTTCATGAGCCTCGACCGCGACGACGCGCTTGTCCAAGCGGACGCTGCCGACGCGGCCTTGGCCAAGGGCAACACTCACGCTGCTCAACCGCTGCTCGGCGTGCCTATCTCGTTGAAGGATTTGTTTTGTGCCAAGGGCCAGCCGGCCAACTGCTCGTCAAAAATCCTCGGCGACTTCCGTTCGCCGTACGACGGCACGGTCGTGCGTAAACTGCGCGACGCCGGCGCGGTGCTGTTTGGCCGGTTGAACATGGACGAGTTCGCGATGGGCAGCTCGACCGAGAACTCGGCGTTCGGGCGCAGCAATAACCCGTGGGACTTGGAGCGCGTGCCGGGCGGCTCGAGCGGCGGCTGCGCGGCAGCGGTCGCGGCGCAGGAATGTTTTGCCAGTATCGGCACCGACACCGGCGGCTCAATCCGCCAACCGGCGGCGCTGTGCGGCTGCGTCGGCCTCAAGCCGACTTACGGGCGCGTGTCGCGCTTCGGCGTGGTGGCGTTTGCCTCGTCGCTCGACCAAGTCGGCCCGTTGACGAAGGATGTGCGTGACTCGGCGACGTTGCTCGGCGCGATGTCCGGCCACGATCCGCACGACTCAACCAGCGTGCCGGCGGATGTGCCGGATTACGTCGCCGAACTCGGCGGCGACTTGAAGGGAACTAAGCTTGGCTTGCCGAGGGAATTTCTCATCGACGGCATCGACCCCGAAGTGCGTGCTGCGTTCGACGCGGCGGTGAAACAGTGCGAGTCGCTTGGCGCGGAGATTCACGAGGTCAGCATGCCGCACACCGAGTACGGCGTGGCGACCTACTACATCGTGGCTACCGCCGAGGCCAGCGCAAACCTTGCGCGGTTCGACGGCATTCGCTACGGCGATCGCGTCGATGGCGACGACCCGTTTTCGCTCTACTGCAACACGCGCGGGCAGGGCTTTGGCGAGGAGGTCAAGCGGCGGATCATCCTCGGCACATACGTGCTGAGCAGCGGTTATTACGACGCTTATTATTTGCGGGCACAAAAAGCGCGCACGCTGATCAAGCGCGACTTCGAGCAGGCGTTCGAGACGGTTGACGCGCTGATCACGCCGACCGTGCCGGCTCCGGCTTTCAAGGCCGGTGAGAAAATGGACGACCCGTTGCAAATGTATTTGTCTGATATTTTTACGATTTCATGCAACTTGGCCGGCACGTGCGGCATCAGTTTGCCGTGCGGATTCACGAGCAAACCGAAGCTGCCTATTGGCCTTCAGTTTCTTGGTAAACCATTTGGCGAGAGCGAGTTGATGCAGATCGCCCACGCCTACGAACAAGCCACACCGTGGCATACGGAAAGGGCGGCGTTCTGATGGAATACGAGACGGTCATCGGGCTCGAGACCCATTGTCAGCTCAAGACGAAGTCGAAGATGTTTTGTGGCTGCGCGAACCAGTTTGGCGCGGAGCCGAACACGAACGTCTGTCCAGTCTGCCTTGGAATGCCCGGCGTATTACCGGTACCCAATGAACGCGCGTTGCAACTCACGACACTCACCGGTTATTTGCTAAACTGCGAGGTGCCACGCTTCGCCAAGTTCGACCGCAAAAACTATTTTTATCCCGATGTCTGCAAGGACTATCAAATCACGCAGTTCGATTTCCCATCGACAACGACCGGGCACCTGGACTTTGAGTTCGGCGATGGCATCGAGCGCGTGCGCATTACCCGTGCTCACATCGAGGAGGACGTCGGCAAAAACAACCACTTTGCCCAGCACAGCGGAGTGGACTTCAACCGCGCCGGCGTGCCGCTGCTCGAGATCGTTTCCGAGCCGGACTTGCGCAGCGCCGACATGGCGTACGAGTACCTCAACGCGCTGAAGGACATTTTGATTTACGGCGGCATCAGCGACTGTGACATGGAGAAGGGTATGGTTCGCTGCGATGTGAACATCAGCGTGCGGCCTAAAGGCGAAGAGAAGCTCGGCGTGAAGGTAGAGATCAAAAACATGAACACCTTCAGCGGCGTCCGGCGTGCGATCAACTACGAGGTGCCGCGGCAGATCTCGACGCTCGAGAGCGGCGGGACGCTTGTGCAGGAAACTCGCCGGTGGGATGACGTCGCCGGCATCACCGAGAGCATGCGCACCAAGGAGCACGCACACGACTACCGTTATTTTCCCGAGCCGGACATCATGCCGCTCAAGCCGAACGAGGCATGGCTGATGGAGGTGCGCTCGCACATTGTCGAGTTGCCACTCGCCCGCAAGCAGCGCTTCATGACCAATTACGGCATCCCTGCTCAGGACGCAGATGTATTCGTCGGCAACGTGCCGCTCGGGGGTTTTTTCGAGAAAGCCGTCGAGGGGGCGAAAAATGCCAAGGCCATCGCTAACTGGGTGATCAACAATCTGCAGGCGCGCCTCATCGAGACCGGCACGACGGTTGACGAGCTGAAGTTTGAGCCGATAGCGATCCGGGAGTTGGTTGGGATCATCGATGCTGGCACCATAAGCAGCAAGGGAGGGCAGGAGGTGTTTGCGGAGTTGTTTGAGAACGGCGGTTCGCCGGTGGCGATCGTCGAGTCGAAGGGGCTGGCGCAGGTCAACGAAAGCGGTGAACTAGACAAGTGGTGCCAGGATGCGATCGATTCCAACCCCGGCCCTGCGGATGACTATCGGAAAGGCAAAGAGAACGCCGTTAACTTCCTCAAGGGACAGGTGATGAAAGCCAGCCGAGGCAAGGCCAACCCGCAGGTTGTCGGCGAAACATTGGCCAAGCTGTTGAAAGGCTGAGCATTTAGTGGCAGTTTGTTCTTGGGATGATACAAAGACCTACAAACGGCTGTTTGCAACTCACCGTTTTTCTTTTTGCGCACTTGTCTCTAGCCCACGCGCTCGGCCAGTCGGATCAAACCACAAGACCGATCGAAGAAGCCCAACTCAAGGAAACGAGTGGTGAGGTGTATTTTTATGAGGGAAAGTCGTATACCGGTTTGGTTGTGAAAACACATCCCAACAAAAAGAAAGCCGAGAGCTACTCGCTAAAGAACGGGAAGCTTCATGGTGTCTGGAAGGGTTGGGATGAAGAGGGTAACTTGGTCGGTCAAGCCGAGTATAAAAATGGCAAAATTCATGGAAAGTTTCTCCAGTTAAGAAAGACTGGTGGTCGTGAGTTTGAGGTGAATTATGTTAACGGAGTCGAGAACGGGGCCTTTAGACGATGGTTCGACGATGGGAAACTTTGGGTTATTGAAAACTACCTGGCTGGTAAGCTTGATGGGGTCAGTACAACTTATTTTTCCGACGGGAAAATCCAGATTTCTGTCGAGTATCTCGCCGGCAAGAAACATGGCCTGGAGATTCACAGATATGAAAATGGACAGCCAAGGTGGGAAGCTGTTTATGAGGCTGGCAAACTAAAATCGAAGTTGCGCTGGAAACGAGACGGCACACCGTCGGGGCAAAATCCGCCTAAAATACTTTAACATGAATATGTTACCTTCAATGAAAACAAGTCGAGTTATAGTTGCACTGGCATTGGGTTGCACAACTCTGCCATTTGCAATGGGCGGGGAGACAGCGCTTGATCGCTACGTGGCCAAGCCGGATCCGGCTTACGAATACAAGTTAATTTCCCAGCGCGAGGGGGATGGTTGTACCACTTACATTCTTGGTATGACATCGCAGGAATTCCTGACCGAGAAGGACGTTAACCGCACGTTGTGGAAGCACTGGATGATTGTGGCCAAGCCGCATCGCTTGAAGCACGACACCGGCCTCATTCTCATCGCCGGCGGCAGCAATGGGGGCGACCCTCCCACTAAGG